>Ga0172371_10006720_pt1 | contig 16629 bp, 13 predicted proteins | sample Lak12m_FD_114543 | JGI IMG/M metagenome (GOLD analysis project Ga0172371, IMG submission 114543) | Freshwater microbial communities from Kabuno Bay, South-Kivu, Congo - kab_022012_12m | ecosystem: Environmental > Aquatic > Freshwater > Lake | place: Democratic Republic of the Congo: South-Kivu...
GGGTCCTGCCCATAGGCGGGCTGAAAGAGAAAGCCCTGGCCGCCCTGCGGGCCGGGATCACCACGGTGATCATCCCGGAGCAGAACAAGAAGGACCTGGTGGAAATCCCCGAAGATTTGCGCAAGAAGATCAAGTTCGTCCCGGTCAAGAACATGGACCGGATTCTCGCCATCGTTTTCCAGGAATAGCTTGTTGATGGCCGGCCGGAAAAAGAAAAAGCGCAAGGCCGGAAAAGGGGCGGGGGGCCGGCGGCGCTTGGCCCTTCGCCTGGGGCTTGGCCTTGTCGCCGGTCTGACTATCTTCGCCATCTGGCTGGGAGCCTATGCGCTAACCCCCATGCCCGCCCGGGAAACGCCGGAGCTGCCGGTGCTGATTCCTTCCGGGACCGGCCTTCCCGGAATCGGGAAAATTCTTGCCGCCCGGCAAATTATCCCGCCTGGCCCCGGTTTTTATCTGCTGGCCCGGCTGTCGGGTTTAAGCAAGCGTCTCCAGGCCGGCGAGTATCTTTTCAAGCCGGGGCAGAGCCCGTACCAGGTGCTGGGGGTTTTGGCCAAAGGCGAGACGGTACGCTGGGCGGTGACCATCCCCGAGGGGAGCAATGTTTATCAGACAGCCGAAATTCTCGCCCAAGGCGGTTGGGGGGAGCGGGAAGAATTTCTCCGGCTGATGCGCGACCCTGAACTCCGGGCCCGCTATGAAATCAGGGCGGCGAGCCTGGAAGGCTATCTGTTCCCGGACACCTACCAATTGAGCCGGATTCAGACCCCGCAAGAGATCATCGGCCTGATGCTGGAAAAAGGCCGGCGGGTGCGCCTGGAGCTTGGCGTCCTCGACAACGGGCACGGGCTTTCCCCCCATCAGGTCATCACCCTGGCCTCCATCGTGGAAAAAGAGACCGCCGACCCGGCGGAACGGCCGCTCATTGCCAGGGTCTTTCTCAACCGCCTGAAAATCGGCATGCGCCTGCAAACCGACCCCACGGTGATCTACGGCCTGCGAGACTTTAACGGCAACCTCACCAGAAAGGACCTGGAGACCCCCGGTCCCTACAATACCTACCTTAACGCCGGCCTGCCCCCCGGCCCCATCACCAACCCCGGCCGGGCCGCAATCGCGGCGGTGCTTGAGCCGGCGCCGGATGATTATCTCTACTTTGTCTCGAAAAACGACGGCACCCATCAGTTCTCCCGTGATCTGACCGAGCACAATCAAGCGGTGGCCAGATATCAGAAGAGCGGCCGTTCCCGCCCTGAGGAAAAAATCAGAATCCGGTGAGCGCTTGCAGTTTGCCGCGCATGGCCGCAGCTTTTTTCGCCTTTCCCCGTTCCTCATAAAACCCGGCAAGCAGATTGAAGCTCCAGGGGTTGTCCGGCTCCTCTCCGGCCAGGGTCGTAAGGATCCGTTCGGCTCCGGCCTGGTCGTTTTCGGCCAAGGCCCGGAAATAGCGGGCCACGGCCCGCACCGTGGTCTGCCCCGGACCGGCGGTCAGCTCTTCCCGGCTGAAACCGCCCTGTTCGTGCAGGCCCGCCAGGGCCCGGCGGTAGCGATTTCTCCACTTCCCGGCCGAATCCGGCGAGTGGAGGAGTATCTCGCCCTTGTCAAAAAAACGGGCCGGATTCACTCCTTCGGCCAGGCCGGTGCCGGGATAGAGAGCCAGCGGCGAGGCCACCGCGTCGAGCAGCCCGGCTCGGTGGATGAAATCGAGGCTCTCTTTTCCCTCGCTCTCGCTTTCCCCCATTCCGTAGATGAAATAGCCGAATGGCCGGATGGCCTGGCGGCGCAGGAGGCGAATTGCCTCCGGGATGTTCTCCGCCTTGTCGTGCTTGCCCAAAAAGGCCCGCAACCTCGGGGAGACGGCCTCGATCCCCATCTGCACCTGGTCGCAGCCGGCCGCGGCCAGCCGCCGGGCCAGCGTTTCATCAATGAACCTGGGCGAGGCCTGGGCGTTCCACAAATAATGGAGGCGGCTTTCCTGCAAGGCCGCGGTAAACTCCTCCACATGCGTCCGGCCGGCAAGGAAATTTTCGTCCCGCAGACTGAAATAGATGGCCCCGGTACTCTTGCGCAGGTCTTTAAGATAACTGATGAGCAGGGGCACGGCGTGATGACGGACCCGGTTCTGCCAGAGCACGGTGGATGAGCAGAAGGCGCAGTGGAAAGGGCAACCCCGGGAAGAGATCAGCACCGCGAGGTTTTCCGGCCTCACTCCCCGGCAATGGGGCATGACCTCGGAGGGAAGAAAAAAGAAGCGGTCAATGCCGCTAAGCAGCCTGGAAGGGGTGGCGATAATTCCGGACGGACCGCGGCAGACCACCCCGGGTATCGCCTCCGGCCGCCCCTTCCCGCGGTAAAGGGCATCGAGCAGGGCTACCCCGGCCTCTTCCCCCTCCCCGCGGATGACATAATCAATCTCCGCCACCCGGCCGAGAATTTCCGGGCCGAGCACGGAAAGCGGCCCGCCAAGGACGACCGGAGCCCGTGGGGATACTTTTTTTGCCAGCCGGGCCAGGGTATAGGCCTCATGATGGCAGCCGAAAAAGGCGGAGATCAGGAAAGCATCCGCTTCAAACCCGGCAAGGCTTTTGGCCAGCCCGGCCCCGGGAGTGCGGGAAAGGTTGTGCAGGCTTGCCGCGTAACCGGCCAGGCGCAGGCTTTTCAGGACATTGAACAGGCCCATGGGGACAAAGGAAGAAAAGTCATCCTTGCCCTGATGCTGCGGTCCGCGGTAAAGCAGGGCGACCCTGATTTTCTCCCGTTCGCCGGTGTTGCTCATTCTTTGAGGAATTCTATCTTGCCCTCGCTGGGCGGCATGTTCGGCTCGGGGATGATGCTGATCTCCACCTTGTGCCCCTGCTCAAGCTCAATGAGCTCCTGGCGTTTTTTGTTCAGGATGTACTGGGCCACTTCCATGGGCAGGCGGCAAAGCACCTTTTTCACCTCCCGGCGCGCCACCCCGGTCTGAATCTGACGGAAATGCACGAGGGCCTGGGTTTCCACCGAGCGGAGCATGCCGCGGCCCTGGCAATGCGGGCAGATCCGGTAGCTGCCCACGGAAACCGGGGCCGCCATTTTCTGCCGGGAGATCTGCATCAGGCCGAACTTGGAGATTTTCGAGAAATCCACCTTGGCCTTGTCCCGCTTCATGCAGTCGCGCACCTTCTTTTCCACCTCGCGGATGTGCTTGGCGTCGCGCATGTCAATGAAATCCACGACGATCAATCCGCCAAGGTCGCGAAGTCTTAGCTGACGGGCCAGTTCCTCGGCCGCCTCCATGTTGGCCAGGAAGATGGCGTCTTCAAAGCTCTTGTCCTTGCCGGTGCGGCCGGAGTTGACATCAATGGCCACCAGGGCCTCGGTGGGGTTGATGACGATGGAGCCGCCCGAAGGCAGGGGCACGGTGGGCTGAAAGATCTGCTCGATCTGCTTCTCCACATGATACTGATGAAACAAGGGCTGGCTCCCCTTATGCAGCCGGGCGGTGGTCGCCTTGCGCTGAGCCGGAGGCAGAAGATCGAGGAACTCGTTGACCTGGGCCAGGCCTTCCTCGCTGTCCACCATGATCTCGCCGATCTCGGCGCTGAAATGATCGCGCAAAAAGCGGGAGATGATGTTCTGCTCCTTGTGGAGAAGGACCGGGGCCTTTTCGCTTTGCCCCTTCTTTTTGATCTCCTTCCAGAGATTCAGGAGGTAGCGGACATCCTGGGTCAGGGCGGTTTTGGTGATCTCCTGGCTGGCGGTGCGGACGATGTAGCCGATCCCCTCCGGGATGCCGGTGCTTTCCACCATTTCCCTGAGCTTGCTGCGTTCGGATTCGGACTCGATCTTGCGCGAAATTCCGGCGCTGTCGCTGCCGGGCATCAGCACCAGGTAGCGACCCGGCAAGGAAAGAAAGGTGGTGAGGCTGGCCCCTTTGTTGCCGGTGGCCTCCTTGACCACTTCTATCAGCACCTCCTGGCCCTTGACGATGACCTTGCCGGGGGGCAGGTCCTTCCAGTGGGCATCGAGGGCCACCTCGTCGGCGTAGTATTCCGGATGGATGTCGCCGAAGGGAAGAAAGCCGTTTTTCTCCGCGCCGTAGTCAACGAAGGCGGCCTGGAGGTTGGCCTCCACCGCCGTTACCCTGCCCTTGTAGATATTGCCCTTGGTCTGGGCCTGGCTTATGGTCTCGACATAAAACGATTCCACCCGGCCGCCGTCGAGCAGGGCAAGACGGCATTCCTCCGGCTCGTCGGTGTTGATGAGCAGCTTAAGCGAACCTGCCCGGCCGGTTCCTGCCTTGCTTTCCCCGCTTGCTTCACCTTCCTCTTCCGCCTCTTCTTTTTCAAGCTCCTGCTCCTGCTCCACTGGCTTACGCCCTTTCCGCCCCCGGCTTCGGCTCCGCTTGGCCTTCGGAGCCGAGGTTTCGGGCGTCGCCTCGGATACCTCGGCTTCACTGGCGGCCGGCGGCGGTTCCGCGCTGCCGGTTTCCGCGGCTAACGCTGCTTCCTGCCCTTCTTCCGGCCGGGCAGTCTTTGCTTTTGACCTCCGCCGGGGCGGCCTTTTCCGGCGGCGCGGCTTGGGCGTCTCGCCTTCCGGCCCAGGCGCGGAAGCGCTTGCCGGCTCCGGCTCTGCCGGTGCGCCTGAGTCCTGAGCTTGCCGATTCTCCGGCTCCGGCCGCTCCGGTTTTTTGAGCCATTTGCTCACTCGGGCCAGGATGGAGCGCTCTTCCTCGCTCTCTTTGTTTTTCCGGCCTTGGGGATGTTCATCTGCTGGTTTGGTAATATCGTTTGTCATGATGCGTCGTCTCTATGATGCGGCCGGTTTCGGCCAATTTTTGCAGAATGTTTGCCGTGATCTCCGGGTCGAGATTGAGCGCTTCGCTCACATCCTCGCCGGTGCACGGCCGTCGTTTAAGCATGGCGATGATTTCCTTTTCGGAAATATCGCGGAATTTCTCCCTTTCCCTGGTGGTAAAATCAACGAGAATTTCCACCGGCCCGGGGAGAAGAGCGGCGATTTCCTCCAGTCTGGCCCTGGTAAGGGGCCGGGCAAAGCTTTCGAGCGGCGGCCGGGCCACGGTGTTGAGCTGCACTTTGTCCGGCCTGATTTTTCCCACCGCTGCGGCCAGGGCCGCGACATCCTCAGGGCTGTCGTTGATGCCGCTGGCCAAAAGAATCTCCAGCCAGAATTTCCCGGAAAATTCCCGGCGGAAAGCGATTAACCCATCAATCAGGCTTGCCAGGGGAGAGCAGGCCGCCGGCCGGTTGATCCGGCGGTAGCTTTCTTCCCTGGCCGAATCGAGGGAAGGGATGACGATATCCGCCAGGGCCAGGTCGCGGCGTACTTCCGCCAGGTTGAGCAAGGAGCCGTTGGTCAGGACTACCACCGGCTTCTCGGAATGCTCCTTGAGGTAGGCGATTAGCTTGCCTATGCCGCTGTTCAGGGTCGGCTCGCCGCTGCCGGTGATGGTGAACACATCGAGGCGGGCCATCAGTTCCGGGTCGGCGAGGACCGTATCTATTTCCGCAAGCAGTTCCGGGATGGGGATATATTCCCGGCGCTCGCAGGTAAGGGTGGTGGTGGCCCCGATTTCGCAATAGATGCAGTTCAGGTTGCAGACCTTGGGGGGGACAAGATCTATGCCTTGCGAAATTCCCAGGCGCCGGGAATTGACCGGACCGAATAGATATTTCATGCGGGATCAGAAAGCCGCGACAAGGCGGCGGGATGTAAGGGGTTTACTTGTTGTAATTACGCCGGAAGAGAACTTTTTCATGGCTGGCAGGGTAAAACAATCAGCCCGGCTTGGCAAGGCAATTATGTGCACCCGCAGAAACCACAAAACAATGTGGTGCCCTGTGATCGCTTAGAGAAAATCAATGCTCACCGGGCAATGATTAAAAAACGAGAAAAACCTCGGAACAAGCGGGCACGGGGTGCCGCAGGTTGCGGCGATCGGGACGGCGATGCGGACATCAGGTCCGTGAGCCGGGCCGATCGCCGCAAGATGTGGTGCCCTGTGATCGCTTACAGAAAATCAATGCTCACCGGGCAATGATCCGAGCCCATGATCTCCGGATGAATGGCCGCTCCCTTTACCCGGGCCGTGCTTTCGGCGTCCACGCAAAAGTAGTCTATCCGCCAGCCGATGTTCCTGGCCCGGGCATTGGCCCGGAAACTCCACCAGCTGTACTGGCCGGGGCTCTGGTTGAATATGCGGAAGGTGTCCACGAAGCCCGCGGCAAGAAAGCGGTCCATCCAGGCTCGCTCTTCCGGGGCGAAACCGGGGTTCTTTTCGTTCTGCTTCGGGTTGGCCAAATCAATTTCCTTGTGGGCGACATTGAAGTCCCCGCAAATGAGCACCGTTTTTTTCTTCGCCAGGCCAAGGGCGAACTCCTGCAAATCGCGGTCGAATTCAAGCTTGTAGTCCATGCGCGCCAGGCCGGGCTGAGAGTTGGGAAAGTAGGCATTGATGAAGAAAAAGTCGCCGAACTCCAGGGTCAGGACCCGGCCTTCGTAATCATGGCCGTGATGGTTGAGGCCGTAGATCACCGCAAGCGGCTCTTCACGGCTGTAGGTGGCCACCCCGGCATACCCCTTCTTTTGGGCCGGAAACCAGAAGGCCCGGTAGCCGGGGATGTTTCGGACGGATTCGGGAAGCTGCTCCGGCATGGCTTTTATCTCCTGAAGCGCGATCAGATCGGCATTCAGGCCGGCGATGCTTCCGGGAAAGCCCTTCTGCGCCACGGCCCTGAGCCCATTAACATTCCAGGAGATAAATTTCTTCATGCCTCTCCCCGCTTTTCGCGATTCTTGCCTGGCAGCACACGCGGAGTCACCCCGATCTGCGGACAATACCCGGCGATAACGCAACGGTCGCAATGGGGAGCCACCGGCTTGCAGGTGCCCTGGCCAAAAGCCACCAGCGTGGAGTTGATGGTCAGCCAGTATTTCCTGGGGAGTTTTCTCCGCAGGGCCATCTCGGTTTCCAGCGGAGTTCTGGTGGCCACGTAGCCCCAGATGTTCATGATCCGATGCACGTGGGTATCCACGCAGATCGCCGGCTTTTTGAAGGCCACCGCCACCACCAGATTTGCGGTTTTCCGCCCTACTCCGGGCAAGCAGGTCAGCTCTTCCACCGTCTCCGGAATACGGCCGGCAAATTTCTCCTTAACCGCTCCGGGCAGACGGGCGAGAAATGCGGCTTTGTTCTTGTAAAAGCCCACCGGGAAGATCAACTCAGCCAACCGCGCTTCGCCTAAAGCCTCCAGCTCGGCCAGATCGGAGGCTTCGGCAAACAGCCTGGCCGCGGCCCCGGCCGTGGTTTGATCCTTGGTCCGGGCCGAAAGGATGGTTGCCACCAGCACCTTGTACGGATCCCGGGTCTGCACGGCGATCAGATCAACAATGGGGACCGCATAGCCGGCCACCTCTTTGGCGAGGATGGACAGAACCTTAGTCAGGGAGAAATTCATAGACATATCGGCGGGTATGATGGGAGGACCGGCTATTGCCAGTTGCCCAGGTCGGCGTTTCCGTTATTGCCGCCGGGCTGGTTGTCCTTGCCGTAGGAAAAGACATCAATCTCGCCGTGTTCGCCGGGATTGCGGTAATGGTAGAGATTTCCCCAAGGATCTCGGGGCACGGTTTTTTTCAAATAAGCGCCTTTCCAGTTGGGCAGGCCCGGATTTACCACCAGGGCGGCCAAACCTTCCTGTTCGGTGGGATAACGCCCGACATCAAGGCGGAAAGCCTCCAGGGCGGCGGTAAACCTGTCAAGCTGACTCCGGACCCCTTTCTGCTGAGCCTTTTCTTCATGGTTAAAAAACCGGGGCGCGGCCAGGGAACCAAGCAGCCCGAGAATAATCAGCAGGACCAGGGCCTCGATCAGGGTGAAACCTTTTTGTCTCTCCCTCTTTCCCCGTGGCATATGGATATCAGAGCTCAAGGCACCAGAAGGGTGGGTAGTTCCGAAAGCTGGGCTACCCGGTGCGAGTTGCTTCCCATGAACAACTGATGAATCCGGTCCTTGCCGGTGGTGCCCATGACGATCATGGTCGCATGGTTTTCCCGGGAGAGGCGGATTATCTCCAAAGCGCTTTTCCCGGCCCCCAGATGCGGCTCCGCCGCGATGCCCGCGGCGGCAAGCCTGGCGCAGTATTGTTCGAGCCGGGCATGGCTTTCCTTTTCCAGGCGGTGCAACCCTTCCTTGTCGAGATTTTTCGAGATATTCACCCCGATCACATGGCAGACCAGGACCTTCTCGACCACATTCTTTAACGAGGCGAGCATTTCAAGAGCCCGCTTCGAAGGCGCGGACCAGTCGCTGGCCAGCATCGGCCTTTCAAAAATCCGGTCATTCAAGCACCTGACCAGCTCCCCCCCGCCATCCTCGTACTCCACCATGTGCTTACTCACCAGGGTCGGCACCGGGCTGCGGGTAATGAGCTGCATGGTGTGGGTCCCGACAAAGGACATCTCCGGGCCGGTCTTATGCTTTTTCCCGACCACGAGAAGATCAACCTTTTCCTTTTCCGCGGTGGCCAGGATACTCGGCACCTGGTCGCCGACCTCGATGACGATTTTGCTTTCGATTCCATGCGCGGCCAAGGTGTGCTGCCATCCCTCGAAACGAATCCTGGTTTCCTCCCGAAGCCGCTCCTCTTCGTCCTTCAGATAGCCGCCGAAGGGGACAAAACCCACCTCATCCCTGGGGATGACATACTGGAGGACCACCTCGCGCAAACCGGCGTTCTTGAGGGGGGAGAGGGTTTCCAGGGCCGCGAGAGCCGATTGTCTGAACTTGGTCGGGAAGAGAATCTTTTCTATTTTCATGGCGCCCTCCAGGTCAGACGAAGAAGATGAGCGAGATCAACACAAAAACACTCCCGAGAATGGGCAGGGAGTACTTTAACAGATAACCGAAAAAAGACGGCATCGGCGTGCCGGCTTCCTCGGCGATTGAGCGAACCATAAAGTTCGGGGCGTTGCCGATGTAGGTGAGGGCCCCGAAAAAAACCGCCCCGGCAGAGATGGCGAGAAGGTAGAGGGGATTCTCGTTGATCAGGCGCATGACCGCCTCGTTTTCCGCCACCCCGGGGTAGAAGCCGCCCATGGCCGTACTCAAGAAGGTTAGATAGGTGGGGGCATTGTCAAGGAAAGCGGAGAGCAGGCCGGTGATCCAGAAATAATGAATGGGCTCGCGGACCGCGGCGATGAGAAAGGCGAGCTGTCCTTGGGCCCCGGCCTGAAGAATCTTGAGGCAGGGGATCATGGTGATGAAGATGCCGATGAAGAGGATGGCCACCTCTTGGATGGGAAACCAGGTGAAGGCGTTGGCTTCCCGCAGGGTCCTCGGGGTGAAAACCAGGGAAAGAACGGCCATGAAAACCAGCAGGCCGTCGCGCACCACATCCTGCAGCCCCCGGTGGACCCCGAGGATGGAGACTTCGCCCCAGTGCACCATCCCGCTAAGCAGAACCGCGCCGACCACCCCGGCCAGAAAAAGAAAATTGTAGGAACCCTCAAGGCGAATCGGCTCTTTCACGCCGTCATCCGGAGCCTCGGTGATCCCCTCCCGGCGGTAGTAATGGCGGTCGAAGAAATAATAAAGGGTTAGAAGAATCCCGGCGGCGGCCAGAAAATGGGGCGCCAGGTTAAAAGTCCAGAAAAAGGGCACCCCGCGCAAGAATCCCAGAAAAAGCGGCGGGTCGCCCAAAGGGGTGAGCGAGCCGCCCACATTGGCGACCAGGAAGATGAAAAAGACCACCATGAAGGTCCGGTTGGTCCGATGGGCGTTGGCCCTGAGCAAAGGCCGGATCAGGAGCATGGCCGCGCCGGTGGTTCCCATCCAGGAGGCGAGGATAGTGCCGATGGCAAGTATCCCGGTGTTCAGGCCCGGGGTGCCCCGCAGGCTGCCTTTAAGAAGAATCCCGCCCGATACCGTGTACAGGGATCCGAGCAAAATGAGAAAGGGAACATAGTCAGCCAGGACGATGTGGAGGATTTCATACACCGCCGCGCCCCGGTAGGCCACGGTTAGGGGCACAGCCAGGAGGAAAGCCCAGGCGACGGACACCTTGCCGAAATGATGATGCCAGAACTTCGGGGCCAACAGGGGGAAAAGGGCGATGGAAAGAAGCATCCCGGCAAAAGGCAGCACACTGTACAGAGGCAGGCTGGTTCCCATTTCGGCACCCCCCCCGGCAAAAGCCGGGCCCGGCATGACCAGGAGGAAGGACAGGGCTGCTTTCATTATGTTTGTTGTTTTCGATGCCTTCATATTTTTTGCAGGTTAACTGAATGAGAAATCGGGAGATATATGCCAGGCGCTTTGCCTGATGAACGAGAAGTGGAATAAAACGCCTTGGCAAGGATACCAGAACGGCAAGGCAAATCAAGGAATATCATCCCTCTTGCTCCCCCAAAGGAGATGACACCGGCGCACAAAAAAGCCCTTCCGCCTGGGGCGGAAGGGCTTTAAAAAAACTTGGCCGGAATTCGCTCAGTGGCCGCCGCCGCCCACGATCCCGCTGGCCGCGAGAAAGAGAACAATGGCCGTGGCCAGGGCCATGGCACCCATCGCCTTGTCGTTCCGCTTGAACAGGCCAGGGACGATGGCCGCGTAACAGAGGATGGTGATCCCGGCCAGGATGGCCACCGGGAGGAAGTTAAGGAAATCGCCATTGCCGAGAAGACCAAGCCAAGCCCAGCCGGTGGGCGCATGCTCCATGTGGAGAAAATTATCGTTGATCGCGGCAAGATACTGATCCACCGGCATATTCCAGTAATTGGCGATCTCGCCCACCGGCACCACCGCGGGCATGATCCCGAAGACATAGAGGGCGAAGGTGACGATCATCGAAATCAAGCCAAAAAACATCCCCTTTTCCAGGATGTTGGCGTAAAGGACCTGCTCTTCGGTTGCTTCTTTAGTTAATTCGCTCATGAGTTTTACGCTCCTTGTCGTTATTATATGATGCCCATGACGGTGAGACCCTTGTGCATGGCCTTGAGCCCCGCGAAACCGAGGATGGCGATGACCATCCAGCGGATGAAGGTGGGTTTGGCCACCTTCAAGAGCCGCACCCCGACAAAGGAGCCGAGCATGATGCCGATGAGCGAGGGCACCACCATCATCGGGATCACGCAGCCCTTGTTCATGTAAATCCAGGCGGCGGAGGTGTCGGTGATGGAAAGAAGAAACTTGGAGGTGGCCACGCTGATCTTGAGCGGCGCGCCCATCATCAGATTGAGAACCGGCACGTTGGCCCAGCCCGCGCCCAAGCCGAACATCCCGGCCATGAAGCCGATGATGATGAAGGTGGCGAGCCCGGGGATGGTGCGGTGGATCTTCCAGTTGATGTCCTGCTTCATGGCCTGATCGTGGTAGATGCCGCAGATGCGCAGGGCCGAGGAGAGGTTGTCCGCGGCCGGCACATCCGGGACCGCGCTTTTCTTGGCGGTGAGCATGATGACCACGATGCCGAGGATGGTCCCACCCAAAGCGAGCTGAACGATATGGGTGGGCAGAGCCAGGCCGACCATGGCCCCGACGATGGCCATGGTCGCGGCGATGAGCGCCACCGGGATGGCAAGCCTTAAGCTGGCCAAGTTGGCCTTGAGCAACCCTGGTCCGGCGGCCAGGGCCCCGGAAAGGGCGACGAGCAGGCCGGCGCCGCGGACGAAATCAAGATGAAAGGGGAAAAAACCGCTGATGATCGGCACGAAAAGCACTCCGCCGCCAACCCCGCCCAGAACGGCGATGATCCCCATGACAAAGGTGACCACCAGAAGAATCACCGGCCATTTCCACCAGCCGGGGTCGCCGGCCGCCGGCACATCCGGAACCATGGCCGCCGTTTCGCTGGCCAGAGCCCAGGCCGGGCTCAGCATGATGGCGCACATCAGGCTGACGAACAGCGCCGTTGCCTTTTCCGTAAGATTTGTCTGCATTCCTTTCCTCCCGTCCTTACTTTTAGTGTTAAACAAAGAAAGCTAAGCTGGCGTACCTGGAAAAAATAAAACCTTGTGTGGCTTCAAATGAAATGATTTGCCCTGCGTTTAATGGGGAGCCCGGGGAAAAATTTGCGGTATGCTTACTGCTCGCCAAAAATGCTGTCAAGGAAAAACTGTTCCCTATTGAAACAATGACGTTGCATCATGCAGCATACTCAAAAAATGATGCGTTTCCGCATGGATGAGATGCATTGCGCAACATTTTCCCTTGAAGATTTGGACACTGGAAATGGATGCTTAGGAAAAACTTGGCTCCCTGCCGGCTGATTGCCGGTTGCACCCTGCGGTTATAAGTTTCGTTTGCACCCTGAAGGGCATAAAATCCGGCAAGCTGCTCAACTCAGCTTTATCAGCTTTGCGCCTGCACCCTTCTCGCACTCTCACGGAGTAAGAAAAAAGAAAGGCCCTGATTTCTCAGGGCCTTAGGAATTGCTCCGGTGCTTGCCGGATATGTACTGGCGGAGAGCGAGGGATTCGAACCCTCGGTAGAACTTGTGGTCCTACACTCGCTTAGCAGGCGAGCACCTTCGGCCTACTCGGTCAGCTCTCCACGATTCATGTTCATTTGTTGGTCTTAGCATGGTGCTTAAAGCACCATGCTCGCGATCAGGCTATCGGCCGGTCGTGGTTGAGAAAAGCCTGGACGACTTAACATTATGTTGTTAGTGGCGGAGGAAGTAGGATTCGAACCCACGGTACTTGCGTACAACGGTTTTCAAGACCGCCGCCTTAAACCACTCGGCCATTCCTCCATAAGCCCTCAGCTATGTAACATTTAGCAAAAGCGCTGTCAATGCTTGAAAAATCCGCCTGTTATGCGCTGTTACCGCTTACGCTGCCTGCTCCTCCGCCAGCAAAGTTTTGAACTCCTCATCATCGAGGGCCTCTTTTTCAAGCAGGGTCCGGGCCACCTTTTCCAGCAGAGGGTAATGCTCACGCAAGGTATTTTCCACCTCGACCATGCGCTCCTCTATGATTTTCCGCACCTCTTCGTCAATGAGCAACGCGGTCTGCTCGCTAAACTCCTTGGGCTGAAACAGGCCCTGCTGCAAAAACTGATTTGCCGGCTGTAGGTAGGTGACCTGACCGAGTTTTTCGTTCATCCCGTACATGGCCACCATGCTGCGGGCGATCTCGGTGGCCCGCTGCAAATCGTTCTGCGCCCCGGTGGTTATCTCGTCAAAGACGATCCTCTCCGCGGCCCTGCCCCCCAGTAGCACATCAATTTTTTCGAGCAACTCGGTCCTGGACATCAAAAAACGGTCCTCGGTGGGCAGCTGCATGGTGTAGCCCAGGGCGCCGATCCCCCGGGGCACGATGCTGATCTTGTGGACTTTCTCCGCTGTCTCGCGAAAACTGGCCACCAGGGCGTGCCCGGTCTCATGATAAGCCACGGTGCGTTTTTCCTTTTCGTTGAGCACCCGGTTTTTCTTTTCCAGCCCGGCCACGATCCGGTCAATGGCTTCTTCAAATTCCGTGGCCTCCACCACATCCTTGCCCTTGCGCACCGCAAGCAGGGTCGCCTCATTGACCAGATTGGCCAGATCGGCTCCGGTAAACCCCGGGGTCCGGCGGGCAATGATCTCGAGATCAACCTCCGGGGCCAGGGTGATTCCCTTGACATGCACCTTAAGGATGGCCACCCGTTCCTTGAGATCGGGACGATCCACCAGGATATGCCGATCGAAGCGGCCCGGCCGGAGCAGGGCCGGATCGAGGATTTCCGGCCGGTTGGTGGCCGCGAGGATCACCACCCCCTTGTTCACCTCGAAACCGTCCATCTCGGCAAGAAGCTGATTCAAGGTCTGCTCGCGCTCGTCATGGCCGCCAAGCATACCGCTGCCCCGGGCCTTGCCCAGGGAGTCGAGCTCATCAATAAACACTATGCAAGGGGCTTTGGCGTTGGCCTGTTCGAAAAGATCGCGCACCCTGGCCGCGCCAAGGCCCACGAACATCTCGATGAAATCCGAACCGCTGATCGAGAAAAACGGCACCCCGGATTCCCCGGCCACCGCCTTGGCCAGCAGGGTTTTTCCTGTGCCCGGCGGGCCGACCATGAGGATGCCTTTGGGAATCTTAGCGCCCAAACGGGTGAACTTTTCCGGGGTTTTCAAGAATTCAATCACCTCGGCCAGCTCCTGCTTGGCCTCATCCTGGCCGGCCACCGAATCGAAATTTATCCCGAGATCGGTCTGAGCGATGATCTTGGCCTTGGACTTGCCGAGGGTCATCACCCCCCCGGCTCCCTGGCCCATGCGCTTCATCATGAACATCCATATCCCGACAAAAAAGAGGGTGGGCAAAATCCAGGAAAGCAGGGTGCGCAGAAAGGTGTTTTCGTTGGCCGCGACGATATCCACCCCGTATTTTTCAAGAAAATCAACGAGATTCTTGTCGTCAATCCGGGGGGTGACATAGAGTTCCTTGGGAAACATTGGTTCTTTCTTGTCGCTTTCGAGCTTTTCATAGCCCTTGAGCAGGGTGGAAGAAATCACCACCGAATTGATTTTCTTCCCCGCCACCAGAGACTTGAACTGGCTGTAGGAAACATTGTTTACCTGGGGCGAGAGCCAGTGCTGGAGAAGGATGAAGATGGCCAGGGCGATAAACATGTAACTGATGGAAAACTGGAATTTTTTTTCCATAAACCTCTCCAAATTATTAACTTCCTGCCTGGATTGAGGGCGGGTTATCCACCCTGCCTTGTTCCGTTTTTCATGGTATATAAGATTTATCCCTTTTGCAAAGCCGCAGAACAGGAGAGCAAACGCAAAGTGAATCAAGGAGAGGAAAGCGTTTTGATCGTGGACGAGCAGAACCACGTGGTGGCGCAGGTTTCCCGGCGGCTGATGCGAGAGGGCCGCCTTAGCCACCGGGCGAGTTATATCCTTGTGTTTAACCGAAACAGGGAAATTTTTGTCCAAAAACGAACCATGAGCAAAGATATCTATCCGGGTTATCTGGATGTGGCTGCCGGAGGCGTTGTCATGGCGGGAGAATCTTACGAGGAGTCCGCCAGGCGCGAACTGGCCGAAGAGCTTGGCATAGCAAGAGCCAGCCTCAAATGCCATGGCGATTTTTACCATGAAACGGGAAGCAACCGGGTTTGGGGCCGGGTTTTTGCCTGTACCAAGGAAGGCCCCTTTGTTTTACAGCCCGAGGAAGTAGCGGCCGGATTTTTTATCGGGCTTGATGAAATCCGGGTTCTGAGCAAACAAGAAAATTTCACCCCGGACGGTTTGATAGCACTCCAGATGGTTTTGGACCATGCGCGCATTTTTTAGGGCTGTTCTCGACCTCCTGCTGCCCTCCTTCTGTCTTGGTTGCGAAAAGCCTTTGGACATGTCGGCCAAGCCGCTCTTCTGCCCGGACTGTCTGGCCGCGCTTTTGCCCGTAAAAAGCCCGCTGTGCCCTTGCTGCGGCAGGACCTACCTCGCAACCGGCGGCGATCATCATTGCGGCAGATGCCTCGCCAAACCCAGATATTTCAATAAGGCCAGAGCCCTCTTTCTTTACGAGGAGCCAATCAGAAAGTTGATCCAACATTTCAAGTATCAGGGGAAAACCGCCAGCCTGGCCACGGTTGCCGATCTGGCCATTAATCATCCGCTGATTGAGGAAACGAAGGGAATTGATCTGATAATCCCGGTGCCTCTGCACCATGGCCGTCTCCGGGAAAGGGGTTTCAACCAGGCTTTACTTCTGGCCACAGCCATATTCCCTAATGATCCACGGATCAGCAGCACGATGCTGATCCGCTCCCGGCCCACCGCGCCCCAGGCCGGTTTTAACGGCGCGGCCCGCCGGGCCAACCTGAAAAACGCCTTTCGCGTCGAAAAACCGGACCGGATCGCCGGGAAGAAAATTCTTCTTGTTGATGATGTGCTGACCACCGGAACCACCGTGGATGAGTGCGCGAAGACCCTTAGAAAAGCCGGAGCTTCAGAAGTTATGGTTTTGACTCTGGCCAGGGTGAAAGAAGATTATTAAACTGTTGACCGGCAATCCCCTTAGCTCATCAACCAAACATCCAGGAGGATGTTTTCCCGATGAGCCCCTGATCGCCGCTTTAGTCGCCGCTGTTTTAACCCTTGCCCTGCTGATAAAGACTCCGCGGGGGAGTGGTTGCCCCACCTGATTGCTGCTTTATGCCGCAATTGGTATGGGTCTCATATCATTTTATTTTTTTAACTTCTTGTTTTAATTGTCTAACAGGATGTTGAAAAAAGCCGTCCTGGCTTTTTTCAACTACGATTTCATCTTAACTCAACTTTCTGAGTTGCGATTTGTTGTGTGATTATAAACGATTACACCCTGCTGGTATAAGTTTCGCTTGAGCAGGCAAGCTGCTCAACTCGAGCTTTATACTCGATGATCGTGAATGACTCGTCATGCCGGACTTGATCCGGCATCCAGAGATACAGGATTAGTCGAGTTCCTGGTCTGGATTCCGGCTTCCGCCGGAATGACGACCTACCGGACAGCTATGAAATAGCAATAAATACATGAATGTTATGCCAACCCAGAAAGTTGAGATCTTAATGCGGAGTTAACGATGCGCGTTGCTGGAAAAACATATCGAACTATCTGGCCTTCTGCGGAAAACCCTGCCGTGGTCAGAATCATTGACCA
>Ga0172371_10006723_pt1 | contig 16619 bp, 8 predicted proteins | sample Lak12m_FD_114543 | JGI IMG/M metagenome (GOLD analysis project Ga0172371, IMG submission 114543) | Freshwater microbial communities from Kabuno Bay, South-Kivu, Congo - kab_022012_12m | ecosystem: Environmental > Aquatic > Freshwater > Lake | place: Democratic Republic of the Congo: South-Kivu...
CTACAAAATCTAGGAAAAAGTGCATCGAAATTGATGAAAGAAGTCAGGGGTTGGCTTAGAGAACCTGAAGGCCATGCTTGGATGCAAGAAGCGGGTATTGGATCCCAAGGTGAACCTACGGTGAAGGTTGTATCTAAGATTCCAGAAAGGACACCTTCGACTTCTGAATCCCTCGAAGGAGCCAAACCCTACAAAGTTGGAGATCCTTCCGAAGGAGACCCCGACGAATTAGCAGAAAAAGGAGATGGTTATATGCCTAACATACTGTTTCCTACTTCACCGGCTAGATTTAGCCCAGGAGGCGATAATATTGTTGTCAGTCCCGAACTCCCATCTACTAAAGAGCTTACGCCTTCTCTTGAAGGCGTTAAATATGAGGAATACCCGACAAAAAAGCCAAACACAAACCCCGGAGGCGATAACGTTTTTTATCCAGATCCCTATGATCCCAATCTAAATTTGCCCTCTTTCCCTGCACCTTCTCCTCCTGGAGAAGGAGTTGATAAAGAACCGCCACTATTTGTTCGAACTCAACCGGCCGGATCCGGTCAAGATTCACAAATCAACACGCAGAGTTTGCAAAATCTGCTCGATAGCTATCATGAAGCCACGGGCAAAAAAGTGATGCATCTGATGGCACCGGAAGGCAAGGTCGTTTGGAGAGGACAATTTTTAGATCCGGAGAAAAGAGAGGCGGAGTTTGCCCAAGTTAAAGACGAGCTTGCCGGACTCGCTCAAAAACTTGCCAGTGGCGAAGAGTCTGTGGACAATTTCTACAAAGGGAGATTTTTACTCAACTACCATAAATACCAAGACAGTGACGATATTGGAAAACCGCTGGGTCTAGAAAATATTCAATTGACCCCGGAAAATTTAAGAGCGATGGACCAACTGTACCAAGAATCCAAGATTTTACGAAAAGACGGGCTTCTAAAAGATAAGGGGGCTTCCGGCTATGCGAGGGAGGTTGAAGGGTACGTCAGCGAATATAAGTCGTTTAGCACCGAGAAAGGTACTGTTGATCAGGATTTGAACGATAAATACGCCGAGGCAAGGTATAACCGCTGGATGGCAAACGAATGGGCAAAACAGTTGCCTCCGGCGGAACAGTCTTGGATTGACCAATCCGAGTCTTTGAAACGGTTAGCGGAGAAAGGGACGATTGGCAAAGAGTTTGGCGGCACCCTGAATAAGGCTTTGGAAGCGGCCCATAAACCTACCGAGTCGAGAACGGAAAACGAAAATGCACTGCTCGACTTTGTTGAGAAAACCGTTTCTTCCAATCAGGAACTTGCCAGAGAGGTAATGAGACGGGCGGAATCATCGAAAGATATAGAAGTAATCGGGAAACGTAGAGACGATATAGTGGAAATGAGAAACGCATTGCAGAAAGCAAAAGGAGAAACTAGAAAAAGCTCATGAAGAATGGAAAATCAAACAAGAAGAAAAACGGAACGAAGAAAAGAAAAAGGAACGATAAGGTAGACGGGAGGGACGAGCTTAAGCCATAAGGACGGCAACAGGAGTGAGGCGGGCAACCGGAATCGCGATTTTGTTTTCCACCACACCTTTCATGACTTCATCAATATCCTTATAGTAAGCACTGTATTGTTTTACTACCCCGCGCGATTGGGCGTTGTAAAGTTTAACGCCGTCTTTTCGGACTTTTTCGAACAATTCGTCTTTCCCGAAGTCTTTGGGTGAATCCTTCTTCTTTCCCGCTCCATGGCTGGCGGAAAAAAAAGTCGATTTGTTATCGTCGGTGGCGACGGCCAGGTAGCTCGGCGTAGTCATTGATCCCGCAAAAAAACAAGGTTCGCCAGTCTTTCCAAAAACAGGATGATCTTTTAGGCGGCTGGGTCCAAAAGCACGACTTACTCCGTTGCGGTGAACCCACAATTCTCTTCCAAAATGGGTTTCTTTTCTAACGCCAATATGAGGCATGTCGTAAAGCAAGTCCCATCTAATTTTTTTGCCTAGTTCCTTCTCTGTTGCGCGACGGATTTTTGCTGTGAGCAACGCGCGATTGGCATAACCGAAATTGCCGGATGCCCGATGTGACGCATAATACGCTTGGCCAATCTTCGATTCGGGGTCGAGAGAGAAAAACTCTTTTTTAAAGCGGTAAGAAAGCGAATCACGTCGTAATTTTTTGATTTCCTCATTTGTCATTCCGGTCGAACTAATTCTATGAGACGGCAGAAAGAAGCGTCCCAGATTCACTAAAATCTTGGTCAAAAAGTGCTCTTCTTCTTTGGGAGTATAAAAATAACTGGCGTATTGGCCGAGAATTCCTGATCCGGTGTGCATAAAAAACAATAATTGATCTTCTTCTAACCCCAAAACCCGAGCTTTGTCCGGGTCCTGAATTTTTTCTACCCGCATCAAATCAAGGAAATGATTTCCTGCCATTCCTAAAATTCCCAATCTTAGCTGTGCCATTTTAAGAAAAATTTTAGGAATAACGGCTTCAATATAAGATTTTTTGGGAATTTTTTCACCAAAAAACTCGTTGCCTTTTTGAAAGGTATTCTCGATTTCCTGTTCGAGAAAAGGCCAGCGTTTTCCCAAATTGTTCAGCAATCCTTTGGTACCAAAACGGCAAATATCCATAACTGCCCGATAGCTTATCGGCGTTCCGAAGGGTGTTCGAGTGGGAACCTCTTTAACCAGTCTTTGGAAGAGGCTGTCTATCGCTTTATTGCCGACCTCGCCGTGTTTTAACGAGAGAGAAAACATCCGCATGCCACAATTGGGTGCCGTGTCCATAATCTGAGGCAGGAACCGGTCAGCCGCCACTGCCACTCCCGTGGGACACTTTCTTCCCTTCTTGGGATGTACGTCAGAAAGCACGGCCACGTGATGAAATACGCCCTGCGTGTCGGCAATAGCTCTCAGTTGGTTCAATGCTTTATCTTCGGGGAATAAGTCTGATTGCAAATGAAAAACTATCGGAACGTTCGAGTCGGTCAATTTGGAGAAGTAAGGAGTAATCTTCTTAAAGTCTTCGGCCATAATATAAATGTAAAAGCTAAAAAATAAGATGTAAAAACTATAACTATAAACCAAAAACCGTAAAGCGTGTTTAAATTTTAAGTTGTATTTTTTAATTCTAACTTTTTTGTTTTGACATTTGAGAGTGGATTTCAATTATCGCCTTTCCCACTTTTTCTCCATTGTGCCTGATCGGCGAACGCAAGTAGGCGATTTCATCGGCCCTGGAAAAAGCGGGTTCCTCGGTCTCTAGAAGAGGCAGCTCAAAAACTCGATATTCGCGTCGTTTCTTCCGCTCAGGATTGTATCTTACCAGATCAGTATCTTTAATTCGATATTTCTTCCTTATCGCGGCGCTTATTGATTCGGTGTTAATCGTTACCGCGTCGATGCGGTCTTCGCCTAGATAGTTATTAATTATTTCGGCATACTTGTCAAGATCGAATCCGTCGGTGTGGCCAACTCTGTTTACCAGATTGCAATTATAGACCACCAAAGCTTTGGTTTTTAAAATAGCTTTTTTGATTTCGGGGATTATTAAACTGGGCAGGATACTGCAGTAGAGATTGCCCGGCCCAATAAGCACAACATCGGCTTCTAATATTTCAGAAACTGCCCGTTGGTTAGCTTTTATTTTAGGGGAAACGTATAATTTTTTAACCCCGTCTTTTTGCAATTTCTCGTAACTGCTTATTTTATATTGTCCTTTGAGGGTCCGGCCGTTTTTTAGAACCACGCGAAGCTCGGTGTTTTCAAGGGTTGCCGGAATAATTTTTCCTTTCACGTGAAGCAGTTTTTCCATTTCCCGTACCGCGTAGAGAAAATTACCGTGAAATTTCTCTAATCCCGCAAGAAGAATGTTGCCAGCCGTGTGGCCTTTTAGACCCCCTTTTTCGAATCTGTAGTTTAATAATTTTTCCCAATCCGGTCCGAGCATCGAGAGAGCGGAAAGACAATAACGTACGTCGCCGGGTGGCAGAACACCCAGTTCGCGGCGCAGACGGCCGGTGGATCCACCGTCGTCGGTCATGGCAACCACGGCGCCGATATCCCAATCAAAGCTTTTGAGTCCTCGCAACAACGAAAACCCCCCGTTTCCTCCACAAATTGTTACTATTTTATTAATTTTAACCGCCATAATTAGAATTTAAATGACACCGTTGAGCAATCTGCCTAACTGTTTTGATTGTGGGTGATGTAGGACTCGAACCTACGGCCCCTTCGGTGTAAACGAAGTGCTCTACCAGCTGAGCTAATCACCCTCTTCAGTTAAAATGTCAAAGTGTAAAGGTTTAGGAAAGTAGATAGGGATATTTCAAAATCATAGCTTCAGAGATCAGATTTAAAGAGCGGTAATTTCAACTGACGGTGGGTGCAGGGGGATTCGAACCCTCGACCAATGGCTTAAAAGGCCACTGCTCTACCAGCTGAGCTATGCACCCAGATATTTAGAAAGTCGGAAAGTAAAAAGTTTAGAAAGGGATAAAGTTTTGTAGGTGTATGGTAATTCTTTCTTTTAACTTTACAACTTTTGAACAAAAAAACAAACTCCTCTTTGTGCTTAAAAGAGTCCCAACTAAAATAAACAAGACAAAAAGCCTTTTGTCAATTGATAGAGAGGATAAATTGATAGGTTAATAATACAATAAGACGCAGCAGAACCCACTAAAGAAATCTAAGTTTGTAAGTTAAGAAGTTTAAGAATATAATCAATTAAACAAAATGGAAAGTTCCTTGCCTTAAGAGAGCTTTTTAACTTTCTACACTACTACAATGACATCCAATTTTATCACCCCCGAAGGTTTGAAGGAGTTCGAAAAGGAATTGGCGGAACGTTTGGAAAGAAGAAGAAAAATCGCCCAGGCGATTAAAAGTGCCAAGGAGCAGGGCGATCTCTCGGAGAATGCCGAGTATTCCGCGGCCAAAGCCCAGCAAAGAGAAAATGATGCACGTATCAATTGGCTAAACTGCGTTATTGAAAAAGCCCACGTGGTTGAGAAGCAGGGTGAAGACAAGGTAGAACTAGGTTGTTTAGTGGAATTGGCAAAAGAAAACGAAGACAATATGACGGTCAAAGTTGTCGGTATTCACGAAACCAATCCGGGTAACGGCAAAATATCCCACCAATCTCCTCTCGGCCAGGCCATTATTGGCAAGAAAAAAGGTGAGCGAGTGGAAGTCGAGACACCAAGCGGAAAAGAAAAATACGAGATCAAAGATATAAAATAGGAGCGGATCCTCCGGTCAAGCCAGAGGATGACAGGAAGCAAGCCATGGAATGAGGCAGGAAGTGTTTACTTTATTTCTTTGTGTGCCGTGTGCTTGCGGCACTTGGGGCAGAATTTTTTGAACGCCAGTTTTTCCTTGTGTTGTTTTTTATTCTTCTTAACACGGTAGTCGATGCTCTTACAAACAGAACAAGCGAGTTTGATGTATTGTTCAGAGATTCTAGTCATCTACGAGAGTTATGATTTATGATTTAAGAAAAAAACTCTTTAGCTTCGCATTTTTCTTAAATCTTAAATCGTAGAGCTTAAATCTATTTAACGAAACTGTTTATTAGACTCACCAGCTCCTTCTTTTTCTCCTCCAGCAGTTCTTTCGATCTTGTTTCGATGTTCAAACGCAACAGCGGTTCCGTGTTAGATTTGCGTACGTTAAAGCGCCAATTGTCGTATTCTATAGAAATGCCGTCAATTTCGGAGAATGTGGCGTCGCCGTATTTTTCTTTCAGTTGGACAATGATTTCATCTTTGTTCTCGGCGATAAAATTGATTTCGCCGGAAACAAAATATTTACTTAAAATAGGATCCAATGCCTCTTTTAAAGTAATCCCTTTTTCGTTTAGGTAGGAAATTATCATGACGGCGGGAATCATACCGTTGTCGCAGGAATAATAATCCCGAAAGTAAAAATGTCCGGAGCTTTCCAGTGCCGCGACCGCATTCTCTTCTCGCATTTTTGCTTTTATGATAGCATGCCCAACTTTTGAAGGTACCGGTACTCCTCCGCTTTTCTCGATTGTCTCTTTGAGTGTCCAAACTATGCGCGGGTCGTAAACCAATTTTTCTCCACGATTCTGGCTTTTTTCTAAAATAATTTTAGCAAGTAATGCTCCGGTGAAGCATCCTTCGATGTCTTTTCCTCCCTTATCATAGACGAAGCAACGGTCAGCGTCGGCGTCCCAAGAAAAGCCGAGATCGGCACCATTCTCCGCGACTATTTTTGTCGTTTCTTCGCGGTTCTCCGGCACGAGAGGGTCTGGTCTGCCTTTGGGAAAATTGCCGTTCGGTTCGCAATTAAGTTCAACAAGCTCAATAGGAGTGCCTCTTAGAATTTCTTTAATGAATTTTCCGGCTAATCCGAAATTGGCGTTAACGACTATTTTCCACGGTTTTAAATTATTTAGATTTCCGAATTCAACCACTTTCTTGGTGTAATCGGCTACTACGTCTTTTTGGCTTAATTTACCCCTCTCTTTGTCTAATAAGAATTTCTCTCTCATAGCCACCTCTTTTATCTCCGGTAGAAGATTACCTTCGAAAATAGGGTTGCTTCTCTTCCCTACCATTTTCATACCATTATATTCTTTGGGATTATGAGAAGCAGTAACGGTTATCCCGCCGTCGTATCCGTAGTTAGATACCGCAAAATAGAGCATATCGGTGGAAATTTTTCCGATATCCACCACATTTACCCCGGCTTTCAGGAATCCTTCTTTTGCCGACTCCCAGAGAGAGTCAGAAGAAACGCGGACATCTCTTCCCAGAGCTACTGTTTTTGGTCTTACTATCTCGGCGAAAGCCTGGGCGATTTTAAAAGCGTCGTCTTCGTTTATTTCGGCAGGATAAACACCCCTAATGTCATAGGCTTTAAAAATATCTGAGTTCATAAAGTTTTAAAGTTACTAAGAAACATCATTTTTTCAAGACAAGTTTATAAACTAAACGTTATTTTTCTCTTTCTTCCCTGCTTCTTCCAACTTTTTAGCTAGTTTTGATCCTCTAAACCCCGTTCCGGCTGGAATGAGTTTTCCGATGATTACGTTTTCTTTTAGGCCCCGCAATCGATCTTCTCTTCCCGTCAAGGCCGCGTCAATAAGCACCTGGGGAGTTTGTTGAAAAGAGGCCGCTGCCAAGAAGCTTTCCGTAGTAAGAGAAACCCGGGTTATTCCAAGGATTAGTTCTTCTCCTTTCGCGGGCTTTCCTTTTCGGGCTTTTGTCTCCTTGTTTTCTTCTTGAAATCTTGATTTGCTTACAGTTTCACCGGCAAGAAGGTTTGTATCACCTTCTTCTTTTACGCGTACTCGAGAAAGCATTTGGCGGATAATCACCTCGATATGTCTGTCGTCGATACTTTCCCCTTGAGTTGCGTAGATATTTTGAATTTCCCGGATGATATAGCGTCGAATTGCTTCTTTTCCCATGGTTTTGTACAATGTCTGAAGGTCTAGGCTGCCCGATGACAAAACATAGCCTTTACTTATCATGTCCCCCGTTTCAACATGAGAAGTGCTTCCGGGAGGCAGTTTATAACTAACCAGCACTTTGCCGTCGGATTTTTCGCTAGCCGCGAGGCCGGCTCTTTTAGCTTCTTGGGTAGTAGTTTCGATAGTGACGGTTATCTCTTTAAGCTCGCTTTTTACCGAGTGCACTTTGCCGCTTACTTCGGAAATCTCTGCTCTTCCTTTGGGGGTTCGGGCTTCAAAAATTTCTTCCACTCGAGGGAGTCCTTGGACAATGTCTTCCTTCACTACTCCACCAGTATGGAAAGTTCTCATTGTGAGCTGGGTTCCGGGTTCTCCAATGGCTTGAGCGGCTACGATTCCTATTGCTTGGCCAAGATCGACCAACTCATTTTTACCCAAATCGTAACCGTAGCATTTTTGACAGATGCCTCCGGTGGCTGTTTTACAGTTTACTACGGAACGCAACCTTACTTTTTTAATTTCGGGGTTGTCCTCAATCCTCTGGGCGGCTTCTTTGGTGATTAATTCTCCGGTGCGCACGATTAATTCTTTACTCTTCGAGTCTTTCACGTCTTCCATCGCGTATCGGCCTTCGAGCCTTCCCGCGTAGCTATTGCCGGTGTATTCAGAGTCCTCACGGAAATAGTAAGCTCCTTCTGAATCGCCGCAATCTTTTTCTCGAATCACGACGTCCTGAGAAACATCCACTAGCCGTCTCGTAAGATAACCGGCAGTTGCGGTTCGGAGGGCTGTGTCGGTCATTCCTTTTCGGGCGCCGTGGGTGGAGATGAAATACTCTAAAACGTTCAGTCCTTCTTTGAAACTGTCACGAACGGGCAGTTCGATGATTTCTCCGGCGGGGTTGACCATTAAACCCCTCATTCCGGTAAGTTGGACTAAAACCGCCATGCTTCCTCGAGCTTTAGAATCGACAATGGCGAAAACAGGCCCTTCTTTATCTATGTTTTTCTCTACTTCTTCAGCGATCTTGTCGCGGCACTCGTTCCAAATTTGAATTACTTGGCTGCGGCGTTCAACTTCAGTGAGAAATCCTTTCTGGTATTGCCGTTCCACGTCTTCAACTCTCCGCTCGGATTCTTTAATCAATTTTTCCTTCATATCGGGCACCTTAAGATCACTCATGCTCCAGCTGATGCCGGAGAGAGTGACTTGTTCAAATCCCAACTCTTTGAGTTTATCGATGAATTCTACCGTTTTTTCACGGCCGAACTGTTCTAAGGACAAAGCAATTATTTTTTTAATTTTGCTTTTGTCCAGTTGTTCGTTTACGAATCCAAAGGATTCCGGCAAAATTTCATAAAGCAATATTCTTCCCACACAAGTCTCAATTAGATTGTCTTCAAGCATCACCTTGATGGGAGCTTGAATATGGATTTTTCCGGATTGGTGGGCAAGAACTGCCTCTCCCAGTGAAGAAAAGTGTTTACCGGTTCCTTCTCTGTGCGGATTTAACGTAGTGATATAATAAATTCCTAAAACTACTTCTTGAGAAGGAATAGTGATCGGGTCTCCGGTAGAAGGTTTTAGCAGGTTCTTATTCGACAGCATCATCTCTTTGGCTTCCCAGCGGGCTTCGGCTGTTAAAGGCACGTGGACGGCCATTTGGTCTCCATCGAAGTCGGCGTTAAAAGCGGTACAAACCATGGGGTGAACTTGGATAGCCTGACCCTCGATGAGTAGGGGCTGAAAAGCTTGAATACTTAGTCGGTGCAGAGTTGGAGCGCGGTTCAACAGGACAAAATGGTCTTCAATGATATTTTCCAATATTTCGTAGGCTTCGGTAGCTTCCTGATCGATCATTCGGCCAGCCGTTCTCACGTTATGGGCGAAGTCCTGTTCAATCAGTTGACTGATAATAAACGGCTTATATAGTTCCAGAGCCATTTTTTTCGGAATTCCGCACTGGTGTAATTTAAGGTATGGCCCCACCACGATTACTGATCGTCCTGAGTAGTCCACTCTTTTTCCCAATAAGTTTTGGCGGAATCTTCCTTGTTTTCCTTTAAGCATGTCAGCAAGCGATCTCAAAGCTCTTTTTTGTCCAGTGGAAGCAGCTACGGAAACTTGATTGCGGCGGGCGGAGTTGTCAAAAAGAGCGTCCACGGCCTCCTGAAGCATTCTTTTTTCGTTGCGACAGATGACTTCGGGTGCCCCCAATTCCAACAGTTTTTTTAAGCGATTGTTGCGGTTAATGATTCGGCGGTAAAGATCGTTGAGATCGGAAGTGGCAAAGCGGCCTCCATCCAACTGTACCATTGGCCTCAGGTCTGGAGGAAGCACGGGTATGATTGTGGGAATCATCCACGCGGGATGGGTGCCGGCCTTCTCAAGACTTTTAAGCAGGCGGAGTCTTTTAGCTATTTTACCGCGACCGCTTTCACGGCTCTTTTTGAACTCTTCATCTAATCGGGCAATTAATTTTTTGATATCCAACTCCAAGAGAATTTTACGGATGGCTTCTGCCCCACTGCCGGCTTCAAAAACCGTCCCGTAGTATTGAGCCAATTCTTGATATTCCTTTTCGGAAATTATTTGCATGGGGCGCAGTTTATCAATTTCTTTTTGACGTTCTTCCTTAAGGCTCAAAAGCTCGGTTATTTTTTCTTTGATCTTTTTGCGATTTTTTTCTTCCCGTATCTTCTTGACTTTTTCTAGGTATTCCTTTTCTAAAACCGCTTTAAATTCGGTTTTTTTATCTTCGTCTACCGAGGTAATAATGTAGCCGGAAAAATAGACTATTTTTTCCACTTGTTTAACAGTGATGCCAAGTACAATACCCAGTTTACTGGAACTTCCTCGAGTGAACCAGATGTGAGCTACCGGCGCGGCTAATTGGATGTGGCCGATTCTTTCTCGACGGACGGATGATCGCGTCACCTCAACTCCGCATTTATCGCAAACGATGCCTTTATAGCGAATTCTGCGATATTTTCCGCAGTAGCATTCCCAGTCTTTACTGGGACCGAAGATTCTCTCGCAGAAAAGCCCGTCCATTTCATACCGCTGGGTACGATAATTTATAGTTTCCGGCTTAGTCACTTCCCCACAAGACCAATCAAGGATTTCTTCGGGACTGGCCAAACTCAGCCGGATAGATTCGAAGCTGCTAACTTGGGATTGGGATGGCATGTATGTAGAGATAAGATTATTAATTAATTTTCAATTAACGATTTTCAAAAATTGAAAATTGATCATTGATTGCAAATCGATAAGTATTGGGAACTATCTTTTACTCTCCCGCTGATTCCTTTCCTCCATTGTCTTCTCCAGCCTTACGTTTAAACACAGAGCCTTAAGCTCGCTAATAAGAACGTTTAAGGAAGCCGGCATACTTGGGTTTTTGATTTCTTCCCCTTTAATTATGGATTCGTAGGCCTTCGATCTTCCCATAACGTCGTCAGATTTAATCGTGAGCATTTCTTGGAGGGAGTGGGCGGCTCCGTAACCTTCTAAGGCCCAAACTTCCATCTCTCCAAAGCGCTGTCCTCCAAACTGGGCCTTTCCTCCCAGAGGTTGCTGGGTGATTAATGAATATGGACCTACAGATCGCATGTGAATCTTGTCTTCCACCAGGTGATGGAGTTTCATGACGTAAATAATCCCTACGGTTGATTCGTTGTCGAAATAATCACTGTTCAATCCGTCGCGCAATCTGATTTTTCCGCTTTCAGGTAGGTTGGCTTTACGCAACTCTTCCTCGATCTGATCTTCTTTTACACCGGAAAGCACAGGGCTGGCAGCCTTATATCCCAGAACTTTAGCTGCCCAGCCCAAGTGGGTTTCCAGTAGCTGGCCGATGTTCATACGAGAGGCTACTCCCAGAGGATTTAGAATAATATCGATTGGAGTGCCGTCCGGCAAGAACGGCATATCTTCTTCCGGCAGAATTCTTGCGATAACCCCCTTATTTCCGTGTCTTCCCGCCAACTTATCTCCCACCGCTATTTTGCGGAATTGAGCGATACGCACCTGTACTTGTTTGATGACGCCGCTTGGCAATTTATCGCCTTTCTCACGGGAAAAAATCTTAATCTCGATAACTTTTCCGCGTTCCCCATGAGGAAGGTACAAAGAGCTGTCTTTTACTTCTCTTGATTTTTCCCCAAAGATGGCTCTAAGCAGTCTCTCTTCAGCCGTCAATTCCCCTTCTCCCCGCGGAGTGATTTTGCCTACCAGAATATCACCTGATTTTACTTCGGCACCGACTTGAATAATTCCGTCGTCGCCTAAATTGCGCAATCGATCTTCTCCAATATTGGGAATATCACGGGTTACTACTTCTGGACCGAGTTTGGTATCTCGCACGTCCACACTGTAATCCTCAATGTGAATCGAACTGAAACGGTCCTCTCTTAAAACTTTTTCGGAAATTATGACGGCATCTTCAAAATTATATCCCCGCCAAGGCATGAAGGAAACCAGTAAGTTTTGCCCCAGCGAAAGCTCCCCTTTATCAGTCGAAGCTCCGTCCGCTAGCAACTGTCCTTTTGAGACTATCTCACCTTTATTGATGATGGGAGTTTGATTTATGGAGGTAAACGCGTTTGATTTTAGGAAGGAATGCAAGCGATACTCTCGCAGCTTTTTGTGAAAAGTATTGTTCTTTTTTTCTCTTTCTTCTATTAAAATATGATTGGAATCAACTTCTAGCACTTTTCCTTCATTTTCGGCAAAGACCAGCTGGCCTGAATCAGCCGCGGCTTTGTCTTCCACTCCGGTGCCGACGACGGGAGACTCCGGTATTATGCAAGACACGGCCTGCCGTTGCATGTTTGATCCCATAAGAGCGCGGTTGGCATCATCGTTCTCCAGAAAAGGAATCAAAGAGGCCGCGATGCTGACTGCTTGCTTGGGTGAAACGTCAATATAGTCAACTTTGTCGATGTCAATAAGGCTGGGTTGTCCGTGAATTCTTCCTTGCACTTTCTTTTGTAAAAAATATCCCCTATCGTCAAGTTCCACGTTGGCTTGAGCAATGTTGTATCTTTCTTCTTCCAGCGCGTCCATATAGATCACTTCCGGAGACATTTTAATTTTACCCTTTTCTTTTATTACTTTGCGGTAAGGAGTCTCAATAAAACCGTAGTCGTTAACCCGGGCATAACAGGCCAAATGGGAAACCAGGCCGATATTGGCTCCTTCAGGTGTTTGAATGGGGCAAATTCTGCCGTAGTGGCTGGAATGGACATCTCTGACTTCCAATCCTGCCCGTTCGCGGCTGAGTCCTCCCGGTCCCATGGCGGACAATCTTCTTTTATGCTCAAGCTCCGCTAGGGGGTTAACATGGTCCATATATTGCGACAACGGAGAACTGGAAAAAAACTCCTTAATCGAAGTGGTAACGGGTCGGGTATTGATGAGTTGAGAAGGAGTAACGGTTTTGGGATCGCAAGTACTCATTCGGTCGCGGATGTTTCTTTCTAATCTCGCGAAAGCCGCTCGTATTTTGAGTTGCAGCAGTTCCCCCACTCCTCTTACCCGCCGGTTACCCAAATGATCAATGTCATCGGGTTTAGCCGTAGAGTCATTGTTTAAACGAATAATTTCTCTTACAATAGCCACTAAATCTTCCACTTGAAACACCCGATTTTTTTTGTCATTGGGAGTTTTTAAGCCGAGACGCATATTTAAGCGGTGTCTGCCAACTTCAGAGGAATCATAGCGGTCTATAGAGAAAAACATAGCGTCAATCAATTGCTTGGCATTTTCTTCGGTAGCGAGATCTCCCGGTCGGATTCTTTTATAAACTTCTCGATAACCTTCCCCCTGTGTTTTAGACAAATCTTTCTTGCAAGTATTTTTGATGTATTGGCGTTTTTGATCCGTATCTACGTTTTTGAAAAGATTGGCAATCTCTTTGTCTTCTCCGTAGCCGAAGGCACGAAGCAACGCGGTGACAGGCACTTTACGCTTTCGGTCTATTTTAACGCTGATAATGTTGTTCAGGTCGGTTTCAAATTCCAACCAAGCGCCCCTTCCGGGGATCACTTTGGCGCCAAAAAGTTTTTTTCCTTTTTGAATGTTCATGCTGAAAAACACTCCCGGTGAGCGCATCAGTTGGTTTACTACGACCCTTTCTACGCCGTTAATGACGAAAGTTCCTCGCGGCGTCATGGCTGGAATGTCAGAAAGGTAAATTTCCTGCTCCCTGACTTCCCCCGTTTCTTTAACGGTAAGCCTCACCCGCATCTTAAGAGGGAATTCATATGTAGTATTTTTGTATTTGGCCGTTTGCTCATCCACTTTTGGCTCTTCCCTTTTGAAATCAAGGAAAGACACGGAAAAATTCTTGCGGGTATAATCTTCTATCGGAGAAACCTCTTCCAAAAGCTCCCGTAATCCTTTTTCAAAAAACCAGTCATAGGATTTTTTTTGAGCTTCGATTAAATTTGGCAGCGATACTATCATTCCCAGATCGTGAAATAGTTTGCGTCTGGTTAGACTGGAACGGGAGGAAAATTTACCCTTGAGATTCAAGGCGTTTTTTTGATTGTTTTTAGCCATAAAACAAACAACAACCCACCGCGATTTATTGTAACAATCGGGTTTTTGGTTGATTAAAATTAGTTAGTTATGAGATAGACATATTCGAGAGATATGCCGTAAAAATTCGAAAGCAACAAAGTTGCAAAGTACAAAGTAAGAACTTTATATCTTTTCAACCTTATGGCTTTGTGACTAGCTTAACAGCGCTCGCCCATGCTAAGGCACGCAAAGATGTCAATATTATTCGGTATGTAGTTGATTCTCTTCCCTCCTGGTGTAAAACTATAGTGGTCGGTGCAGAATCCGATCGTTGAAAAAAAAGACAGTTAATATTATTCTTATTACAGTTATTTATTTTGTCAAGATATAACAAAAAATTCTGGGAAAGATTATAGTTATCTTCCCATTCATACTCCTTCTCTAAATTGTTCACTTGATATTTTACCCTAACATTTCGATCCCGCACAAATATATCAACTCTTCGCATATTTCCTTTAAATACCATTTAATTGAGACTGTCTATTCTTGCGTAATCTTTTTGCTTTGCAGAGTTATAATAAAAGCAAATAGGGTATAATGGTCAAAAAAAGATTTGCAAGATCAAAATAGAGTTTAAATTTTTTATATTTTGGCGAAGAGGCTGACGACAACGCCAAAAAGAGAGAGAATAAAGATTAAAATAGTAGTGGGGCTTAGAATATAGAGCCATTTATATTTGGTGTTGATTGGCTGTTTGGCGAGCTTGGGGCGAGTCCTTTTGAGATCGAGGTAAAGAGTATAGGCATAAGTAATGCTTAGTGGAACAGTAATGACCATGATTATATTGTTAACAACCGCTTGAATTATTCCTGTGGGGACGAGACACCAGTCCGACATGATTGTTCCAATAAACACATCGCTACAAAGAATTAAGATAATCCGACCTGATAAAAATCCAATAAATTGAATAGCGAGCAGTAATAAAATTATAAATAAAATTCGGCCGGCAACTTGCCGGAAGCGGTGTATTACATATTCCCTACTGCGCATTAAGGCATTCGCGCCAAAATGATTTTCCTTAATCATCACGAAAGAAGCGAAGGCGAACCAGACCATGTATATTATCGCGGGAATCCCAAATAAAATAACTCCCGGCAGAGTCGCGATGACGACTAAGATATTCACGTAAATGTAAGAAGGCAGCTTGAATATCGATTTTTGAAAAATGTTTATTATTTTATCGGCATCTTTCAGTAGAGACAAGGCACCAGCCCGACAGAGCCGTTCTGGCGGGCGCCTTGTCTCTACATAGTAAATGACAAACATTATTGTCAAATACGTCCAAGCCGAAATAACCATCGATATTATCGCCACTAACAGTCCCAGCACAAACTTCGCGATATTATAATAATCAAAATTACCCAATGACTGAGGGGTACCGGCTTGAGCAATAACTAAAACAAAGTTCAGAGCAACCGGTACCAGCATAATGCCCGACAAGATCCAGAAATTGTTTTTGTAGGTCGCGAGAGTATTTTTAAGAAGATCAAAAACACCCATTAAGCTTTTTTCTTCGGTTGGCATTTTTATTTTATCTCAACCCTTTTAAATAATGGTTCAGCTTTTCCGATTTTGTGTCTCGCCGGAATTTCATAGAACTTCCATTCTCTTCTTTCCGGAACGTTCAATTGTTCTTGGATTTTTCTCGCGGTGAAAGGGAGGAAAGGCAAGACGGTAAGCTGGAGAGCAGAAATTACCTGAGTACATACATATAGAGTGTTTTTGGCATTTTGTAGAGACGCATTGTAATGCGTCTCTACTGCGCAGACATTATTTTTTATTTTTTTCCAAGGCTCTTTTTTGTCGATGTACCGGTTGCATTCTTCCGTAAAAGCCAGGATAGTTTTTAGCGCGTCGTGGAATTTGGTTTCTTCGATACGATTTCCTACCCCCGGAAAAATTTCCCTGCAATTTTTTAAAATATTTTTGTCGAATTTATCCAGATTTTTTGGCTTTGGAACTATACTTTCAAAATTATTGTTTAAAAAATTTAAGACGCGGTTTATGAAATTTCCTAACTTGCCAATCAACTCAGTGTTGGTTTTTGTCTCGTATTCTTTCCATGAAAAGTCACCGTCGGCGTTTTCGGGGCCGTTCACTCCCAAGTAATAACGTAATGTATCCGGCTCGTGGGCAGCTAAAAATTCTGGCAGCCAGACACCCCAATGGCGGCTTTTGGAGAATTTCCCTCCTTCGAAAGTTAGATACTCTGAGGAAACAATTCGATCCGGCAAGTTTAAGTCGCCCAACCCCATCAAAATTGCCGGCCAAATAGCAGTGTGAAAAGGTATATTGTCTTTCCCATGAACGTAGTAGTGTATGGGGCGGTTTTCGAGTTCAGCACATTTCTTTGTCGCAAGCCTTGATACTTGATGCCGCACCTCACAGTATGGTTTACTCCGTTTCTCGCTCACTCCCTGATCTTTACTCGAACTCGAAAGCTCTGAATTTTTACACCAGAAATTTTTCCAGTAATTAGGCTTCCCTATCTTCTCGGAGTATTCAAGGCTCGCGGTAAGATAGCCTGAAACTGCTTCAAACCAAACGTAAATTGTTTTGCCTTCGCCCACCAAAGACTTGGCGAAGGCGGGTGGGGGTATGGGCACTCCCC
>Ga0172371_10006724_pt1 | contig 16618 bp, 16 predicted proteins | sample Lak12m_FD_114543 | JGI IMG/M metagenome (GOLD analysis project Ga0172371, IMG submission 114543) | Freshwater microbial communities from Kabuno Bay, South-Kivu, Congo - kab_022012_12m | ecosystem: Environmental > Aquatic > Freshwater > Lake | place: Democratic Republic of the Congo: South-Kivu...
GGTCACATGTTTGGTGATGGGGCTCCCCGCGGCAATTCACGGTGGAATTGCCTGAAAAACCGCTTTACCTACTCTTTCTGAGCATACGTCTCCTTTATTCTCTCGGTCAACCATGCACTTCTCACATGTGCCGGATGCAATCATCCCCTGCGTTTGCGCAGATAGCTCGCGGCCGCAAATACCACGCCCACCGCGGCGGCCACCGCGAAGCCTATGAGAGCCAGGACCGGGATACCCTCGTACAGAGGTCCTCTTCCAGAGAGAAAAACCACGGACGAGCCCAGAACCAGCGATCCGACCACGATGCTCATGGACAGCCGCGTGGCCGCACGGTCCAGATGTTCCATGGCGCCGGTAAGCCCCCGGTGTTCCACGACGATCTTCAACTGGTTTTCGCGTATGAGCCTTGCCAGCTCCCGAAGATCCGAGGGCAACTCCCGGGCAAGCCGAAAAAGATCTCTGATCCCTTCCGAAACACGCCTCATCACATACTTGGGGCCATGGTACGTTATGACCATTTGCCGGATCACCGGAGTGGCCACAGCTACGCTGTCGAATTCGGGATCGAGGGTACGGCCGATACCCTCGAGAGTAATGAGGGCTTTCCCGACAAGGACCAATTCTGACGGAATCTTGACCTGATACCGGTTCACCAAGCCCATGGCCTCCTCAATAATCGAGGCGATTCGAATGGACTTCAGAGGCGCTCGGTAGTAACGTTCCAGAAAGAGGCCGGCTTCTCTGAAAAACTCATTTCGATCGAAATCTTCAGGCAGCGCATTCATTTCGATGAGGATATCCGCGATTCCTTCCACATCGCGGTAAATCCCGGCCGCTACGAGCATCAGGAGGTTCTCGCGCATCCGCTCATCCATGTGACCGACCATGCCGCAATCGAGAAAACAGAGCCTGGAACCGTCGACAACCATGAGATTGCCCGGATGGGGATCTCCGTGAAAAAAACCGTGATCGAGGATCTGCCGGAGGATCACTTCCGCGAGGTTGTGCGCAAGCGCCACCGTATCCACCCCGCGTTCCCTGAGCTGGTCCAGCAGCGATATTTTGATGCCTTCGATCCTCTCCATGGTTAGGACGCCCTCGGTGGTGAGATCCCAGATCGGCCGCGGAAAGAGGGCAAAGGGATGTCCCGCGAAATTGTCCCGAAACCGATCGAGATTTCGGCCCTCCTGGGTGAAGTCGAGCTCACGGATCACGGCGCGACGGAACTCCTGCACCACCTGAACGGGGCGATAGTTCCTCGATTCGGAGACATGGCCTTCCAACAATTCCGCGAGGCTCTCGAGGATGTCACAGTCCTGAAGCAGCGTCTTCCTGATGCCCGGTTTCCGAACCTTGACCACCACGTCTTCGCCCGCCAGGGTGACGGCTCGATGAACCTGCGCAATCGAGCCCGCGGCAAGGGGCTCGGGATCGACAAACGTAAATTTGTCTGCCCAGGGGCCCAGTTCGTCCTCGAGGGTAGCGAAGACCCGCTCGAAGGCAAGTGGGGTGACCTCATCCTGGAGTCGACTGAGCTCTTCGATCCAGTTTTTCGGCAGGATGTCCGGCCGAGTGGAAAGGAGCTGCCCGAGCTTCACAAAGGCGCCGCCCAGCTCTTCCATGGCCTCCCGGACCCGCGCAGCCGCGGTATAGACGTCCCGCGGCTGCGCAATTCCCTCTTCGTCGGCCGGGGCCGCGGTGAGGAACTGGGAGAGTCCCATCCGCTGAAGGAGATCTCGAAACCCTTTCCTGACCAGAACAACCACGATTTCCTGGGTTCGCACGAGATTACCGACCAGCTTGGCCAACGTCATGAGGTCTCCTTCCGCTTTCCCGGTTCAGCAGTTTCCCGAGGTGCATCCTACCATCCGAACGCCTCAATCGAAACGGTCGCATGTAATTTCCAAGGGATATTTCATCCTAATGAACCGTTATGAATTTCTTTGCGGCCATTTCTCAGAAAACTTTCCTCATTTCCGGCTTTCAGTTATAGTACTCGGAGAATTTTGAATCTCTGCGAAAACGACGGTACCGTGGAACCATCCGAAGACACCCTGCGAGATCTAATACGAGATTCCAAGAGCACTCCGGCTATCGGTCGATATGAAATCCTGGGGACCCTGGGACGTGGAAACATGGGAGAGGTCTTCCGCGCCCGCGACCCGATGATCGGCCGCATGGTCGCACTCAAGACGCGCCGCTTCGACCTGGTTTACGACCAAACCGACCTGAAATTCATTGTAAACAAATTCTTCGAAGAAGCGCGCATTGCGGGCAACCTGACACACCCGAACATTGTCACGGTCTTTGACGTCGGACAGGACGGGGATTACTGTTTCATCGCCATGGAGCTGTTGGAAGGTCCCAGCCTGGCTTCCTTCAACAAGCCCGAGACCCTCTTGCCCACGGCCAAGGTCGCGGACATGGCGAAAAGGATCTGCATCGCTCTGGACTTTGCACATTCGCATAATGTCATTCATCGGGACATCAAGCCTGCCAATCTCATGTTCACCGCGCAGCGCCGGATTAAGATAACCGATTTCGGGATCGCCATGGTGGCGCGAACGGACAAATCGAGCGATCTTCAGGTCATGGGCACTCCCAGCTACATGTCGCCCGAACAGACCAAAGGGCTCAAGCTGACGCCTCAGACCGACTTCTTCTCGCTGGGGGTGGTTTTCTTTGAATTGCTCGTCGGGAAGCGGCCATTCCAGGGACGCACGTTGTACGAGCTCATGGAGAACATCCGCTATGCCCCGGCTCCGTCAATTCTGGCATTTGACCCCAATCTCCCTCCGGGACTCGATCAGGTGATTCAGCGGGCGCTGGAAAAAGAGCCCGAGCTGCGCTACCGATCCGGAAAGGACTTCGCTGCCGATGTCGAGCAAGCCATGAAAGGGGGGAGCATTGCCGCTCGGGACGACCGGGCCAGCCGGAAGGCGTACCTTCTCCGCCCGATCGAGTTCTTTCGGCCGTTCAGCCGCAAGGAAATTGAGGAGGTCACTCGGCTGGGAACGTTCATCCGTTACGACAAGTCGCAGGTCGTCGTGAGGGAAGGAGACGTGGACACGACGTTTTTCGTTCTCCTTTCCGGGAGCGTCCGCGTCATTAAGAACAACCGGAAAATTGCCGATCTGGAAAAGGGCGCATGCTTCGGAGAGATGGGGGCTTTCACCAACACTGCCCGAACGGCTCACGTCATTGCCCGGGAACCGTGCATCGTGCTGAAGCTCGACTTGAAGGTGCTCGAGCGAGAGAGCCAGCAACTAAGGATGAAGTTCTACCAGGTCTTCATTGAGACCCTCATTAAGCGTCTCGAAGAAACGACGAGGCGCCTGAGCACCCGCGGTCAGACTGAAAAAACCGGCAACTGACGCCGATGCTCGGCCGAATGGAGAACACCGCCTGCCGAAAATTCCGCGTTGGAGGACGCGCCCGATATTTCGGAAAGAAGTCGGAATACGTCCTCCAGAATGCGATTGAAGGGAAATCGAACTTGTGCCATTCTTGCACGTAATTGCCGTCGGCTCACCGGAGGAACCGTGCCATGAAGAATTCGGAAAATATACTCTACAGCTTGATTCCGCTCATTCTGATCATCGTTTTCACCTGGCTGTTCGGTTTTATCGGCTCAAAAATGAAGAAGGGCCAACAATCCAAGCCTGCCGGAACCGAGCCCGAGAAGGAGGACAACCTCTTTGATTTGCTGCTGTCCAAGGGAGAGGATGAACCGCATCCATCGCAGGCCCCCCCGCAACCGGGAATCCTGACTATCCCGGCCCCAGGGGGCGGAGCGGGGTGGGCACGCTCCGGCGCACCGGTTGGGCCGCAGGTGACCTCGAAACCCATTGAGCCCAAATGGTGGGGCGCTTGATGACGAAAATTTGGGATCATCTCCGGCCGAGGTTCGGACCACTCCACGGCCGCGGAACCATCATTCTGGTGATCGTGGCATGCCTGGCGATGATGAGCCTTCCGGCCCGCTGGGCAGAGGCCATCGAAGGCAGCGACCCCGCTCCCGCTGATACCACGCCGGTGAAGAACGCCTCCCCTCGTACGGATACAGGCGCCAGACCTGACGAAGGCCATGAACTGTCTTGGGAAATGCCGGGCAGGGTCTCCATTTACGACCTCCAGTTGGGTGCAGCCACGCGCGATAAGGATCACTGGAAATTCCTCGGGAGCGGCAAGAGGTTCCGTGCCGGTTCGTTCAAAGATCGGCTCACTCTCATGGTACGCTTCGCCTACCGGGCTTCCAGGGCCGAAATCCCGCTCAAGTTCGTAATCAGATTGCCCAATTCGCGCCAATACGAGGAGACGGTGCGTCTGGCCAATCGCAGCGGGCAATACTCCTACGTCTTCACGGTGCACAATCCCGAGGACTTTCTGGGAACGGGCTCCGTGTATCTCTATTACGGATTCAGCATCGTTGACGTGCTGGATTTCACGATAACGCCCGGTTCCTGATTCGTATCCCCCATTCGGATATCCCTTCAAATTGATGCCCGAGAAGGTCTCGAAGATACGGTTGGACGTGCTCCTCGTTGAGCGAGGTCTGGTCTCCTCGCGGCAGAGGGCACAGGCCCTGATCATGGCCGGTAAGGTGTTCGTTGGGAACCGGCGAATGGAGAAGCCGGGCCAGGCAATTCGGGGTGACGCGGAGCTCCTGATTCGCGAGGACATGCCTTTTGTCGGCCGGGGAGGCCTCAAACTTGCTGCGGCCTTGGACGCTTTCCATATTGATCCTTCCGGCCTCACGGTGCTCGATGTGGGCGCCTCCACAGGAGGGTTCACCCACTGCCTTCTCCTGAGGGGTGCGGCTCACGTGATCGCCGTCGACGTAGGATACGGTCAGCTCGACTGGACCCTGCGCAACGATCCTCGGGTAACCGTCATGGAGCGCACGAATTTTAGATTCCTGGACCCGAAGGATCTTCCCCGACACGCGGATGCGGCAGTAGCCGACGTGTCCTTCATCTCGCTTAGACTCCTGTTGCCCAAGCTGCGGGAGATCCTCCCTCCGGCCGCATGGCTTGTTCCGCTGGTCAAGCCGCAATTTGAAGTGGGCCGCTCCGAAGTGGGAAAAGGCGGCATCGTGCGTGATCCGGAAAAAATCCGGGGAGCGGTGGACACCGTGGCCTCCTCGGCGCGCGAGTGCGGATTCCACGTGATGGGGGAACTGGAGAGCCCGGTCAGAGGCGCGCGGGGAAACCGAGAGGTCTTCCTGCACCTCATCAGGGCCCAATAAGCCACTTTCAAATTGAAATGACCCGCCTTTTCCGATAGAATGAGGTTTTTCTCGATTTCGTGTCTATCCGGACCGACCGCCAACTTCAGGAAGGTGCAGGAAATGCCGTTCCCCGACATCGAAACCCAGATGCAGCACATCATGCGGGGGGTGGAAGAGATCATATCCGAAAGCGAGATGCGAAAACGGCTCGAGGAAAGCCTCAAGACGGGACGTCCTCTGCGTATCAAGCTTGGTGTGGATCCCACCGCGTCGGACATCCATCTGGGCCACATGGTAACAATACGTAAATTAAAGCATTTTCAAGATCTCGGGCATACCGCCATCTTTCTGGTCGGCGATTTCACCGCGCGCATCGGAGATCCCACGGAACGATCCGAAGCGAGAATTCGGCTCACAAAGGAACAGGTCTGGGAGCACGCGAAAACCTTCGAGCAGCAGGTGTTCACGATCCTCAACCGAGAAAGGACCGAGCTCCGCAGTAACGGGGAATGGTTCGATTCCATGACCTTTGCGGATTGCCTCGATCTGGCCTATCGGTCCACAGTCGCGCGCATGCTGGAGCGCAACGACTTCGAAAAGCGGTACCGTGAGGGCAATCCTATCAGCATTACGGAATTCCTCTATCCCCTCATGCAGGGGTACGATTCGGTGGCCCTCCGGTGCGATGTGGAACTGGGAGGCACGGACCAGAAATTCAACCTGCTGGCCGGCCGGGATTTGCAGATGCAGTATGCCCAGCCTTCACAGATCGTCTTGATGACCCCGCTGATCGAAGGACTCGACGGGTCAAAAAAAATGAGCAAGACGGAGCGCAATTACATAGCGGTCGACGACAGTCCGGAGGACATGTTCGGCAAGACCATGTCAATCCAGGACAATCTGATCGTGAAGTACTTCACCTTGCTCACCGATGTGGATCCACAGGAAATCCGGCGCTACGAGCAGGCGCTGGCTGAGATTGAACGCCACCAGGACTTGGCGGACCCGCTCCATCCCATGCAGATCAAAAAGGAGCTCGCCAGGAGCATTGTCACCGAATATCAGGGCAGTGCAGCCGCGGAGACCGGCGAAGAACATTTCGAGCGGGTCGTGCAACGCAAAGAGATTCCGGATGAAATACCCGTGGTGTCTTTGACCGGATCGTCTATGGTGGCGTGCGACCTCGTTGCAGAATGCGCAGCGACCTCCAAGGGAGAAGCCAGGCGGCTCGTGACACAGGGAGCCGTAAAGCTCGACGGAAATCGAATATCCGATCCGGCTCAAGAGATAGCCCTCGGCGGGGACGAAAAGATTCTCCAGGTGGGAAAGCGCAGGTTCTTCCGTGTGAAGCTGGCGGAGGCGGACTCCTCCGTTCGTGCCGATGAGGTCTGAATCCGGTTCTCACACGCGCTTTTGTGTTAGCGCCGCATTTCACAAATACGGTCTCGGATCTTGTCCTCTGAGATTGCTTCGCTCGCAATGACAAGGTCCGGGCGTGTCATTGCGAGGAGCGTGGCGACGAAGCAATCTCAGCGACAAAATAAGTCACCGTATCTGTGCCACAGAGCACCAAGCGGCGATCGACGGGAGCCGCCAATATATAAAGAGTTCTCACGAAAGTCCTCTCGGCGCAGCAACCGGTGTGGGTCAGCGTATGGGGTGGATTGGAGGGGAGATGAGTCTCCCCTCCAAATTATGGCGCATCGATGCGCTCTTTACCTCAGATCTCCGAGGCGCAGCCACGGAGTGTTGACCGAAGCCGAGGATTTTCATGGTTCGTTGTGCCTGATACAAGGCATGAGAGTTTTTGAAGAGGGGTCCGGAGAGGGACTTTTTGCAAAAAGTCCCATCCCGGCGCATTTTCAGCCGAACTTGACAAGATGAGTCCGAGCGTGCCAAATGGGCGGTATTGGCCGGTCGGTCTTCATGACCATCTCTACGGATCAGGTATGGAAGGGGTAACGATGCAAAAGACATTTGTGGGTCCGGCCTTGGTGGTAATCATGCTTCTCTCGGCCGCGCCGTGTGCGGCTGAGGGCGGCTGATGCGGCCCTTCCTTCTGGACGGAAGGACCGGAATACTTTCAGGGATCGAACGCACAGGCTCTGGGCCTGCCGCAATCTTCGATCGCAGGGTACAGACAGGGCCAGCCGGTCTCGGCTGCTGAAGTTCAGCCACCCACCGTTCGGGCATCGGAATCACGGGAATACGAGCCGAGGCCCTCGGCGCCCTTGACGGTTCAGTGGCCATCCAGCGTTCCGACCAGGTCAGCAGAAGTGCAGACGCCGCCGATGAGATCGCAGACGCCCCCCGATCCTGCGCGGGTGTCGGATTCCCGGATGCCCGGCAGGAATTTGACAGGGGAACGGCTCCAGGCAGGCCAGTCTGCAGCTAAAGCATCTCGGGCTTCGGTTTCATCGAGGATCCTCGGAGGTTCTTGGTGGTAGGATGTGCGCAGATATGACGCTTGAGCCGGCGGCCGGTTGAAATTCCTTTGGCGGGACAGTGCCGCGCGGAACGCGGGATCGCCGGTCAATGAATGACGGGTTGGCTTGCCTCGGACGCTGATCCGGGGATGTCCGTCCCATCGCAACTGCCGATTGGAAGGCTTTTTCGGAGGCCCTGCATCAAGTGGCAAGTATTCTATGAAGAGGCAGTCTGAGAGGTGTTGCTGTGGCTGATAAGGACCCGAATATTCCCGAATTGGAACCTGAAACGGACGAGGTGAACCCGGTGGCAGCATTCTGGGACGGGGCGAGGGAAATTGATTCATGGGACGACACCGACCTCGTTTCCGAGTTCGTTTCGGGCGACTCACACCCGGTAGACATGCCCGCCGAGGAGGGAGGAAAAAAGAACCGGCTGGATCATATCAAGGAGAGTCATGCCCTCCTGAAGCAGTTTACGCCGAAGGAGTTGAAGATTCTGCTGAACCTCAAACGGAACACGTCTGCGAAGGCCTGGACGCTGAGAGAGGATCTTGTCGTGCTCACCCTTCACATGAGTAACCGGGAAATCGCCCAGCTTCTCCAGGATCGTAATAAGGAAGCCGTGAAGAAGCGCCTACAGCTTCTCAAGTCCAAAGGCCTTGCGAAGAGACCCTCCGAACCGCCGACAGCCTGAGGACGGGAAAAGATTTACCGGGCAATCGGTATTCATGCAGATGTGCCCTGGAGAGACGGCGGAAGACCCTTTTCACAACACCACAGAAGCCACAAGACCGCACAGGACCGCTCGGTAGCTCCGCGCAGCTTTTCCCCCTCCTTCTCTTCAAGAGAATACATCGGTATCACGCCATCGCATGAGGTATGATATCGCCGGAGTCGGGCCGGGTTTCGGAGCGCCGCGGACCGAGACCCGAGGTGCACTCCAGCAGAACCCGATATCACGGATGGCAACGCAGGAACAAAGGAGGAGACCATGGGAACTCTCGTGCACCGGTCCATCAGCAGGATCGTGCGACAAAGCGGTCCAACGAGAAAAGCTGTCATCGAAGGTTTCCCCGGTGAGGTTTATTACGGCGTTCACGGGGGAATCAAGGACTTCTACAAGATCGAGCCGGAAGACGAGCATCCCGCCACGCTGGATCACATCATCACCGCGGTCGCTGCGTGAATGATGGGGACACTGGCCGGGGTCCTGGCCGGGAAGCAGATCCACACTCCAGCCGAGCATTATTGGGCGGACGTTGAGGGGGATATTGAAGACGTCGGCGGTGTGCTGAAAATCACCACCATTCGGGTCAATTATCATTTGAACGTACCGCCGGGAAAGCATGAGGACGCCAGACAAGCTCTGGCAGTATATCTTACCAGATGCCCCGCGGCCCAGAGCGTGACCGGCTGTATCGACATCGTGGACACCGCGGTCATCGAAGAGCTGGGCTAAGTGCACCATTTCGCAAGTTCGGTCGCGGATTTCCGTCGCGCTGAGATTGCTTCGTCGCTACGCTCCTCGCAATGACACTCCCGGGGCTTGTCATTGCGACCCCCGCTCCCAGCGAGCGTTGTAGGATGCGGTGAACGAAGTGAACCCCATCAGTTGAGGTTTTTTCTCCTTAGTACGCCGTGCCCCGGGAATGGAAATCCCCGTTCGCCTTTTCGAAGCCCGACGGAAACTGTCCGGAAACTCGCGTCCGGATGGTAATCGTGCCACGATTTCGGCTCAAGTCGGACTTTGGCCACCGGCTCCTATTCGGGTTCGGCCGTTCCGCTCTCCTCATCTTCCTTTTCACGCACTAGGCTGAAGACTTCCACGGGCTCGCTCACATTCTTGAAATTCATCAATCCCTTGGCGATGAGGTCCACGTCTTCGCGCACCCTTCGGGCCGTCTCCGGGCCGAGGAGAATATCGCCGTGATGTGCAGCGGATGCGATTCGAGCAGCGAGATTGGTCACGGGTCCGGTAGCGGTAAAGGTCATTCTGGTTCCGGATATCCCCGCGAATCGACTCATTCCGACGGCAGCCAGGCCAGAATTGATCCCCATGTTGACGAGGACCGCAGGGAATCGATTTTTCAACTCGTCGTTGATCTCCAACGTCCTGCCGCGAATCTCCAGCGCGGCCTTGACTGCGCTCAACGCCGTTTCCTTGGGCTGCCCCTGAAATATGACCATGAGGCCGTCGCCGGCGGTTTCGTTTATGTCTCCCCCGTGAGCATAGATGGCGTCGAGGAAGCTCGAGAAGTATTTCTCAATGATGAACGTCACCTTGTCTCTGCTCTGCGTTTCGCTGATACGGGTGTACCCGGCAACATCCAGGAACAGGACGGTAACGTCGATGTCCTTCTTTTCCAGGTCCGGGGACGCGGGGTCCTTTTCCACGATCTTCCGGACCGTGGAAGGAACAAACGGTCGGAGATGGTCCAGAATGCGATCCACGGTCAGCTTCTCTTGGGACATTTTCCAGTGGCTTCGAGCGTTCTTGATGACGTTGCTGGCAAGCTGAACGAGGTCGCGCAACAGCACGAAATCCTTTTCGCTCAAGTCCGCGCCGGGCTGTGCGATTGCATCGAGGACAGCCAGCGGCTTGTCCTCCTCGTAGATCGGAAAAACCATTTCGGAAAACACCCCCGCAGGGAACTCATCCGCGACCACGTCACTCCCCCGGTCGCCCGATAGAAAGCAGACGGCCGAGGATTTCTGACCGAGAGCACTGTTGATCGTGCCTCTGCCTCTTTTGCAGAGCTGGCAGTTGATCCGTTGCTTCTCCATTGCGCAATGGAGGGGCCGCGTGTAGTACTGGGCTTCCGGGTCCATGACGAGCAGGCAGACTTCCCGCAACTGAGGGAGAGTTGATCGCGCTTCGTCTCGGATGATTTCCAGGACCTCGCCGATATTCAATGACGAAGTGAGCTTCTGGGCCACTCGAAACACATTTTCAAAGCGGTCCTTGTACAGACCTGCCGCGACGGCCGAACCCTGTTGCCCACGCCTATCCTCGGAAAGCTCACCGTGCACCGAGTCCGATTTTCCTGTCCCGGAGTCCAATTGGAACCCCTCCTTTCCGTGCCCGCAAATCGGGCAGACCCACGAATCCGGCAGATCGTCGAAGAGCCGTTCGGTGCTTATTCCATGCGCTTCGTCGCCTTGGCCGGTTTCATAGGTCCAGCCGCAGGTGGTGCATTTCCTCGCCGTCATAGGTTCTCTCCTTTGAAGCTCAGCCCCCCGCGTCCGGCAAGAAGCAGTATACAGGGTCGGCTCAAAGTCTCAAAGGAGCCGGCTGGCATGGCAGATCCGGGAACTTTCGCAGTCCGGGGCTATAGTGGAGCGCATTGAAAAGGATGGAATACTTGAAGCTGAATCTCGAAGGAGGCTCAACATCCTTTTGGGGAAGTGCGCTCCACTATCGGTCGGCCATAACCATGAGATTCCGAGAAGTTTTGGATGACCACCACGCGGGGATCTTACTCAAAGTCAACGAAGTCTCACTGGCTTTCCCGTATGTGAAGAGTGCCGCGAATTTTAATGAGCGGCACTGTATCCGTTGCACGGAAGCACGCGGGGGAATCGCATGTCGCCTTTCAGCATCGCGTGCCACGATGCCCTTGACCTTCCCGCCACGAATCGGTATGCCGGTCATCAGGGGGATCCTTCAAGGAGTTAAGCCCGACACCATGACGTTCATCGTTCCTGCTGAAGACCGCTACTTTGAAGATTACGCGGCCGGAGCCGTTCACGAGGTCGGTCCCGTTGCCATCGAAGAAGCCGAAATGATCGCCTTCGCTCGGCGCTTCGACCCGCAGCCCTTTCATACGGACCCGCAGGCAGCGAAAGAGTCCGTCTTCGGCGGCCTGATCGCCAGCGGGTGGTTCATCGCGGGCCTGGTCATGCGCACCCTGGTCGATCACTATGTCTCACGCGTCGCGAGCCTGGGATCGCCCGGCCTGGACGAGCTACGCTGGTTGAAGCCCGTCTATGCTGGCGACACCCTCCGGATTCGGATCACCGTCCTCGAAACGACGCGTTCGAGCTCGAAACCGACTCAGGGAGTTATCCGATCATTCGTCCAGGTGCTGAACCAGACCGGCGACGTCGTCATGACGATGAGGCCGGTGGGCATGGTTCGGTGCAGGAATACGCCCGGAGACGGCGGTTAATGCGTATGAAAATGCACCGGGGAGGGACTTTTTGCAAAAAGTCCCTCCCCGGCCCCCTCTTCAAAAACTCCTAATATATTGGCGGCTCCCGGTGATCGCCGCGGGGTCTTCGCGGTTCCGGACGCGGTGGAACCGCAGGTGCGACCGACCGGTGGCGCGGGACACCTTTCAGGAGGCATCCGGACCGATGGACACAACATCGTTATTCCTCGGGGTGATTTTTGGCGCGGTGGGAACAGGTTACATCGTGTACGGAAGGAAACAGAGGAAGGGAATCGCATTGCTTTCCGGCGTGATCCTCTGCGCAATACCCTGGTTCATATCGAACAATATCCTTCTTACGGCGGCCGGAATCGCAGTGGCTGCATTACCGTTCGTTTTAAGGTACTGAAATATCCCCCTGTCTTTTCCTGCCTCCTCGTCAATAGGAAGCTCAAAAAGGGGCCCACGCCCTCAGCCTGCGACATTGGCCCCGTGGAACCACCTACATTCCGCATGCTGAAACGCACTGACGAACTTCTGCGGGCTCCCAGTGTCGCGCGGTCATGCATTCATCGTAGCAATCGCTGTGAGAAAGCGTGTGGTCATGACTGTCGCCCTTGAAGGGATTCCACCCCTTCCCTCCCGTTCCTCGAGGGTTGTGCTCCCACAAAGTCCACATCAACGTCGCCAACGAAATAAATCCGCTCACTGCCAGTAATACGATGGAAATCCCCGCTATGGTATTCGAGATCATTTGGCGCCTCCGTCTTCCGGGAAGACTTTCTTCTTCCCTCTGACCAATGAGACAGAGGATGACCGTTTTGGTTCACCGAGATCCCGGGTTCACGAGGCACCGGTAAATCGATCCACCAGTGCCCCCTTCAGGAGCTTTCCCATCGCGTTGCGCGGCAACTGATCGACGAGGAACACGCTCTTGGGGCACTTGTAGCCCGCCAGGCTGCCCTTACAATGGCCGATGATCATCTCGGGGGACGGCGCGGCAGTCCCTTCCTTGGGAACAACCACCGCGGTCACTCTTTCTCCGAAATCCTCGTCCGGCAGTCCGATGACCGCTGCCTCCTTGATGGTGTCAAGAGATTCGAGAACGTTTTCCACCTCCTTGGGGTACACGTTGTAACCGCCGGTGATAATCAGCTCCTTGGCCCGTCCCACGAGGTAGAGGCGTCCGCGGTCCTCGTGATCCTGGTACCCGAGGTCTCCGGTCTTGAACCACCCGTCGCAAAAAGAATCCCGTGTCTTCTCCGGCATCCCCCAATAGCCGGGGAATATGCTGTCTCCACGCGTCCAGACTTCGCCCACTTCGCCCGGCGCCACGTCGTGACCCTGGTCGGAAACGACTCTGATCTCAACGCCCGGCAGCGGGTATCCGACACTCTTTGGCGTTCGGCCGGCCGAATCGATGGTGTTCGAGGTGATCATCCCGGCTTCGGTCATTCCGTAGCGTTCCAGGATTCGGAATCCCGTCGCCTGCTCGAAGCGGTTGAACTGCGTCTCCAGTAAGGGACCCGACCCGGAGATGAACACCCTCATTGTCTTCAGATCGGGCTTTCGTTCCATCTGTTCCCACTGATTGAGCAGTCTCTGATACATGGTGGGAACACCCATAAGGATGGTGCATTGCTCGAGATCGAGGGTTTGCCATATCCTGAAAGGATCGAACTTTTCGTGCATGATCATCGTCGCGCCCGCGTTCAAACCTCCGTGAAGCGCAACAAACAGGCCGTGAACGTGGAAGAGCGGGAGCACATGGAGAAGCACGTCCCGGTCGCTCCACTCCCAGATTTGGTGCAGAGCCGTCATGTTTGCGATGAGATTGCGGTGCGTGATCATGGCGCCCTTGGGCCTGCCCGTGGTGCCCGATGTGTAGCAGATTACCGCGACGTCATCCTCGGCAGTGGGGTAGGTCCTGGTGAATTGCCGCGGTGTTGTTTCGAGCTCGCTGCTCAGCGAGAGCGTCCCTGCTCCCTCAGCGGAGTCCACGAGGATGGTTCTGAGCCCGTCGAGTTGCCCCACGTGGGGCTGCACTCGTGCAAGGCGCTCGCGGTCGGTGACGTAGAGCGAGGCCCCCGAATCGGTCAGGAAGTATTCAACTTCTTGAGGCCGATAGTCAGGGTTGAGCGGGATAACGATTGCGCCCAGGGAGAGGACCGCCAATTCCAGGAAGATGAATTCCATGCGCTTGGTCAACTGAATGGCCACACGGTCCCCGATTTTGACGTTCAAGCGGGCCAGCAGGGCGGTAAAGTGCTCCACGTGCCGATCCACATCCTGAAAGCTGTACGCGTGATTCTCAAAAACGATCGACGGTTTGTCGCCGCTTCGCTTCGCTACTCCGGACAGCCTGCTTGCAAGGTTCATTCTTTCGTTCCTCATCGTCTTTTTCATGGAAAGGCACGCATGCGGGACGTACGAGCCTCAGCCCATCATTTTGTTGGGAAGCCACAGCGCCAACTCCGGGAAAGCGCACAGCAGGATTATGAGAATCACATCGATGATGAGGAACGGCGCCAGATCCCGGATCACCTGCGACAGGGGAATGTCCGGAGCGATCCCCTGAACGACGTAGAGATTCAACCCCACCGGAGGCGTCAGCAATCCCACTTCGAGATTGACGGTCATGATCACCGAGAACCAGACCGGATCGAGTCCCAAACCTTTGATGACCGGCAGCAGCATGGGCGCGGTCATCAAGATGATGGCGGCAGGCGGAATAAAACACCCGAGGAGCAGCAGGAACAGGTTGACAAACAACATGATTCCCCATTTCCCCAGAGGTATGGCCAGGATGAGGTTCGCCAGCGACTGCGTCACATACAGATCCGAACAAACGAAGCCGAACAGGGTGGCGGCAGCCATGATCATCAGGATCATCGTGCTGTCGTTGAGGGACCGGGTGAGCATATTGACCAGTTTTTCCACCTGGTAGATTCGGTAGACGACCATCACCACCAGGAAGGCGATCACAGCCCCGACTCCGGCCGCTTCGCTCGGCGTGGCCCATCCGCCGTACAGGGAAACCATGATGCCCAGAATGATCAAAACGAGCGGAGTCACCTTGGCAAGGCTCTGGATCTTCTCCTTCATCGTGAAGTATTCGTGGACGGGAGGTGTCTCCTGACTCGCTTCGGCCGACTCAACCGATGCCGCCTGCGACGCCGCGTCGCGTCGACGAAGCCTGATGAAGCGGAACACGATCCAGATACAACTCATTACCACCAGGAGGATCCCCGGAATCACACCCGCGATGAAACACCTCCCAATGGACGTCTCGGTGGCCACCCCGTAGAGAATCATGGTAATGCTCGGCGGGATGAGGATTCCGAATGTCCCGGCATGAGCGACCATGGCACAGGCCATGCTCGGCGGGTAGCCTCTGCGGCGCATTTCCGGGATGCCCACCCCTCCGATCGCGGCCGCGGTCGCGGGGCTCGATCCGCACAGCGCGGCAAATACTCCGGCCGCCATCATGGTGCTGACCCCCAGGCCGCCGGGGAGCCTGTACACCCAGCGATGCATTGCCTCGTACAGATCCTTGCTGGCTTCAGAGGCTGCGAGCGGAGCGCTCATCAGGATGAAGAGCGGTATGGACAACATGGCGAAGCTGTCCATACTCCCGTAGAGCACATGAGGCACGGTTTGCAGGAGCTCGGGGGAGAAGATCAGAATGTAAATCAACGAGATGCCTGCCAGCCCCGCCCAAATGGGAATCCCGGAAAAGAGGAGGACCAGCGCGCTGGTGAAGACGATGACACTGAGGGTTACCTCATTCATGGCCACCTCCCTCACCGCGCTCTGACGCGGCCTTGGGAATTTCGATGTCCTTCAACTCGGTCCGGGTGACTTCCCGTTCATACGCCCCGGATCGAAGGACCAGAATCCTCCGCCGGATCTGCACCACGGACTGGAAGAAGAGCAAGGTCATTCCGAGGGGGAGAAAGATGTATGGAATCCACAACGGAGGCCCCCAGAGGGATTCACTGTGATCGTTACGCACCAGTGACTCCCCCCAGATGGGCCAGGCATACCAGGCAATGACGACGCAGATGACGCAGCTCAGCATCCCGGTGACGACGAGCAGTGTTTCGCGAACGCGGGCCGGGAGATAGATGATGAGCAGGTCGATGTTCAGATGATGCTCACCCATCTGAGCGTATGCCGCTCCCACGAAACAGGCGTACATGAGCAGGAAGACCGAGAGCTCCGTCTGCCAGATGGTCGACCAACCCAGAATCTTGCGAACGAGCACCCCTTCCGTGGTCACCAGGGCTGCGACCAGCAGGAAAATCGCCCCCAGCAGGCCGGTGACTTTGCTGAGCACCTGTATCACGGCTTCGATCTTTGGCCAGAATCCCTGATCCTTTTCCTCCATGGCGGAATGCCTCCAGATTGATGTCGGAGAAAGGGCCTGATGATGTGGACGGCGCTAACAAAGCTCGGACCGCCCTCACGACGTTGTTTTTATCGGAATGGTCCCCAGGACGCGACCCGGCGCCAAGTGCAGGTGTTCTCAAATGAGATCGCGGGCTTTCGTGCCCTGACGATTGCTTCGCTTCGCTCGCAATGACAACTTACGGGAGTGTCATTGCGAGGAGCGTAGCGACGAAGCAATCTCTCTTGGATAAGAAATCCGGCGCCGAACTTACGAAAAGCAGTACTAAGTTCAAGATTTCGTAAATACGGTGACGAATCAAGAGTCCCCACCCCAACCCTCCCCGTCAACGGGGAGGGAGCCCATCCCCCCGTTGACGGGGGGACCAGAGGGGGGTCCCCGGGTCGAAATCCGTGAC
>Ga0172371_10006726_pt1 | contig 16610 bp, 14 predicted proteins | sample Lak12m_FD_114543 | JGI IMG/M metagenome (GOLD analysis project Ga0172371, IMG submission 114543) | Freshwater microbial communities from Kabuno Bay, South-Kivu, Congo - kab_022012_12m | ecosystem: Environmental > Aquatic > Freshwater > Lake | place: Democratic Republic of the Congo: South-Kivu...
ATCACGAATTGTCTTATGATGAGTTGCATCAAGGATTGAACGATTTAAACGCGCATCCGTTAGTATAAGCTCTAATTTTGAAGAGATGAGGCAACCGCAAACGGGACACGTTCCCGTTTGCGCGGTGCAGCGGCAAGAAATTGTTTTTGTAGGCTCAAGAAATTTGAACGATTTATACTTCAAACAAATTTCCTCTTCCTAAAATCATATTCGGGTCAAAAACTTTTTTCAAAGCGATCATCTCATGCACAGCTTCTTCTCCATACATCATCAGCAAATATTCGTGTTTACTTTTTCCTATTCCATGTTCGGCAGAAACCGTTCCGCCAAACTCAACTGCTTTTTTGCAGATCTGTTTGTAAATCGCTTTTCCTTTTAAAAATTCCTCTTCATTTTTCGGAAGCATATTTAAATGAAGATGACAATTTCCGAAATGTCCGTAAGCAACAAAGTTTACATTATCTTTTTCAACCAAAGAAGTACAATAAAAATAAAACTCAAGAAAAGTTTCAACTGGCACGGCAACATCAGTTCCCAATTTTTTCAACTTGTTTCTTGAGATGTATTCGTTCACTTTACACGAAACAGCATGACGGAATTCATGAATTGAAGCGGTTGACTTTTCGTCAATGCTAATCCAAACCTTATCAACATCGGCTTTGTGTTTAGTTAAAAGATTGAACCAAAGAAAGGTAACAGGCTCATCGCTTTTTATTGTCAGTTCTTGTTCAAACCAAACAGCGCAGCAAGCGGTTTCATTTATTTGCGGGAAATCTTTGCGGAGAAACTTCAGTGAATGAACATCAAAAAACTCTAATGCGCGCGCCTCAATGCCTGCTTCATCGTTTGAATTTTTCGAAGCGAAAGAAAGAGTCCGCGCCTCTTCAATAAAATCCAAACCGTTCTTCTCTTCAGGGAAAAACGCCACACAAGAAAGCGCATAAAAAGGAAGCGGCGCAATTTTTAGTTTAGCTTTTGTAATAATTCCAAGCGTTCCTTCTGAGCCAATAAAAAGATCAATTGCATCCATTGATTCGTTCACAAAATAACCGGAAGCATTTTTAACGTTTGGCATTTTAAATTTTGGAAGCTGAAATGAAATAGTGTTTCCTTGTTCAGTTTGTAATTGCAAACGATAGTTGTCGGCAAAAACCTCTCCTCTTTTTATATAAAGTTTATCGCCGTTTGCCAAAACGATTTCCATCTCTAACACAAAGTTTCTTGTTGCGCCATATTTGAAAGTTTTTGCGCCGCTTGCGTTTGTCGCTATCGTTCCGCCGAGAAAGCAGTTGGTTTCGGTTGGGTCCGGCGGATAGAAAAATCCGAGCTGTTTTAATTCTTTTTGAAAATCATTAAGCAAAACACCTGGTTCAACAATCGCAAAATTTTCTTTTGTGTTCAGCTCAATTAATCTGTTAAGTCTCTCGGTAGAAATTACAATTCCGTTTTGCGGGATGCCGCTTCCCGTAAGGCCTGTATGGTTTCCGGCAATGGTTACGTTTGTTTTGGCGGCGTTGGCGGATGTTAAAATTTGTACTACCTCTTCAACGTTTTCAGGGAAATACACCGCCTCGCAATTTCCGCGAAAGTTGGATGCATCAACTAAATAATTTTGTATTTCATCTTGTAAAGTTTTTTTTATCATAGTCTAATGGTTCTTGCAACATAAGTGATTTAGCCGCTTTTATTGCCTCGTTTAATTTATCAATTAAAAATTGTTTAGATGGAAGTTCTGTAAAGTATTCTGCCACCTTAATGTTTTGTGTATCTAATAGGAGAAGCTCAAGTGTTCATGGGCTTTTTCCGCACAAAGAATTAATCCGATAGGTTTTTCTTCACCTTCTCTCAACTCGTTTTTTTCAAGCCATCTTAAATAAAGCTCCATTTGTCCTTTATCAGCAGCTTTAAACTTCCCAAGTTTTAAATCTATTGCAACCAACCTATGCATCCTGCGATGATAAAATAATAGATCAATATAATAATCTTCGTTATCAATCGTGATTCTTTTTTGACGAGCAAGAAAAGCAAAATCGGTTCCGAGTTCGGTAATAAATTTTTGAAGTTCATGTAGAATTGCAGACTCCAAATCTTTCTCGCTAAAGGTATCTTTTAATCCGAGAAAGTCTAAAAAATAGGGGTCGCGAAAAACCAAATCGGGAGTAATTTTATCTTCTTCCCTTAACGTTTTAATTTCTTGTTTGATTAGTTCTACGGGTTTTTTTGAAATAGCTGTTCTTTCGAAAAGCATAGATTGAAGTTTTTCTCTTAAACCTCTAACGCTCCATCTTTCAATTCGACACATTTCAAGATAAAAATCTCTTTTCAATTCATCTTGGATATAAATTAATTCTCTGACATGCGAAAAAGAGAATTGTCTCGACAGTGTCGAGACAATTTGAATATCGGGAAAGACTTGAGCAAAACGGACGAATGTGAACAAATTTTGTTTGCTAAATCCGTTCCCAAATTCATTCTTTAAGTTAGCGCTTAAGTTCTCTATAATCTGTTTGCCGTAATCAGCTCTTTTCTCTTTTAGAATTTCCTTTTGTATTCTATTCCCGATGTTCCAATAAAGAATAACCATTCCGGAATTAACTTCAATAGCAATCGTATTTCTTGCTCTCGCTATCAATGATTTTATATCGCTAAAAAGCGAGGAATTCCCTTTTGATATTTTTGTTTTCTCCAATCTCATAATTTCCGATACCATTATTAAAGCGTTTTGAATCTTCTACGCCAAATATCTATTTTTTTTTGTAATTTTGAATCAATTAATTACAAAAACTTAAAAGGATTTATATGACCGCCAACATTGATATGATTAAAAAAGTCTATGCAGACTTACAGAATAAAATTGAAGTTACCAGAAAAATCGTCGGAAGACCATTAACTTATGCAGAGAAAATTCTTTATACGCATCTTTGCGAACAACCAAGCCAGGCTTTAACACGCGGAAAAGATTTTGCCGATTTTGCACCGGATAGAGTTGCCATGCAAGATGCAACGGCTCAAATGGCGCTGCTTCAATTTATGTCTGCCGGAAAGAAAGCAACGGCAGTTCCTTCCACTGTTCACTGCGACCACTTAATTCAAGCCCAAATTGGCGCCAAAGAAGATTTAGACCGAGCAACAACCGAGAACAAAGAAGTGTATGATTTCCTTGAAAGCGTTTCGCAAAAATACGGCATCGGTTTTTGGAAACCGGGAGCCGGAATTATTCATCAAGTAGTTTTAGAAAATTACGCCTTTCCTGGTGGAATGATGGTAGGAACAGATTCTCATACACCAAACGCAGGCGGATTGGGAATGATTGCAATCGGTGTTGGCGGTGCTGATGCAGTTGATGTTATGGCTGGAATGCCTTGGGAATTAAAATGGCCTAAACTTATTGGCATTCATTTAACGGGAAAATTATCCGGCTGGGTTTCTGCAAAAGATGTAATATTAAAAGTTGCCGGAATTCTTACCGTAAAAGGGGGAACCGGCGCAATCGTTCAATATTTCGGCGAAGGCGCAACTTCTCTTTCTTGCACAGGCAAAGGAACCATCTGCAACATGGGCGCTGAAATCGGCGCAACAACTTCCCTCTTTCCGTTTGATGAAAGCATGGCAAGATATTTACGCTCAACTGACCGTGCTGATGTTGCGGCGCTTGCAGAATCAATAAAAGGTAATTTAACAGACGATCCGGAGGTTTATGAAAATCCGGCAAACTATTTTGATCAAATTATTGAAATAAATTTAAGCGAACTTGAACCAATGCTGAACGGACCTTTTTCACCAGACTTAGCCGTTCCTATTTCTAAGATGAAAGAAGTAGCTAAAGAAAAAGGTTATCCTGAAAAATTAAGCGTTGGATTGATCGGAAGCTGCACTAATTCAAGCTACGAAGATATTGACCGCTCCGCAAGCCTTGCCAAACAAGCTCTTGCTAAAGGATTAAAAACAAAAGCACAATTCACCATCACACCCGGTAGCGAGCAAGTGCGCGCAACCATTGAGCGAGACGGACAATTAAAAACATTTGAAGATTTTGGCGGAGTTGTACTTACCAATGCTTGCGGTCCATGTATCGGAATGTGGAAAAGAATGGATAATCCATCGGGTGAAAAAAATTCTATTGTAACATCGTTCAACAGAAATTTTGCAAAACGGAATGACGGAAATCCGCAAACATTAGCGTTTGTTGCAAGCCCGGAATTAACAACCGCGCTTGCAATTGCGGGAACAATAACCTTTAATCCAATGACGGATACCATTACAAACGAAGCCGGAGAAAAAGTAAAACTCGACCCGCCGGCTGGAGATGAACTTCCGTTACGCGGCTTCGATAAAGGCGCAAACGTTTATATTGCCCCAAGCACAAACGGAAACGGTGTTGCAGTGAAAGTGAATCCGACCAGCGACCGCTTACAATTGCTTGAGCCTTTTGCTTCGTGGGATGGAAATGATTTAGAAGACCTGCAAATTCTTTTAAAAGCAAAAGGAAAATGTACAACCGATCATATTTCTATGGCGGGACCATGGTTAAAATACCGCGGACATCTCGACAACATTTCTAACAACATGTTCATCGGCGCTATTAATGCCTTCACTGAAGAGGCGGGGAAAGTGAAAAACATTTTTACCGGCGAAACAAAATCAACGCCGGAAGTTGCGCGCGATTATAAAAAACATGGACATAGCTGGGCTGTTATCGGAGATGAAAATTATGGTGAAGGTTCAAGCCGCGAACATGCAGCGTTAGAACCGCGCCATCTCGGCGGAAAAGCAATCATCGTCAAAAGTTTTGCGCGCATCCACGAAACGAATTTAAAGAAACAAGGAATGTTGCCGCTTACGTTTGCAAATCCTGCCGACTATGATAAGATTCGCGAAGATGATAAAGTAAGTATTAAAGGACTCGCAGAATTTGCTGTAGGAAAACCGTTCACGCTTGTCATCAAACATAGCGACGGAACTGTTGAAGAATGCTCACTCAACCATACATTCAACGACAGGCAGTTTGATTGGTTCAAAGCGGGTAGCGCGCTGAATTTGATTGCAAAAGAAATTTAATGGTTGATGGTAAAGGCATTTTAAGTTTTATTAAGGATTGCGCCCGGAGCGGAAAAATCCTTTGGACTTATCATGTTAATATGAGATTAAATCAGAGATCAATAACAAGAACGAATGTGATGAATTCCATCAATAGTTTTGAAATTATTGAAGAGTATCCAAAAGATAAATATTTACCAAGCTATCTCATCTTTGCGCGTGATGGGAATTTAATTTTTCATCTTGTTGTTGCAATTGATGAACCTAATAGTTGCTTAACCATTGTAACTACATATAAACCGACATTGGAAAAATGGGAAAGTGATTTCAAAACAAGGAGAATGAGATGAGATGTTATAACTGCGGCAATATGTTAGAAAATATTTTTTCGGATATGCCATTTAAAGTATCTAACGAATCAGTGGTTATTATCAAACGGTTACCGGTTTTACAGTGCCCCAATTGCGAAGAATATTTAATTGAAGACCCCGTGATGCAAAAAGTTGAGGAGAAATTATCAAAAGTAAGCGTTACAGCAGAATTAGAAATTTTGAAGTATGTTGCGTAGTACTTCGCTTCTTTTCTCTCGCTCCGTTTTTTTTAATAGTTTTGAGTTTAAAAAAATAATTACGTTTAGGGCAAATAACATCGTTAGATTTTTAGATGACCTTTCTTAATCCGGCTTTTTTGTTTGGACTTCTCGCGGCTTCCATTCCGGTTTTGATTCATCTCTTCAATTTGCGAAAGCTGAAAAAAGTTGAATTCAGCACGCTCATTTTTCTAAAGGAACTGCAGAAAAATAAAATTAGAAAAGTGAAAGTGAAGCAATGGTTACTACTGCTTATCCGCACTCTTATTATTTTGTTTTTAGTTTTGGGGTTTGCACGACCGACTTTAAAAAGCACAATCTTCGGAAATTCTTCCACGGCAAAGACGACCGCCGTCTTTGTAATTGATGATACTTTTAGCATGAGCGTTGTTGATGCAAAAGGTTCATATCTCAATCAAGAAAAAGAAACGGCGCTGCGCCTTTTGTCGCAATTGCAAGACGGCGATGAAGCCGCTATTGTATTGGTTTCTGAAATAAACACAAAAAATTCTCCGGCGGTTACCTCTGATTTTTCTCAAGTAAAAAAAACTATTGAGTCAATCTCTGTTTCAAACAGCAGCGGATCTTTGCAAGCCGCAATAATAAAAGCCGCAAAATTGCTCGGCTCTTCCTCAAACTATAATAAAGAACTTTATATTTTTTCTGATTTTCAAAAAAGCAGAATACAGGAAGAAAACCAGTTTTCTGATTTGAGCGAAGAATTAAAATCATCGTTAAGAATATACGCCTTCCCGCTTAACGGTAAAGATGTATTCAATTTGGGAATAGATAAAATTTCTGTTAATTCTCAAATATTTGTAAAAGATGCGCCAATACAAGTTTCTTCTTTTGTAACAAACTATTCTGCAAGCAAAGCTCAGAACAGCGTTGTCTCCTTATTTATCAACGGCGAGCGAACCTCGCAAAAAAGTTTTTCTCTTAACGGAAACGAAACAAAAGAAATTCTTTTAGAAGGAATAATTAAGAAATCCGGTTACCAGGATATTTCTGCGGTTATTGAAGATGACGATATTTTACAAGACAATAAGCGGTTTGCACAAATATTCGTCCCCGATAAAATTCCGGTCTTAATCCTTGCTGAAGAATTGAGCGATGCGACGTTTGTGCAATATGGGTTACAAGCGGCGAACGTTGACCAGCAATTGCAAATCGAAATAAAGCAACTAAATCAATTACCTTCCATAGATATAAAAAAATATTTGTCTATAATTTTAATTGGACTTGCGGCTGAAAACATTTCATCGCTTGTACCATATGTGCAAGCCGGAAATGGTCTCTTCTTTTTTCCGGGAAGCACAACCTCGCTCCAAAACTGTCAACGCCTTTGCGATGTATTTCAAATTCCAAAAGCGACAAATATTTCTGCCGGGCAAACGCCGTTTCGATTTGTATCTGTTGATTACGAACATCCTTTATTCTCAAGGCTTTTTGAGTCAAAAGAAAAAAAATCAATTGAATCTCCTGAAATTTATGCGACATTTCTTCAGCGTACTGAAGGCAAGGGAAAATCACTAATAAGTCTTTCAAACAATTTTTCATTTTTAAGTGAATTTACTTTCGGTTCCGGAAAAATATTTATGGCTTCATCGGCGCCGGTTTTAACGCAGACCAATTTCCCGATGAAAGGAATTTTTGCCCCACTCTTGTATGAGTCGGTTCTTTATCTTTCATCAATTCAAAAAGATAATGTTGAGAGTTTAGCGGGAGATAAGTTTCCAATCACTGTACCAGGGAATGTTTCCAATCAAATCGAGATAATGAAACCCGGGAAAGAGAAAGAATTTATTTCACTCGCTGATAAAGCTCGCTCTTTTCAATACGAGAACACCGACAAATTAGGCGTTTATTATTTTTTATCGGCAAACAAAATTATTCGCGCAGTTTCTATCAACGCAAATCCGTTAGAATCTAAAACCGAATGCGCCACTCAAACTGAAATCAGCGCCTACTTTGCGAAAATGAAATCTTCCGCTAAGTTGATTATCGCAAGTGCGGACGAGAATCCCGAAAAGATGATCAAGCAAGCTCGCTTTGGAACCGAACTTTGGAAGTACTTTTTAATGCTTGCTCTTTTACTTGCGGTTGTAGAAATGTTGGTATCGAAAAGCTCTAAGAAAGATTTGGTCTCGCTTACGCAAGAAGGTTTGTAAGTATTTCATCGCAGACAGCATAGCCTTTAGCGGTTAGTGAAAGGGTAGCCTCATTTTTTTGTAGAAAATTATTTTCCGTGTATTTGTTCAGCAAAACTTTTCTCGACTCCAACCATTCAACACCAAAGGTTTTTATGAACTCATGAAGATTTAAACCGTTGCTTCGCAGCGCCAGCATAATAAATTCTTCTTTCAGTTGCTGTTCGCTTAATTGCTCTTCTCCGATTATCGCATTTCCTTTTTTGATCACAGACGCAAGGTAAAAACTCAGCGGTGAATAATTCCACCAGCGTTTGCCGTTTATAAAAGAATGCGCAGATGGTCCGAAGCCGAGATACTCTTTGTGCCGCCAATATGCAAGATTATGTTTGCACGCAAAGCCGTTCAAAGCGAAATTTGAAACCTCGTATTGGATAAAATTATTTTTTGTTAAAAAATCAATCGTTAGCTCATAAAGTTCGGCATCATAATCTTCGTCTTGCAAAATTATTTTTTTGTCAAGCACCAATTTGTTAAGTATCGTACCGCGTTCTAAAATCAAGCTATAAGCCGAAAGATGCGTTACCGGTAAAGTGATTGCCGTTTGCAAATTAAGCAGCCATTTTTCTTTCGTTTGTTTAGGAAGATTAAAAATCAAATCCACATTGATATTTTTGAATCCCGCTTTTTTAGCGAGCCAAACAGCTTCAATCGCAGTTTGTTTGGTGTGTATGCGGGTAAGAAATTTTAATTCATCATCATCAAACGTTTGAATGCCAATGCTGATGCGGTTGACGCCGGCACTTAGAAATCCATTTAGTTTTTTTTCATCAACAGTTCCCGGATTTGTTTCAAGCGTAATTTCAGCGTCAATCGCAACATCAAAATTGTTTTTGAGATGAGAAAGTAGTTCTTCAATCTGTTTCGGTTCTAACAGTGACGGCGTTCCCCCGCCGAAAAATATTGTTGTGATTTTTCTGCCGGAAGAAAATTCTGCTGCAGAAGATTCAATTTCTTTTTTTAATGCGTTAAGATATTGATTAACGTTCCCATGTGTTATGATTGAATAGAAATCGCAGTAAATACACTTGTGCCGGCAAAATGGAATGTGGATGTAAATTGATGTGTCATTCATATTGTATCATAATCTTTATCGTGATCTTAATCTTCTTCAATCCGGATTAAGAACAAGATTACGATTAAGAAAAAAGCAACAGTCCAATATTTTTTATTTATCAAAAATCATCATACACAGCCTCATCGCCTTGCATGAGCGAATAAGAGTATTCTTGTTCGGCAACATCGCTTGTAATCGCTTTAATTTTTTTGTCTTTAGCTTCTTCAATTAAAAATAAAATCCGCACCGTTTCATTTTTCGGCAGCACGGCTTTAATTTGGTCTGGCAAAATCAACTTGCCGTTCTGGTCAACTTTTACGTGGTATTCGAAAGCTTTCATAAGTCTCCCTTTCTACTTTTGAACGCTCATTAGTTCTTTTGCTGTTTGCAAACTTGTTTCGGTTACAACCGCACCGCTAAGCAGTTTTGCCACTTCGCCAATGCGCTCTTCGTTTGTTAATTTTTTAATTGAACTTATTACTCGCCCATCAACATTATTTTTCTCAACCGAAAAATGGGTGTCGGCTAATGCCGCGATTTGCGGTTGATGTGTGATAGAAATAATTTGATGAAACGATGCAAGATTTTTTAAAGTTTGTCCAACTTTTTGAGAAATTCTTCCGCTGATGCCGGTATCAATTTCATCAAAAACAAGCAGCGGAAGCTTGTCGTTCTTTGCTAAAATAGTTTTTAACGCAAGCATTATTCGCGAAACCTCGCCGCCTGAAGCAACTTTGCTCAACGGTTTTGTATCTTCGCCTAAATTTGTTGAAAGGAAAAACTCAACTTCATCATAACCGCGTGAATTAAAGCGGAACGGAGTATTATTCTTTTGCGAAGTTCCTTCGCTAAAACTTTGAGTAATTTTTACTTCAAAAACAGATTGCGGAATTCCAAGTTCTTTCAACACTTCTTTCACTTCTGTTGAAATCTTTTTCGCCAGCTCGTTACGCTGTTTGGATAATGTTTCCGCCTGCTTGCCAAGCGTTTCATTTTGTTTGCGGATAGCTATTCCAAATTTCTCAATTTCTTCTTCAAACGATTCCGCCAGCTTAATTTCATTAATGATTTTTTCATAATGCTCAAACAAAGCCGGTAAACTGCCGCCATATTTTTTTTTCAAAAGATTAATCGCTTGAAACCGTGAACGAAACTCTTCAAGTTTTTGCGGTTCAAGTTCAATCTGCGCATTGTATTTGCGAACGACATCGGTAACATCGTTGATTACGGCTATAACCGAATGCAGCTCGCCGGATGTTTCTGAAAATGTTTTATCAATTCTTGCAAGGGCGTTCATGTTTTGTTGAACAGAAATGAGCGAATCGTAAATTGATTTTTCGGAATCATAAAGCTCTCGATAAATTGCAGAAGTCAGCTCAAGAAGTTTTTCCGAATTTTCAAGGATATGCAATTCTGAAGCAAGGCTTTCATCTTCTTTCTCAACCGGCGAAACGGTTTCAATTTCTTTCCGCTGAAATTCATAGAGGTCTTTTTTTTCTTTTAAAAGATTTTCTTTGGAGCGAAGTTCCGACAAATCTTTTTGCCAAGCATGCAGCCGGTCATAATCTTTTTTGTAATCAGAAAGAAGTTGTTCGAGATTTCCAAACTCGTCAAGAAATTCAATATGCGTTTCCGTTCGCAATAACGATTGATGTTCGTGCTGACCGTGTAAATCAACCAGCAGGTTTCCAACCTCTTTTATTACTGTTAGAGCAACGGGCGTGTCATTTAAGAAGCAGCGGTTAGCGCCTTTAAGTGAAAGCTCGCGGCGGACTATTAGTTCTTCGCATTTTTCTATTTCGTTTTGCTCAAGCAGTTGATCAATTTTTTTATTGTTATCGGCAGAAAAGATTCCTTCAACAATCGCTTTCTCCGCGCCTTTGCGAATAACTTCATTTGAAGCGCGTTCGCCGAGCAGCAGACTTAGTGCGTCAATCAAAATAGATTTACCGGCGCCGGTTTCACCGGTAATAATGTTTAATCCCTTTTCAAATTCAATCGAGATTTGTTCGAGCAGCGCGTAATCTTTTATATATAAAGTTTTCAGCATTTCGCTTGATTATTTGTTGATTACTCGTTAGTCATCCGAAGCTTTGCAAGCATAATTCCGGAGATCGTTTTCGCATCATAAATTTCTCCGGATTTAATTTTTTCATCAATTTCTTTTAAAGTGAATTCGTGAATTTCCATTCCCGATTCCCCTTCTTCGCGCTTATGACTACCGGGAGTTAAATCTTCGGCGAGATAAATATGAAGAAGTTCAGTGCAAAATCCGGGCGTTGAGGCAACAGCGCCAAGTTTAGTAATTTTACCAGCGCGGTAACCTGTTTCTTCTTCTAATTCACGCGATGCGCAAGTTTGAGGTTCTTCATTTTCTTCAAGCTTGCCTGCGGGAAGTTCGAGTAAATATTTTTGGAACGGATAACGAAATTGATTTACGAAAACGATTTTATAATCTTTGGTTAACGCAACAATAACGGCGCCGCCTTTATGTACGGCGGTTTCGCGCACGCCTTTGTTTCCGCTAAAGTATTCAATCTCATCAACTTGAAGATCAAACACTCTTCCTCTAAAAAGGATTTCGCTTTTTGTAACTGTAAAATTCATTCTTCTTTTTTCTCGTTTTTTTTAATCGTTCCATAAATGATATTTCCCGTTTTCGGCAACAATATTAATTGAGTCATTATTCCAGATAACGCGGTTAACTAAATATTCTTTTATTTTAATCAATTCATAGCGGGTTTCGTTTATTGCGTATTGCAACACCTCAACCGAAGTTTTCAAACCTTTTTGATGTTCATTGAGTACGTCAAAACGCTGATTGGTATCGTTTCTTAATTGTTCAATTTCAGATTTAAGTATTTTATTATCTTCACGAAATCCTTTCATTTCGGATAGAATTTCTTTTAAAATAGACTCTTCCATGTTAGTCCTAATTTTTATTTTTCGTAATACGGAATTAGTTCGCTGCCGAGATATTTTAACAAAGCGGTGATTACGCCAAGATCATCAAGGTATCCGATGAGCGGGGTAATGTCGGGTATCGCGTCAATCGGCGAAATAAAATAAATCAGCGCCGCAGCTACAATTGCTTTGCGATGCCAGGAAACATATTTGTCTTTCATGTACCGGTACAACGCCATAACGTCTTTGGCGAAAGAAATCTTTTTACCAATGCGTTCAACTTTTACCCAGAGGTTTTCATCAACATACTTGATATCATCTTTTACTTTATTTTCATTAGAAACTTGTTCTTCATCTTCATAATGAATGTCGTGCCATTTAATTTTTTGTTCGTCCATATTCTGCTCAACTTTCGATAAATTATTTTTTATGACTTTCAAACCAATCAAACACCGTGTTCCACCACAGTTTTGCATTTTGTGGTTTTGTTACCCAATGCGATTCATCAGGGAAATACAAAAATTTGCTTTCCACGCCAAGACGCTGCAGAGCTGTAAATAGTTGGAAAGCTTGCTCTTCGGAAAGACGAAAATCGTTTGCGCTGTGAATAACCAGCATCGGAGTTTTACAGTTTTGAATGTATCTGCTTGGTGAAAATTTTTCGTACAAAGTTCTATTCTGAATCGGTGTTCCTTTAAATTCCCATTCATTAAACCAAAGCTCTTCCGTAGTTCCCCAAGCGCTTTCCGCATTATACATTCCGTCATGCGAAACTAAGGCGTTAAAACGATTAGTGTGTCCGGCAATCCAATTAATCATATACCCGCCATAAGAAGCTCCGGCGGCAAAAGTATTTTTTGCATCAATGAAAGGAAAATTTTTAATTGCGTAATCGTAAGCGTTCATCAAATCAACATAAGGTTTACCGCCCCAATCGCCGCTGATTTCATCAACAAACTTTTGCCCGTAGCCGGTGCTTCCGCGCGGATTTGTTGCAACCACAACATAACCTTTTGCGGCAAAGAGTTGCAAATTCCATCGGTAATGAAAATCATCCGACCAATGCCCTTGTGGTCCGCCGTGAACAAGAAAAATCATCGGATATTTTTTCTTCGCATCAAAAAACGGTGGCTTTATTAAAATTGATTGAACGTCTGTTCCGTTCGCACCTTTGCTCCAAAAAGTTTCCAGCTGGTTCATTTCAATTGAAGCTAAGCGGTCTTGGTTTGCAAAAGTAATTTGCTGTAAATCTTTTCCTTCAGGTGAAGCAGAAAAAATTTCAAAAGGAAGATTTGTTTTCTGTTGTTTGAAAAAAAGTTTTGTTCCATCTTTTGAAAGAATAAGATTGGCGTTGTCTCCTTCTTTTTGAAGCAGCGAAAGTTTTGAAGCAGCCACATCAATTTTGAAGAGAGATGTATAAATTTCTTTTTCTGCCAAAAAATAAATAAACTTTGCATCCGGCGACCAAACTAATTCGCTTACAGAAAGATCAATGTTGTTTGTTATGCCGGTTGTTGTACCGTTTTTGCGATTGTACAACATTAGCCTTGATTTATCAGCTTCAAATCCGGCTCGCTCCATAGATGTGTAAGCGATGTATTTTCCGTCCGGCGAATAGATAGGCTGGCAATCATTCCCTTTGCTTTCTGAAATTTTTTTGAATGGCGTCGGTTTATCTTTTTGAATATCGGCTACTTGCAAAATAAATATTTCGTTGTTCGTACTTGTTGCGAGTATTTTGTCGGGATTCATGGTAAATGCAACTTCGTTTCCATCGGGAGAAAACGTGTAATCGTTACCGCTGCCAAGAGCGATTGGCGGAACATCGCTTTTGCTGTTCAATGTTAAATCAACAACTTCTTTGCTGGCAATGTCAAGGATAAATAAATGGCTTCGTTTTTCACCGCGCCACTCATCCCAATGGCGGTACATCAATTCGGTAAAAACGCTTGCTTTTACTTTGCTTTCTTCTTTTTGTTTATCCTTAGCTTTGTTGCATTCATCGGTTGTACAATCGGGGTAAACAGAAGAAACAAACAACATTTTTTTACCATCGTTTGACCAAACTATACCCGAAACTCCGGTTGAAAGATTTGTAATTTTTTGTTCGTTTGAACCATCAAAATTGGCTATCCAGATTTGGTTCTCAAAAACATAAGCAATTTTTTCCCCGTCGGGAGAAAAAACCGGATTAGTTTCATTTTTCGCGCTGTTTTTAAACGGACGAAGATTTTTCCCATCGGCATCTATCAAATAAATATCGGTGTTTCCTTTATTTTCTTCCACAGAATAGGCGGTAAGGGTATAGGCGATGGTTTTTCCGTTGGGAGAGAGCGCAACTTTTCCGATGCGTTTCATTCCCCACAAATCATCAAAAGTTAACGCCTGTTTTTGTTGTGCCATGAACAAAGTTGAGAGTAATAAAAAAGTTAAAGAAAAGGTTTTCATCAATACCTCTGATGTATTTTTTTAATAATCAAAGTTACAGATTTTGTAATTAAGTTTTGATGAAAAAATTATGGAAAAAACGAAAAAGTTTTTTCCATAAAAAGATGAGCGAAAAAATTCCCCCTATTGCAATCGGCGGTTTACGCTTTTTTACTTTTTTTCTTTGAATAAATTATGGAAAGACTTAACAAGACAATTCCCAAAACTATAAACGAAACAATTTTATATAGCCAATCCGAACTTGTAATGCCGATAATAAAAACATACACCACCGTTAGCAGCAATGTTGCTAAAGACATCCAGCGGTATTTTTCTATTTTTAAAAGAATGCTAAATAAATAGTAAACAATTGAAACGGCAATCCACGATAAACTAACATAGCCGCTCGGGATTGTATTGTAAAGCGAGTAAGGAATAATTAGCAAAGCTGCAAGCAAATATGCGTTTCGCATTTGTTCGGTTTTTAATTCCAATCGTTCTTTTTTCCAATTTAAGATTCTTGCACTAATCAAAGCTACCAACCCAAAACTGATACTTACAAAATCAACCGTGCCGCCAAATGCCAGGAAAGAAAAAAAGATTGCAAGATAAATTCCAAAGTTTGCCACTATAATATATTTTGATCTAAACCACACGGCGGTTGAAACAACTATGAGGCTTTGCCAGCACAACCAAACAAAATAATCGGGGATAGTAAACTGAAGGATAATCGCTACGCTAAGGGCAAGATACGCCGTCATCGAATAGAAAAATGTCGAAAATTTGCTTTGTCTTTTCTTCCAAAAAAATGCTGAAAGAATAATAAACACAAGAAAAGCCGTAAAATGAAAAAGCGGTTTTAAGGGCGATTCATGAGTTAGAGTTACTAACAAAAACAAGCCGTATCCAACTGTAGTGTTTACGATTGATGCCGCGATTTCTTTGATTGATTCCCGCGATTGTACTTCTCTTAAAAATATTCCAAGCGAAAAAACTACAACGCTCAAAATCAGAAAGAAAAGATTTATTTCCGGCAGCGAAATAATGGCAAGCGGTTTACCAAGAAACGGATTGTTTAATAACCACAAAAGATGCGTGAGATATGTTACAAATGAAGTGAAAATAACAAGAGTAAACCATTTCCTTTTATAAGAAATTGCAACCGCCGCAACTGCAAGAATGATTTCACACAGCAAAATGACAGCGGCATTATCGCTGACTAATCCCGTAGCAAACCCAAGCGTAATGGTTATTCCGGTTAAATAAATAGACTGCCGTTTGAGCGATACAAAAAAGGAAAGTAGAACTACAAGAGCCAACAAAACAGTTTCAAATTCCGAATTAACAATGGTTTGTTGCGGGCTAAAAAAATGTAAACGCAACGTAGTGAAATAAAGCAACACTAAACTTCCGCCAAGAAAGTAGCCGGAAATAAATTCATAATTTTTGCGCAGGTAAATGGAAAACACACCTATTGCCCCAGCCAAAAAGTATCCAAACAAACTTGGGAGAAATGAGGGAAGGTTTTCGTAAGGGAATGTGAGTAAAAATCCGATGCCAATTGCTAAAACGATGATTCCGGTTTTAGCGAACCAAAATTGCCCGATTCGGTCTTCCAATTCTTCTTCGTTAGTTGAAACTAAAACCTCTTCTACAGATTCCCGACTTACAGTTTCTTCTAAAGCCTTTGTTGAAAGTTCTTCTGTACGGGGTTCAAGTTGAAGAGCGTTTTCTACAGCGGTTATGCGTTCATCCATCAGCTTCAAAAATTCTACAATTTCCCCTTGTGTTGATCTATCAGAAAGGTTATTCATAGCGTTTCCTTTAAGCTTGTTATAAGAAATAACTATTGGGCATCACTAAACAAGAAAGAAATGAGCAATAAATTCTGATAAAATTGGCTGAAATAAATTCAGCCAATTTTTTCAAGATTTTCTAAGAACGAAGAAAGAACTAAGAGACTTTTTCTTTTTCAGTTTGTTTTTTCTCTATCTGTTTAATATACAAGTAGAGCGAGAAAGACAACAAACTGATAACTAGAACAGAAACTATCAAACCATAGCGGCGGAAAAAATAATTGTCAACCGCTTCTTTAGCCTCTAAAATTGATGCTGAGGTTACCGACAATCCTTTTCCTACAACAACATCTTTAAATTTTTGTTCACTGAAGGAATGCACCATTGTGCGTGCTTCAAGTTTAGCCTGGTGTGCATCACGAAGTTTGAACTTCGTTTCGGAAATTTCCATTCCTTTTTGTTCCGCATCGTTAATAAGTTTTAAGGCTAACTCTTCGGCAACATCTAAACTATCAATATAACGCCGCATGTTTTTTGCAACTAAATATCCTTTAGTTGATTTAGTTTCAGAATGGCATTTGCTGCAAACA
>Ga0172371_10006729_pt1 | contig 16606 bp, 9 predicted proteins | sample Lak12m_FD_114543 | JGI IMG/M metagenome (GOLD analysis project Ga0172371, IMG submission 114543) | Freshwater microbial communities from Kabuno Bay, South-Kivu, Congo - kab_022012_12m | ecosystem: Environmental > Aquatic > Freshwater > Lake | place: Democratic Republic of the Congo: South-Kivu...
CAGCGGGGACGGGGGACCGCATGGGGGGCGGCCGCCGGCACCGCCGCGGTGCCCCTCACCCAAGATCAGCCGATCACCGGTGGCCCAAGGCGGTCGACCGGCTTAAGTTGGGGGGCATTCGGTCGACACCCTGCCACTGCAGGACCGCGTCCGGAAGCGGATTGAAAGGCCCTGGGGAGTGCGTATGTTCGCGAGCAAGAACCAAGCGTCGGGAACCAAATCCGATATCCGAAACCCGAAATCCGAAACTCAGAACTCGGAACGTTCCCCGTCGCCCAACCCTCGACCCTCCCCTCTCCCATGCCCCAGCCCAACATCATTGTGATCCTGATCGACGACATGGGCGTCCGCGATCTGGGCTGCACCGGGTCGAGTTTCTACGAGACACCGCATCTCGACCGTCTGGCTGCGGGCGGGGTGAACCTGACCCAGGGCTATGCGGCCAGCGCCTTGTGTTCGCCCGCGCGGGCGGCCATCATGACGGGCCGCTGCCCGGCCCGCGTCGGGATCACCAACTACATCCCTGGCAACGGTATAGGGCGTCTGCGCGGGCCGGAGTACCACCATGCCCTGCCCCGCGGCGAGCGCACCATCGCCACAGCCCTGCGGGAGGGCGGCTACCACACCTGGCACATCGGCAAGTGGCACCTCGGCGGCGCGGGCTCTCTGCCGACCGACCACGGGTTCGAGGTGAACATTGGCGGCGATCAGCGTGGCAGTGCGGCTGGTTTTCCAGGGGTCTACTTCGGGCCGTGGGCGAGCCGCGACGGCACGACGCCGCCGGGTCTGGAGCACTCGGCGCCCGGCGAGTATCTGACCGACCGCCTGACCGACGAAGCGATCGGCCTGATCCGGGCGAACCGCGATGGCCGGCCCTTTTTCATGCACCTGTCGCACTACGCCGTGCACACGCCCATCGTCTCGCCGCCGGACCTGGTACAGCGCTACGAGGCCAAGGCGCGGCGGCTGGGGCTGGACCGGGTCCAGGCGCTGGTCGAGGGGGAGCTCCACCCGGCCCTGCACCTGATGGGCCAGCGCATCCAGCGTCGCGTCCTGCAGTCGCACGCCGGCTACGCGGCCATGGTCCACAACCTGGACTGGAATGCCGGTCGGCTCCTGGCTGCCCTGGACGAGTGCGGACAGGCGGGCAACACCCTGGTCGTCTTCCTCTCGGACAATGGCGGCCTGAGCGTCGGCGTCGAGGGCTCGCCCACCTGTACGCTCCCCTATGCCGAGGGTAAGGGCTGGTCGGAAGAGGGCGGCCTGCGCATTCCCTTCCTCGTGCGCTGGCCGGACCGCATTCCGGGCGGCAGGACGCTGCCGACGCCCATGTGGCAGTGCGATCTCTACCCGACTTTCCTCGATGCCGCCGGCCTGCCTGCGGAGCCGGACCGGCACCGCGATGGGGTGAGCACGCTGCAGGCCCTGGCCGGGGGTCCCGCCCCGGCGCGGTCCCCCTTCTGCTGGCACTACCCGCACTACTCGAACCAGGGCGGCGGACCGACCGGCGCCATCCGCTGCGGCGACGGGAAGCTCATCGAGCACTACGAGACCGGGCGTTGCCAGCTCTTCGACCTGGCCAACGACGTCGCCGAAGCCTTCGACCTGGCCGCCCGGTACCCGGAGCGCGTCGCCGACCTCGCCCGGCGCCTTGCCGACTGGCGCCGCGAGGTCGGCGCGGCCATGCCCGAGCCGAACCCCCTCTACGACGACATCGTCGCCGGCCGCCTGCCCCGGCCCGATGGCAACGGCAGACTCCCGGCGCCGGCGGGGCAGTGACCGCAGCCGGCGCGCTGGTGGTCCTCGCCGACGCGCACGTAACCGCCACAGCGGTCCCGGCGTAAAGCCAGAAAAGCACGTGGTGTGGACAAAGCACACCCGACGAGGTAGCTCCGGTGCGGCCGGGTGAGGACGGCGGACATCGGCGTCCCCGGTGTCGCGACCGCCACGGACGAGACGGGGATCGCCTGATGAGCATCCGCAGAACATGCCTGGAGGCCATCGGTCACGCCGTCGCGGCATGCGGCCAGCGGCGACCCGGCCTGACGGTACGGGTACTGACTGTGTACGTCGTCCTCGGCCCGGCCGCCAGTGCGGCCGACGGCGCCAAGGCAGCGACCCTCATGGTTACCACGGCTCGGACCGACGGCGCCGGGTCACTGAGCGACGCGATCACGCGCGCCAACCTGGTTGCCGCCCCGGCGCTGATCGCGTTCGACCTGCCGACAACCGACCCCGGATTCGGTGCCACCGCGGGCGTGTGGGCGCTGCGCCTGGCCGCCGCGCTGCCAGCGCTGACCCGAGGCCGGACGACGATCGACGGCAGCACCCAGCCGGCTCCGCCGAACCACAGGCCCGGACTGCCGCGGATCGCCATCGTGGCGGCACAGCCCGGCGTCAACCAGGCGTTCAGCGTGGTCTCCGCCGGCAACGCCATCCACGGGGTCGCGATCGGTGGCTTCCGCTACGGCGTCGTCCTCTACGGCCCCACGGCCACCGCGAACACCGTTGCGGACTGCGTGATCGGCCTGGAGGCGACAGGAGCGACACCGCATCCGAACGAGACCGGCGTCCTCGTCGTCGAGGGGGCACACGGCAACACACTCAGCGGCAATACCATCTCCGGAAATGCCCAGAGCGGGGTCTACATCGGCGGCCTTGCGTCGACCCATAATACACTGCTGAGGAATAACATCGGCTGCGATGGTGGAGGTCATAAGCGACTGCCGAACGGCCTCGGCCTCATGCTCGCCAAGTCGTCCGATAACGTCATCGGTGGGGTGACGGCCTGCGCCGGCAACCTCATCTCCGGCAACGCGGACATCGGGATCCTCCTGGTCGGCAAGGGGACTGAACGCAACCTCATCCTGGGCAACCGCATCGGCACGGACCAGGCCGGCGAGCGTCCCCTGCACAACAACATCGGTATCGTGCTCAAAGCGCTGGCCAACCACAACATGATCGGGGGTGCTGCCGCCGGCGCCGGCAACGTGGTGTCCGGCAACCGCGAGATCGGCATCTACATCGAGGCCGCGGATGGAAACCGCATCCTCGGCAACCTGATCGGCACCGACCGCAGCGGTCGCCGGGCAGTGCAGGAGGGCGACGTGGTCCAGGGCAATGGCGTCGAGTTCAACACCGTGGCCAAGCTCAATGTCCTCGGCGGCCTCGGCGAGGGCGCGTGGAACCTGATCTCCGGCAACACGGCCTTCGGCGCGTACTTCTACAACCACGGCACCCACGCCAATATCCTGCGCGGCAACCGCATCGGTACGGATCTCAGCGGCACTCGCGCCCTGCCGAACGAGACCGGGGTCCACATCGACGGCGGCACATTCGAGAACCTCGTCGCCGGCAACCTCGTCTCCGGTAACCTCGTCGCCGGCATCACCCTCTTCGCCCTGCATACCGACCGGAACCGTATCGTCCGCAACCGCATCGGTACTGACATCACCGGGGAACTGCCCTTGGGTAACGGCGTTGACGGCATCCGCATCGCCTTCGGCCCCAGTGACAACCGGATCGGGGGCACGGCCGAGGAGGCGAACACCATCGCCCACAACGGCGGCTACGGCGTGAGGATCGAGTCCGGCGCCCACAACGCCATCGCTGGCAACACCATCCGGGACAACGCGAAAGGAGACCTTCACGACGCCGCGACCGCTGCCCCCCCCCCGGGCAGGGCGCGAGTGAGGGGTTCCGAGCCGCCACCGCGCGCCGTCCGTGGCGCTGACCGCGCGACCCGGTCACCAGATGGCCCGGAATGGTACACTCTCAGCAGGCTGCTCTCCAGGGGCGGCTATCTTGGGGTGCATGGAAACCGTAACCCGATTCCTGGGCTGTCCAGCCTCCAGCTTCTTCCTGTTCGGCCCGCGCGGGCAGCGAGGTGGACTTCGTGGTCTACGGCAGCACCGACTTCGCGGCCATCGAGGTGAAGAACGCGGCCAAGGTCAGCGCCCGTGACCTGGTCAGCCTGCGCGCCTTTGGTGAGGACTTCCGGAAGCGAGGCTGGTCCTGCTCTACCGCGGGGGGGAGCAACTCCTGCGCGAGAACGTCCTCTGCGCGCCGTGCGAGCGCTTTCTGGCCGCACCCCGGCCCGGCCAGCCCCTGCCGGACCGCGCCTGGCGTCGCGGGCGGTAGGTCCAGGCGGGGCGCTGCGCTCGCCGCCCGGCTAGTCTCTGGCACACCCTCCGGGGTGCACCCGTGGCCGGTCCTTGATCCGGGGGTGTCGCTGCGCTCGACCCCCGGCTACTCTCTGGCATCCCTTCGGGATGGCAGGCGGGGAACAGCCCACGGGGGGCGACCCCAGCGGGGTGCCAGACCGTAGCCGGGGGTCGAGGAGCGCCAGCGACGATACCCCCGGAATCAGGACCGCGACGAGATGCGCCCTGGAGGGGTGCCAGAACCTCCCCGCTGAACCGGCGCGGCACCGGCGCCCCCCGCGGGCGGCGCCATGGTCTCCTGTGCTTCCTGTGGATCCCGCAACACCGGCAGCGCGGTCGGCGCGGCACCCGGGCGCGGGCGGGGGCGGGGAGCGGCGCGTCGCGTGGATGCGTAAGTCAGCCCGCCGGCCAAACCGGAGGCCGCGGCGACGGCAGCCGGTGAGGAACCGGCTGCCGGCCGCGGCAGTGCCCCCACACCACGGCCTCAGTCCACGATCCGGGTGAAGTAGCGGTACCTGCCGAGGGCGCTCCGCTCGTCAATCCGGTAGCGGCCGAGCCACTCCGCATGGCCGTCGGCGAAGGCGAAGTTATAGCCGCGGCGGTGTCGCGCGCTGAACCAACCCTGGCCGACGCTGGACTGCCACTGGTAGACGCCGTCCACCATCACCCTGCGGACGCTCGTGCCGGAGGCCTGGAACTTCTCGCGGCCATCGCCGCAGAAGATGGTTCCGGCGGCATCTTCCAGCCACTTGAGCGTGGTCATGCCCCGGAGGCGTTCGAAGAGCTGGAGGTCGGCATCGCCGCCGTAGACGTTGTTCAGCACATAGGAGAACGCGGTCTCGCTCATGGGAGTCCACACCGTCTTGGAGGAGGGGCAGTTCAGCACCTCGGACGAGTGCAGGTACCCATTCATGTGGTCGGCCCAGGTCGGCGAACCGGGGCCCCAGTGGTTGGGCGGGAAGTACTCGTCGTAGTCGTCGGCGTAGAAGTACAGGGCGACGCCCACCTGCCTGAGATGGCCCATACACCGGGTCGCCCGGGCCTTCTCGCGCGCCTTGGTCAGGACCGGCAGCAACATGGCCGCCAGCAGGGCGATGATGGCGATGACGATCAGCAGCTCGACGAGGGTGAAGCCCCGCGGCAGCGGCCGAACGCGGCCGCTGCCGCGGGGAACGCTCCCTGGGCACGCACCACGACCCCGCCCCGTCCCGACCGCTGGTGTTCCTTGGGCACTGCCATACCCGAACGTCACCCCCCGTCCGTTTATGTGGGTATGTGTACAGTATACAGTCGAGCAGGGCGGGAGAGCAATAGGCAAAGCGGGGAGGCGTCGGCCCCCAGGGCGCCTGTGGCTGGGCCGGCCAAGCGGGCCAAGCGCCAGTTGGGGGCGCATGCCAAGTTCCTCTTCCTCGATGCCGGCGTCTACCGGTCACTCCAGCCCAGAGGGCCCCTGGACCGTCCGAGCGAGATCGACGGGGGCGCCCTGGAGGGCCTAGTGTTTCAGCACCTCCGGGGGTGTCGCTGCGCTCGACCCCCGGCAACTCTCTGGCACACCCTTCGGGGTGCAACCGGTCTCGGCCCTGAGTTCGGGGGTGTCGCTGCGCTCGACCCCCGGCAACTCTCTGGCATCCCTCCGGGATGACAGGCGGGGAGCGACCCCTGGTGGGCCACCCCAGCGGGGGTGCGAGACCGTAGCCGGGGGTTGAGGAGCGAGGGCGACGACACCCCCGGACCAGCGTCCCCCCGATCCGCACCCCAGCGGGGTGCGAGGAATCCATCCTTGGGCCATCCCAGGTTCACGGCTCCCCCACGCGGCCGCGGGTGCCCTCACCCCGCCTCCTGCGGGTCGCGCAGCGCCGGCCGCGCTGCCGGCGCGGCGACTGGGCAGGGGCGGAGGACGGCGGTCCGGGTGAGGGCGTACGCCAGCGCTCCCACCAGGCCGAAAGCCGCCGTGGCGGCGCCCCAGGCCTGCCGCAGATCGCGGCGCACTGCCCACGGCGGTTCTCCTGCCCCCTCAGAGACGGTACTCGTCCGCGCCGGGGGCGGTTGTCTTCACCGCCAGGGCCGCCCCGAGGTCGTCGAAGTCCAGCCGGATGATGGGGACCTCACCGGCGAGTCGGTTCACGGGGATACCGGCCAGGCGCAGGAAGGGCCCGGCACGGAACCAGGAGGGGACCCGCTCGACGGCGGCGCGCAGCTCCTCGCCGGTGTTGAGCAGCACCGCGCGGCGCGGGGCGGCGGCGATGGGGTTGAGGACGAGGCCGGTGCTGGCAGGGGGTGTAGGGAAGTGGACGTAGAGGGAGTTCCCCTTGCGGGTGAGCATGCATTCATCGTGCCCGATGAGGTCGGAGGCCGGCTCGGCGCCATACCAGGATTCGCGCACGCGCTCGAACCAGGAACCGAGGCGGCGCAGGAGGTCGGCCTGCTCCGCGGCGATGGTGCCATCGGGCTTGGGGCCGACGTTCAGCAGGTAGTTGCCGTCCATGGCCAGGATGCGGTCGAGGCTCTGCATCAGGAGCAGGTCCGAGTAGTAGTCCTCGTCGGCGCGCCAGCCCCAGCTCTGGCGGCCGACGGACTGGCAGGCTTCGGTGGGTTTCGCGAAGCGTTTGCCGGCGGGCACATGGCGTTCGGGGGTGCTGTAGTCGCCGGGGCCATAGCCGCGGTCGTTGATCATGATGCCAGGCTGGAGGCGGCGCAGGAGGTCGTTGAGGGCCGGGACATTGAGCTTGGGCGGGATGTCCCAGAAGAAGGCGGAGATCTGGCCGTAGCGCGTGCCCAACTCGGTGACCTGCAGGCGTACGTACTCGAGGTAGCGCATGAGGTCGGGCTCGTCGCCGGGATTGGGCTCAGCCAGTTGGTGGTCGCCGCCCAGATTGATGGAGTGGGGGTGGTGCCAGTCCGGGCAGGAGTAGTACAGGCAGAGCCGGATGCCGCGCCGGTGGCAGGCCTCGGCCAGCATGGCCAGCACGTCGCGGCCGTAGGGCGTGTTCGTCACCTTGAAATCCGTATGGGCCGTATCCCACATGCAGAAGCCGTCGTGGTGCTTGGTGGTGAAGCAGAGATACTGCATGCCCGCGGCCTGGACCACATCCAGCCAGTCGTCCGGGTCGTAGCGCACGGGGTTGAAGCGGGACACCAGCTTCACGTAATCGGCCTTGGGGATGCTGCGGCGCCACTGGATCTGTTCGTGCCACTCCGGCACGGCGTACAGGCCCCAGTGGACGAACATCCCGAACCGGCGCTCGAAGAACCAGTCTCGCCCGTCGTTGAAGTGTTGCATGTGGATCCACCCCACAGCACTGTGGTCGCCCTGGAGACCGGGATCTCCGTATCCCGGTTCCGCGGCATGCGGAGATGCCGCGCTCCAGCGCCGCCACCTGGACGCCGGGTCCTCCGCAACCCGGCATGGCGACCTCCCCGGGGGGGCTCAGTCCAGGCGGCTGCGATCATTGCCCAGGGACCCGTCGCCGTAGAAGACGGGCGTGTAGCCCCGTTCCGTCACCCAGCGGATGGCCGTCTCGCAACGCTCGGCGTATTCCGGGATGTGGGCCCGGTAGTGGGGGTAGAAGTACTGCTCGTGGATCATCAGCTCCATGATCTCGGCCTGGTGCGGGTCGGCCGCGATGGCCTCGAGCCGGGGAACGATCCGCGGCAGGGGGAAGCTGTTGACCACCATGTCATGGCGGATGAAGAACAGGTCCTCGTCGAGGTCCAGCCAGTAGTCGTGGCCGGCCATGTACTGGGTGACCTCGCGGTCGGCGTAGTAGGAGACGGCCGGGGCGCCGTCCCTGTCGAAGACGAAGTAGCCCACCAGTCCCCTGATGCCGTGGTCGCGGACGGCCCGGCAGCCTTCGCGGGTCGCCTCGCCCCAGTGGATGGTGGTGAAGGGGTCCAGCACCTCCGGCCCGGCAAAGCGGAGGATCTCGTTGGTCACCGCGTCGACGTCGTGGGCGAGTTGGTCGTAGCCGGCGTGCAGGTAGGGCCGGTCGGGCTCATTCTGCCAGGCATGGAAGGTCATGCGGAACCAGTCCGCGTTGTCCTGCCACTGGCGGCGATAGGTATCCGGCATCCGGGTCAGGTCGAAACCCTCGCACTGAAAGTAGAGGTTGCAGTGGACCTTGGTGCCGTAGGCATCGTGCAGGCGCTTCCACAGCGCCATGTAGGGGTTCTCGAGGATCGAGCGATAGCGCTGGCGGGCGATGTCCTGAAGGAACCCGATGTTGTCGTCCAGGGAGAATCGGTAGCGCGGGAAGGAGGCCTGGTCATAGAGTACGGTGACGCTGGCCGACCCGTCGCCGTCACCCGCCGTGACGACGGTTCGGCGCTGGGTGAGGGTAAGGGCGGCGGCAAAGTGTCCGGCGCGGACCTCGGCTGGCACGCCGTTGACCAGGACGGGTCCCTGGCCGGTGGCCGTACCCCGGACGCTCAGCGCCAGGCCCGCCGGGGTCTCGACTCCGTCATGCCGGTTGAGGATGGCGCCGTGGCGGGGTTCGGTGATGGTCACCATGGGGATCGGTTATCCTCCACCCGCTGCCGCTGCCCGTCCCGGGCGGACCCGTGAGGGGGCCGGCGGGCCTGCGGGGCCTCTCCGGCGCGGCAACCCCACGGCCGGGTGTCGTCGTGGCGCGGGCGTCACTTGGCCGGTAGGATGCGGGCGCCGCTCCAGTCGTCGCCCGGTGGCGCCCGCATGAACTCCTCGCAGGACGCGAGGCACAGCTTGGACGGTCCGTCGTCGGGGGCGGCTTCGAGAGCTTCCTGGAAACGCCCCGCGGCCTGTTGCCACTCGCGCTGACGGTAGTGCCGGAGGCCCTCCTCGTAGCACATCAGCACCCGGTCCATGTTGGGGAAGGTCTCGCGCGTGTGGTGGCTCAGCAGTTCGAAGATACGGACCGGCGTGCTCTTGCCGTGAACGACGGCCAGGTCGATCTCCCGCATGCGCGATGGGGAATGGAGGTGGCTGACCACCTCCTCGGCCATCAGCACGTTGGTGCCGTAGAGCTTGTTCGCCCCCTCGAGCCGCGAGGCGACGTTGACGCTGTCGCCGATGACGGTGTAGTCCATGCGGCGCGGCGAGCCGATATTGCCCGCGATGACCTCGCCGCAACTGATGCCGATACCGATGTTGATGGTGGGTGCCCCGGCGGCCCGGCGGCGGTTGTTCAGGCGCGCCAGGATCTGCATCATCTCGCCGGCCACGGTCACCGCGTTGTCCGCGTCGTGCTCGCCGGTGAAGGGCGCGCCGAAAACGGCCATGATGGCATCGCCGATGTACTTGTCGAGCATGCCGCCGTGGTCGAGGATCACGTCCCCCATGGCCGCGAAGTAATCGTTGAGCAGGGCGACCGTCTCGCGAGGGCCGAGCCTCTCGCTCAGGGGGGTGAAGCCGCGGATGTCCGAGAACAGGATGGAGACTTCCTGCGCCATGCCGCCGAGGACCGCGTCGCCGCTCTCCAGCAGCTTGTCCATGACTTCCTTGGTCATGTAGCGGGCCATGGTGCCGCGGATGCGCTTCTCCCGGGTGATGTCCTCCACCACGAGCATCACGCCGATGGGGTCATCGTGGATGTCGATCAGCGGCGCCGTGGCCAGGTTCACCGCCAGGAACTCGTTGCCCGGCAGGATCACCTCCTGGTCCATGGCCAGGTCCGGCTTGCCGCCGCGACTGGTCCGGCGCAGGGATTCCTCGACCCAGGGATTGGCGTGTCCCAGGACCGTGCTGACGTGCTTGCCCACCACCGCGTCATCGAAGCGGAAGATGCTCCGCGCGGCCTCGTTGACCTTGGTGATGTGCATGCTCATATCCAGGGTGATCACGCCATTGGTGAGGCTCTGGAGAATGCTTTCATTGAAGTTTCTGGCGTTCAGGATCTCCTCGAAGAGCCGGGCATTCTCCAGGGCGATGCTGGCCTGGGCCGCGAAGGCCTGCAGCAGGCTCTCGTCCTGGCGCGTGAAGGGGCCCTTCTTGCGGTTCAGCACCTGCATGATGCCCATGCCCTCGCCGTTGCGGCTCTTGATGGGCACGCAGAGGATGGTTCGGGTCTTGAAGCCAGTCTTGCGGTCGACCTCGCGGTTGAAGCGCAGGTCGGCGTAGGCGTCGGGGATGTTGATCACCTGGCCGGCGGTGAAGCAGGCTCCCGCCAGGCCATGGTCTGCCGGGAAGCGGATCTCCGCGGCGCCGATGCCCTCGGCCACGCGTGACCACAGCTCGTGCGTGGCCGGGTCATAGAGAAACAGCGAGCTGCGTTCGGCCGTGAGGATCTCCGTGGTCACCGCCACGATGCGCTCCAGCAGCCGGTTCAGATTCAGTTCGGAGGAGATGGCGTGCGTGACCTCGAAGATGCGGGCTTCCTCGTGCCGGGCGGCCGCCACCTCCTCGAACAGCCGCGCATTCTCCAGCGCCGAGACCGCCTGGGAGCACATGGCCCGCAGTAGCAGCAAGTCGTGCTGGTCAAAGGCGGCGTGCCGCTTGTTGAGCACCTCGGCGACGCCGGTGACGGCCCCGCTGGCATTGCGCAGGGGCACGCACATGATGTTGCGGGTCCGGTACCCGGTCTTGCGGTCGATCTCGGGGTTGAAGCGCTGGTCGGCGTAGGCGTCGTCGATGACGAGGTCCTGGCCATTGCGGAAGACCCAGCCGGCCACACCGGCGCCGGAGGGGAAACGGATCTCCTCGACGTCATCACCCAAGGCCACTCGCGAGAAGAGCTCGTCGGCATCCTCGTCGTAGAGAAAGAGCGAGCTGCGCTCGGCGTCCAGGGTCTCGGTCAGGATCGCCATGAAGCGCGGCAGCACCAGATGCAGGGCTCGGAACTGGCCCAGGTGGTGTGCAACGTCCACCAGGCGGACCGTGTGCACCAGCATGCTGCGGAGCCGTTCGAGCAACTGCTCGCGGTCCTCGCTGGTGAGAGCGCCGAGGACATGATCCAGGTCCGAGTCCTGAAGGCGGTGCTCGAAGACGGAGCTGACCAGGTCGAGGTCCGAGGATGCCTTCATGCGAAGGATCTGGGTCTTGCTAGGATCACTCACAGTTCGTACACGCCTCCATCAGGTCACCGGGATCGCGGTCGGCAGGCTGGGGCAGCTCCGCCGCCATGCCGCGCTCCGGGTCCCATCGTGGCCGCCTCGCCCGGAGCCGTCGGATCCGGTAAGCTGCCAGTGGTTCCACATGCGGAATACATAGCACGCCAGGGCGGATTTGCCATCCCTCCCCTGGCTGTAGCTCACGGTGGCGGGGTATGGATGCCGGCCAGGGCCCGGCGCACGTAGGCCAGGGACTCGGCCACCCCGGTTTCGGCCTCGTCCAGATCCTGGGGGTACCAGAGCTTCTCATACTCGAAGGAGAAGGGGCCCGCGTAACCGCCGGTCACCAGGCGCGCCAGGATCTGGGCCCAGGGGACCAGGCCGGCACCCACCGTGCGGGCGCGCCGACGACCGCTGCCGAGGTCGAAGTCCTTGGCATGGACGTAGGCGATCAGGCCGGCCTGGGTGGCGAGGGTCGTCTCCCAGGCTTCGTCCGTGTCCTGCAGGACATTCGCGGGGTCGTAAAGCGCCCGCACGCTGGCCAGGCCCACCGCCAACACCAGCCGCCGGGTTGCGGCGCCCGTGCGGGTGATGGTCCCCGGGTGGTTCTCCACCAGCAGGACCAGGCCGCGGTCCGCCGCCTCGGCCCCCGCCCGGCGGAGCCCTGCCACGGCCCGGGCGAAGGCGCCCTCCGGGTCGGTGGGCTGCTCGCGACCGCTGTAGGCGCGGACGAAGCGTGCCCGGAGCAGGTCGGCCAGGTGCAGGGCCCGCCGCAGTTCCCGGTCGGCCGCGGCGGCGATGGCTGGCTCGGGGTGGTTGATGTCCCAGGCGTAAGGGGTCAGCGTGACGATGGGCAGCCCGTTGTAGCCCGCGTAGTCGGCCATGCGCACGGCCCGGGCGTCGTCGATCGTGCTGTCGAAGTCAGTGCCCGGGCGGCACGCCAGCTCCATCCCGTCCAGGCCCAAGGCGCGGAAGCAGTCGATGCTCTCGTAGACGGTCCGGCCGGGGGTCGCCATGGTGTGGCCGATGAAGCGCATGGGGGTCAGCCTCGTCCGCCCGCCGTCCGTCGGGGTAGACCCGACGTGAGGATCGCGGGGACCTGACCTGCGGCCCCGTAGTCGACCTTCCGCCGCCAGGGGTCCAGCGTCAGGCTGTAGCGGCTGCCGAGCCGTCCCAGGACCGTGCTCATCGGGTCCATGAGGACTCCCTCCGACCGACCTCAGGGCTCTGCCTGCGGCCGGGCCATGTGCGTGGCGGCAAAGCGGAACACGTCGTAAAGCAGGTCGCCCTGGCCGAGGACGTCAGGCATCCGCATCCACACGTAGAGGGCCTTGCCCCCAACCGGCTCAGAGCGGTGCCGTTCGACGTAGACGATCCCGTCGCCATACTCGTTGCCGGCGCCATCCACCAGCCGCGCCAGGGGCAGGTAGATGTCGTCGGTGGCCAGGCCCTGCCGAACGCAGGGCCGCCAGCGCTGGTCTCCGGAGGGCGGGAAAGGCGCCTGCGCCGGAACCGACGGCAACGCCTCGCGGTCCAGGCGGAACGTCAGGCCCGCGCTCGGCGGCTTCTCCCAGCCCCGGAGGCGGTCCCTCGCGAGACCATCCTCACGGCCGAAGGCGCCACTGCCGCTGATGGGGATACCGAAGCAGGCCGCGTTCGCGATCCCCTTCCCTTGTTCGTTGTAGTAGAAGGGGAACGGCATCGGCGAGACGCACAGCAGCAACCCTCCGGCCCGCAGGTAACGCAACAGGCCTTCGTCAACGTCCTTCTCCCGCTGCAGGCTCTGCACGTAGTTCTCCCCCGCCGCGTACAGAGCCACCGGAAAGCGGGCCGGCGTCAGGCCTGTCGGCGCCACCACGTCATCCCACGACAACTCCCGGAACGCCAGGCCGGTCTCGGCCAGCCAGAAGGCGGTATCGCCGGATGGGTCGGGCAGGATGGCCACCTCGGCCCCGCGGTAGAGCCTCTGCAGGTCCTGAGCCCGCTCGGCCGAGAGCGTCGCCAGGGGCCCCGCCGCGGCGGCTGGCTGGGCCCGGGCGGAGGCCGTGTGGAAGCGCGGGGCGAGCTCGGCGGTGATTTCCAGGTAGCGCTCGCCATCTTCCCAGCTCGGCTCGATCTCGGAGCCCTCGTGCCACTCGTTCCAGGAGGTGATGAGCACCCAGTCCGGGGCCGCGCGGATGGCCTCTTCCCACAGGACCCGATAGGTAGCCCCGTCGTGGCGCTCGGTTTTCAGCCCGGGCTTGCGGATCTTGGTGTCGTCGTAGCCGGGGATGATGGTCAGGCAGGAGAGCACCTGGCGGCGCCGGGCCAGGGCCACGGCACCGGCGAAGCTCTCGGCGGCCATCCGCCGCAGTTCCTCGGGGTTCCTGCCGCTGGCCTCGCCAGCGATGTTGTAGGTGTGGATGCCATCGAAGACGCGGGCGAAGGCGTCCGAGTAGCCATCGGCGACCAGCACGAAGTCGCTCCCCGCCGCGGCCCTCGCGCCGGTGATGATGTCAGGCCAGTTGCCCAGCGGCACCTCCCCCATCACCCGCCCGTAGACGAAGATCACCGGCTTGCCGTCCACCTTCAGAAACGCCGGATGCCGCCCGTGCACGGTCACCAGATACACCAGGTCGCGGATCGCCTGGTCGATCTGCGCCCGCCCCTTCCCCGGGGCGGTCTCCCAGTAGACCGTGGCCTCGAAGCCCTGCTTTGCCGCTTCCTCCAGCACCAGCGGGAAGGCCCGGTCGTCGAAGCTCCCCTGACCCCACCAGGTGGTGATGAAACCATCCAGCCCGGCCGCCTTGGCCTGCCGGATGTGGTCCGCCAGCACGGCTGGGTCGTGCGAGTCATAGGCCCCCTTCGCCGGGTAGTGCGTCGCCGAGGCGATGTCGTGCTGTTCGGGGCGGACGTCATCCCAGTGCACCCACCGCCCATGGCGCTGCGGAGTGCCGTACCAGGTGTAGTAGAAGGCCAGCACCCGGCGCGGGATGCCGGTCCAGTGGCGCTCCTGGCGGCTCTTCACGTACTGGATCATGCTCATGCGGGGCTTCTCTTGCTGGCGGGCCCGTCCGGCCGTGTAGACGAGGTCCGCCGCGGCCTCGCCAGGAGCCTCCACCTTCACCTCACGGAAAAGGACTTGCGTGCTGCCCCCGGCGCCGCCTTCGCGCCGGGCCCCGAGCACGATCCCGCCGCCGGTGACCGGCGGGCTCCCGTTCCAGTCCTTGTCCGCGACCTCCATCAGGGACGTGCCGTCGACCGCCACGGCGATCTGCGCGCCCTGAACACGGATGCTCACCCGGTGCCAGTCGGAGTCGGCCAGGACGAAGGGGCTCGTGGCCAGCTCGCTGCCGTCCCGGGTCTGCGCGCCGGCGGACGCTTTGTGCAGGACTGTCACCCGGCTGTAGAAACCGAGCGTGTAGCCGTTCCCGCCACCGAGGCAGCGGAAGCCGATCCAGGGGCCGTCCCGCCAGTCGCTGCCCCGGGATACCAGCTTGAGCTGCAGCGTCAGCGCATAGTCGCTCCACTCCCGCAGGCCCGTCCGCGCTCCCACGGCGGTGAAGAACCCCTCGCAGTCCTTGCCGAGGAAGCCCTCCGGCGTCACTGCCCAGGCGCCAGACTCCACCTGCCAGAGCGGCTCGCCGGCGCTCCCTGGCGGGTAGCCCTTGAAACCGTCCTCGAAGAGCACCGTACCCGCTGCCGCCACGCCGGCCAGGAAGAGCCCCATCACGCTGCCGCCACAACCGTGTCTCATGGCCATCGAGGTCGCCTCCGCGCTGCCGTCGCTCGCCGCTCCAGGCTGGCGCCCATGGACCCTACCGGCGGGCTCCTACCGTGGGTCGCTACCGTATTCCGGTCTTGCCCGGCGCGCCAGCGCGCTGGCCGTGCGGGCGGCGGCTGTGCCTCCGAGGCTGTAGGTTAGCGCCATGGCGGTGCCCTCATTGGCCTCGAGGCCCAGCGGCACCGCCCACCATCGGGAGTTCCGAGCATGCCGTCCGCCACCCCCTCCATGGCCAAGCCGCCGAACCTCCTCGTCTTCCTGGTTGATGACATGGGTTGGCAGGACACCTCCGTCCCCTTCCACACCGAAGAGACCCCCTTCAACCGGCGCTACCGGACGCCTGCCATGGCCCGACTCGCGGCCTCCGGCATGAGGTTCACCCAGGCCTACGCCGCCTGTGTGTGTTCCCCCTCGCGCGTGAGCCTGATGACCGGCCTCAACGCGGCCCGGCATCGGGTGACGAACTGGACCATGCGCCGGGACCAGCCTACCGATGCCAAGCACCCCGTGGTGGTGCCGCCGGCCTGGAATGTCAACGGTCTCAGCCTGGACCCGGCGACCCCCCGGGCCGTCTGTGCGCCGACCCTGCCCGGGCTGTTGCGCCAGGCGGGGTACCGCACGATCCACGTCGGCAAAGCCCACTTCGGCGCCAGTGGCACGCCCGGCGCCGACCCGCTCAACCTGGGCTTCGATGTCAACATCGCCGGCCATGCCGCGGGCGGCCCCGGCAGCTACCTCTCCGAACAGGGCTTCAGCGCCCGTTGGCGTAAGGGCGACACCTTCTGGGATATCCCCGGTCTCGATAAGTACCATGGCACGGGCATGTTCCTCACCGAGGCGCTGACCCGTGAAGCCCTCGCCGAGATGGACCGGGCCGTGGCCGACCGCGTCCCCTTCTTCCTCTATATGTCCCACTACGCCGTGCATGTGCCGTTCGCGCCCGACATGCGCTTTGTGCAAGCCTATCGCGATGCCGGACTGGACGAGACCGAAGCGCAGTACGCTGCCCTGATCGAGGGCATGGACAAAAGCCTCGGGGACCTGCTCGCTGCCTTGGATCGACACGGCATCGCGGATCAGACCCTGGTGCTGTTCCTCTCCGATAACGGCGGCCTCAGCGCCCACGGCCGCGGGGGCACACCCCACACGCACAACGCCCCCCTGAGCAGCGGCAAGGGCGCCGCCCACGAAGGTGGGCTGCGCGTGCCCATGCTGGTGCGCTGGCCGGGCGTGACAGCCGCCGGCAGTGCCTGCAGCCAGTACACGATCGTGGAGGACATCCTGCCGACCCTGCTGGAGGTCGGCGGCGCCGCCGGACGGCTTGGCGCCCTGCCGCCCGGAGATGGCCGCAGCCTGGCGCCGTTGCTGCGCCAGGCGCCAGGCTGGCCCGGGGCTAGACCCCTCTACTGGCACTACCCCAACATCTGGGGCCCCACGGGTCCCGGCCTGGGCCCCTTCAGCGCCCTCCGCGTCGACGACTGGAAGCTCATCTATTACCATGCCGACCGCCGTTTCGAGCTGTTCAACCTGGCCGATGACATTGGCGAGACCAGGAACCGTCTCGCCGACGGCCCGGAACTGGCCAGCCAACTGGCAGAGCAGCTCTCGGACTGGTTCCGGCAGGTGGGGGCCCAGATGCCCACCGACGCGCGAACCGGTC
>Ga0172371_10006731_pt1 | contig 16602 bp, 9 predicted proteins | sample Lak12m_FD_114543 | JGI IMG/M metagenome (GOLD analysis project Ga0172371, IMG submission 114543) | Freshwater microbial communities from Kabuno Bay, South-Kivu, Congo - kab_022012_12m | ecosystem: Environmental > Aquatic > Freshwater > Lake | place: Democratic Republic of the Congo: South-Kivu...
AGTTTGTCCAGCGCCGTGAGAGTGTCTTCAAACAGGGACCGGTATTTCTTGAAGAACTCGTCGCTAACCGCCTCGACGCTGAAGGCTTCCTCGATCTGCGCGAGCGTGGGATCGGTAGCGGTGTCCTCCAGCAGGCCGAGAAACCGGGTCTGGGCGGTGTGGCAACTCTCGCCCTCGCCGACCAAATAGGAGAAGCGGCGGGCAGGGGTGAGCCGGGTTTCGACGCCGACCTTGCCCGACTCCTTTTCGACAGTGGCGTACTCCATCTTGACGTAGGACAAGCGCCACTGTTTCTCGGTAGGCGAGACGAACGCGACGAGCGCGGCATCCTTCTCTTCCCGGTCTTTCAGGTGATCGGCCACAAAGTTGCGGATTGCGGTGCGGGCGCGTTCGAGTTTGGACTCGTCAGTCAGGTAGACAATGAGGATATCCACCTTCTCCTTGCCGGGGCTGGTGTAGGTGCCCAGCCGTTCAAAACGCTGGACATGGGCGCGGAATGCCTCTTTGACGTATGCGCTGTTGCGCGCAAAGGCCTTTCCCTCATCCACATGATTCAGCACATTGATGGCGAACGCGCGAAAACGGGCCTTGTCGAAGGCTTCGGGGAAGGTCGTCTGGATCAATGCCGCTGCCTGTTTCTTGTTCATCGCACCCCTACAGATTTGTGATCCATTTCCTGAGGCTCGCCAAGACGCGGGCCAGTCGGGCGGCGTCAACGGAGCCAATCGCGCCGATCAAGAGGGAACTCTCGACAACCGCCAGGCGGCAGATACGGATGACACTCGGCACGGCAAGACCGGTCGCCGTGTAGTCCGCATCACTCGCATTCACCAACTCGTCCACGCCGGGGGTCGCCTGGTGCTGGCGAGAGGAAACCGGACAGATGAGCCAGTCGTCGAACTTGCCCGGGCACTTCCCGAGCACGAGGACGGGGCGGTTCTTGCCCTGGGTCAGGTCCGTATTGGGCAACTGAACGTAGGCGATGTGTCCCGGTTTCGGCATCAGTAGCGCTCCTTCACCGGAATCTTGTCATACGCGGAGAAATCCTCATCCTCCATACCGCGAAATGCGGTTTGGAGAGAGAATCGCGACCAGTCCTTGGCTTCGTCGTCGCCGTGCCGGCCATTGCCGGAAGCCAACCATGACGAGAGGATCACCTCGCGCGGGCTTAATGCATGGTGCGTCAATTGCGCGCGGGTCGCCTGAAAAAAGAGGGGAGAAATGTCTCGACGCAGGATCCCGAGAACCCGCAGGGGCACGATTTCCCGCTTCAGTGCTTCGGCGACCTTCTTAGTCGTGGGTCTTGGGAGTGCGCCGTCGGCCAAAAGTTGGATGACGTTGCGGATGTATTCCTCGTCATCGTCCGTGAATCCGTGATAACGCCGAATTTCCCTCGCCTTCAGGCGCTTCAGAATGTAGGCGTCGTTCACGCCGCCCTTTTGATGGGGTATGGCGTTGTCATTCTCCGTACTGGTCCCCGTCGAGAAGGCTTCCTTGTTGCGGTCAAGGAGAGCATAGAAGGCGGGCGGTATGGCCTGCCGCCTCTCGGACGGGTCTGGCGGCCGGAGTATCTTCACGGTGGTTAGGAAGTCGAGTTCTACCGGCGGGACACTGTCCTGGGCGGCCAGGTAGAACTTGTCGAGTCGGTCTTGCCGGAAGTATGTCACGAGAGACGGGGAGGTCTGCACAACGCCTCCCTGCCCGTTTGACATTGTCCGCGTTGATCTCGCCTTCTTCGGCAGACGCTTGATGCGGGCAAAGAGTTCCGGTTGTTTGTCTCGAACAGCCCGGATTTCCGTGAGGTATTCGAGTTCGCTTTCCTCCTCCTCGTCCTCGCCCGTGATGGTCTTCTTGCTCGTCAATTTCGCGAAGAGGTCGAATGACTTGACTTCCTCACCCTCTGTCAATAGGCGGGCATCCGCTCCAAGCATTTCGATGAACGCATGAATCTTCGCCTCGGCGGCTTCACGCAGTTTGATGGCGTCGTTGCCCTCTTCGGTCGGGAAGAAGTTGTAAGTGTGAATCCTGTCAAACTTGGTATCCACGCGATTCACGCGCCCGACGCGTTGAATCAGGCGCGTCGGATTCCAGGGAATGTCGTAATTGATGACGACGTTCGAGCGGTGGAGGTTCACGCCTTCGGATAGGACTTCTGTACTGACCAGGATGCGGTAGTCGTCGGCCCATTTGAAAGCATTGGCGTCAAAATTGGCGATGACGTCCCGGTGTTCCGCCTCGCTTGACTTGCCGGAGAACAAGAGCGTCTTTGGTTCGACCTCGTCGCGGATGCGGGCGGCCAGGTATTCGGCGGTCTCTTGCGACTCGGTGAAGATGATGGGTTTGCCCTGCCTGAGATGTGGCTCCGAACGGAGGACATCCCGGAAGGTGAGCCATTTGGGGTCTCGACGAACGTTAGCCCACATCTTTTTGATGCGGCGCAAGGTGCGATAGTCCGCCTTCAGGTGCACGATGAACTCGGCGGAGAAGTCCTTGGCGCTGAGTCGTTCGGCCTTCTCCTCTTCCAGAAGGGTTTCGATGCCCTCCTGATCGTCCTGCTCCAGGAGTTCAAATATTTTCCCGACGTGCTTCTTGCTGATATAGACGTTGCCCTTCTTGAACTCGGTAATGACTCGGGCGTAAGAGTGCGTGAATCGGTCCAAGGTCAGGCGGAAAGCGTGGAAGCTGCTTTCGAGCCGTTTGACCATCAGGATTTTCATGAACTTGGCAAGGTTGCGTTGACCCTGTCGTTCGCGCTCGTCCATCTTGCCTTCGTAGTACAGCAAAGGCGTGTAGCGGGCGTAAGTGAACCCGGAGGCGAGGAGTTTCAACGTTTCGTTGAAGATCTCGTTTTCCTGCTTGCTGAACTTGTAGAACAGCGGGGTTGGGTCTTCGACCTCCGGGAACTTCAACCCCTGCTGTTGCATGTCCTCGCCGTAGTATGTCGCAATCTCGGTTCTGGTCCGCCGCACCATGAGGAACTTCAGAACTCGCTCGCGCGTTTCCTTGGCATTCGATTGAACAGTGCGGAAGTATTGTTCCCGGTCCGTTTGCCTGTCCAATCCCTTGAGTTTCGCCTCAAGATTCGCGAAGAAGGCTTCGAGATTCCGAAGGTTCGGTATGTTGCTGGCTTTTCCGGCTTGGAAAAGTTTCACCTGGCTCAGAATATCCCGCGGCGTGTTGTTCAAAGGAGTTGCGGAGACCAGGATCACGCGCTTACCCCGGCAAATTTGCGCGAGCATTTCGTAACTCTGCGTCGTTTCGGTGCGGAAGCGGTGTGATTCGTCAATGAAAACGTTCGTGTACTTGGTGATGTCGCGGCCCAGTAGGTCCTCCAGTTTCCCGATAGACTCAAAATCTGTCTGCCGCACCTGGAAGTCGCTAAAGACGTTCGGCCAAGACCCGCGCTTTTCACGGTCGAGCAGATGCGGCGGCGCAATGACGAGGTGCCGACCGTCCAATTGTTGTGCGAGCAAGGCGGCCATGTACGTCTTCCCCAGTCCGACAACATCCGAAAGGAACGCGCCGCCGTATTCGTCGAGGACCTTGCGGGCATTCAGGACCGCCTCCTCCTGGTACTTCAGCTTCTTGAATCCCTCCGGCACATAGATGTCTTCCAGTTCGGCAGGGCGATTGAGTTCGGTTCGGAAGTACTCGTAAAGGAACTTCAAGTAGAGTTCGTAGGGACTGAAGCTCGCGAACGGCGACTTGTTGACGACGGTGTCTTCATACGGTTTCGACACGTCAACGCCCGTTGCCCATAGTTCGTTGAACTTCGCGATGGCGAAGTCGTAGTCTGCCCGGTTCTTCAACTCCACGTTGAACTCAAGATTGTCTTGAAGGCCGGCCTGCGTGAGATTGCTTGAACCGGTAATGACACGGCCTCTGTCCCGATCTCCTTCCGCGAAGGTCATGATGTAGACCTTTGCGTGGAGGTTCTCGCTCGGGTGGGCTTTGATCTCCAGTTTTCCTGATCGTATCCACTCAACAAACTTGTGAACTCCGGTTTCGATCTCGACGCTGTCCGCGGACTTCTCCAACTCATTGAGCACGTCTTTGGCAACCTGTTCCTTGGATGTGGCGTGTGACTGAAAGTCCAATTCTCCCTGTTCCTTGGCCCGTTGAAGCAAATCGTATGCGGTGCGGTCTGTCTGAAGTCCCACGAGGATACGGATCTTCTCAACGTTTTCCAGGGCGGGGTAGATTCTGTAAAAGCCACTGATGAAGAAATATCCGACCAGACAGTCGAAGAACCGCGTATCCTTGTGAAGCAATGTGGTAAAACGATCGCGCAAAGACTGGCCTGCCTCGTTCGTAATGAACGTCAGGTCTGATCCGCCATCAGCGGGCTTAGGTGTTTCCGGCACAGTCATGCCTTTTCCCAGCCATCGGGCACCAAAATGAATGTTTGATTGCATTCAAGATAGTGGCCAAAAAGCTCTCAGAAATCAGATGCTCTCATCCATGACGCAACAAGCATAACAAGACCATAAACAGGAATCAAGCGCAGAATAGGCGGAGCGAAACGAACCCATCGGGGCGGGCGACCACGAGCCGTACATCACCACGGCCACCAATGCTTTTTCACGGGCGCCGGGGGCGCGTTGGTGACGGGGACGGCCGGCACGGGCGGCGGGGTGGGGTGCTGGGCGCGCCAGGCGGCGATGTCGGCCAGCGCCCGGCTGAGCAGCTCGCGCGCCTTGGCGTCGCGCGCGGCGTAGCTCGGGCTGCCGAAGATCACCACCACGGCGCGGTCCGCGCCGCGGCGCGCCGTGGCGGCGATGCAGTAGCCGCCGGCCTTGATGTAGCCGGTCTTCAGCCCGTCGCAGCCGGCGAAGTTGTGCCGGTCCTTGCCCCGGTAACCCTCCAGCAGGTGGTTGTGCGTGCGGATGGTCAGCGGCGGGGTGGCGCGGAAGACGCGTTCGGCGGTGGCCGTGTAGCGCAGGGTGTCCTTGTGCTTCAGCACCGCGAGGCACAGCTTGGCGAAGTCGGCCGGGGTGGACACGTCCGGCTGCGCGCCCTCGCTGGGCGGCAGGCCGTGGACGGTGTGGAAGGTCGTGTTGCTCATGCCCAGCGCCGAGGCGCGCTGGTTCATCAGCCCGACGAACGCCTCCGGGCTGCCGGCGAGGTGCGTGGCCAGCGCGACGGCGGCGTCGTTGGCCGATTGCACCATCAACGCGTAGAGCAGTTCGTCCACGGTGAAGGTCTCGTTTTCCTTCAGCCAGACCTGCGTGCCGCCCATCTTCGCCGCCGCGGCCGTGGCGGTGACCGGGTCCGTCAGCTTGAGCGCGCCCGCCTCGATTTTTTCCAGGATGAGCAGCAGGTCCATCAGCTTGAGCGTGCTGGCGGGGTAGCCGCGCGCGTCGGCGTGATCCGCGAACAGCACGCGGCCCGTGGCGGCATCCACGGCGATGGCGCCCTGGTAGGGGTCGCGCACGACGGAGGCGATCGCGGCGCGGCCGGCCGGCCGCGCCGCCGGCGTTTTGGCCGGCGCGCCGCCGCACACCGCCAGCCACAGGCAGCCCAACCCGATCACCTGCGAAGTTTTCATGCCGTGCTCCATCAGAAAAATTTCGGGGAACGTCGCGCAGCCCGGCCGGCAAGTCAAGCGGATTGCGCGCCGCGGCCGTCAGGCGGACGAGGCCTGGAGGCAGGTTTGCAGCGTGGGCAGCACGTCGCCCGCGAGATAATCGTCCCAGGCGCGCCGGACCGCCGGCCAGGGGGCCAGGGCGGCGGCGGACTGCCGGCAGAACCCCGCCACGGCGCGCCGGATGGCGGCCGCGGACCGGGCGCCGGCGGCGGTGGCCTTGGCGCGGGCGCGGTCGGTGCCGGCGGTCTTGCCCGTGACGCCGGGGTCGCCGTTGACGTCGAGCAGGTCGTCGGCCAGTTGGTAGGCGGTGCCGAGCAGGTAGCCGGACTCGCGCAGGATTTCCTGTTGCGCCCGGCTGTGGTCGGCGGCGGCCAGCGCCGCGAAGGCGAACAGCCCGCCGGTCTTGCGCCGGGCGATGCTGACGATCTGCCGCCAGCGGGAGGACCGGCAGCGGCACAGCAGCTCCTGCTCGGATTCGGCCTCGCAGACCTCGCCGGCGAGATTGACGAATTCGTTCACCAGCCGGCCGCGCTCCACGGCGCGCACCAGGTGGATGGCCTTGAAGAACAGCAGGTCGCCCAGCAGGATCGCGCCGGAGGTGCCGTTCGCGACCCAGAACGACGGGGCGCCGCGGCGCAGCGTGCCGCCGTCAATCACGTCGTCGTGCAGCAGGCTGGCGGCGTGGATCATCTCCACCGCCGCCGCGGCGTGGCGCAGCGTGCGGTCCGCCGCGCCGGTGGCCGCGCCGATGCGGTACACCAGCGTGGCGCGCAGCATCTTGCCGCCGTTGAAGAAGGGGGCGAATTCCTCCACCCGCGGCCGGAGCGTGGTTTCGGCCAGCGTGTCCTGCATGAGGCGCCGGGTGGCCGCCAACTGCCGCGCCACCCTCCCCGGCATGGGCGTGATGCACATGGGCTGAACATACGGCAGGCGGGCGCCCAGCGTCAACAGGACAATCTTGCGCCGGGGCCGCCGGTGGGGCATATTGGCCGGGGACCGCCTGGCAGCTCATTCTCCCTGGGAGCACAACATGGAAGCCTTGCAGCCGTCGGAAAAGTTCAAGGGCCCGCCGGGCCCGGTGGTGCTGGTGATCATGGACGGGATCGGCGTCGGCCAATATGCCGAAGGCGATTTCGTGCAGTCGGCCAGCACGCCGCACCTCGACTGGCTGCGGACGCACGCGGTGTGCAGCCGGCTCAAGGCCCACGGCCGGGCGGTGGGCATGCCCAGCGACGACGACATGGGCAACAGCGAGATCGGCCACAACGCCATCGGCTGCGGCCGGGTGTTCGCCCAGGGCGCCAGCCTGGTGAACGCGGCCCTCGCCAGCCGCGCGCTGTTCGCCGGCGCCGCCTGGCGGGAGCTGGTGGACAACGTGCGGACGCGCGGGTCCACCCTGCACTGCCTCGGGCTGTTCTCCGACGGCAACGTGCACAGCCACCTCAACCACCTCGAGGCCCTGCTGCGCGAGGCCAAGGCCGAAGGCGTGCGCCGGGCGCGCGTGCACGTCCTGCTCGACGGCCGCGACGTGCCGCCGACCTCGGCGCTGGACTACGTGGACCGCTTCGAGGCCTTCCTGCGCGCACTCAACGCCGGCGGCACGGTGGACTACGCCATCGCCTCCGGCGGCGGCCGCATGCAGATCACCATGGACCGCTACGAGGCCGACTGGGGCATGGTCGCCCGCGGCTGGGCCACCCACGTGCGGGGCGCGGGCCCCGGCTATCCCTCGGCCCGCGCGGCGATCGAGGACCTGCGGCGGCAGAACCCCGGCGTGATTGACCAGGACCTGCCGCCGTTCGTGATCGTCCGCGACGGCCGGCCCGTCGGGCCGATCGCCGACGGCGACAGCGTGATCTTCTTCAACTTCCGCGGCGACCGCGCAATCGAGATCAGCCGGGCGTTCGAGGACGAGGCCTGCGACCAGTTCGACCGCGGCCCGCGGCCGGCGGTGCTCTACGCCGGCATGATGCAGTACGACGGCGACCTGGGCATCCCGAAGAAATTCCTCGTGCCGCCGCCGGGCATTGACCGGACAATGGGCGCGTATCTGTCGGCCAGCGGCGTCCGGCAACTCGCCATCAGCGAGACGCAGAAGTTCGGCCATGTGACCTACTTCTTCAACGGCAACCGCTCGGGCAAGTTCGACGCGCGCCTGGAGGATTACGTCGAGGTGCCGTCCGACCGCGTGCCCTTCGAGCAGCGGCCGTGGATGCGGGCCGCGGAGGTCACCGACAAACTCGTGGCCGCCATCCTCCGCCGCCGGAACAAGTACCGGTTCATCCGGGTGAACTACGCCAACGGCGACATGGTGGGCCACACGGGCGTGTTTGCGGCGGTGCACATCGCCGTGGAGGCGGTGGACCTGTGCCTGGGGCGGGTGCTGCCGGCCGTCGCCGCCGCCGGCGGCATCCTGGTGGTCAGCGCCGACCACGGCAATGCCGACGACATGTACGAGCATGACAAGCAGACCGGGGCCACGGTCTGCGATCCGGCCACCGGCCAGCCCAAGCCCAAGACCAGCCACTCGCTCAACCCGGTGCCGGTGTTCGTGTACGATCCGGCCGGCCGCGCCCACGTCCGCCTGGCCGCGCACGCCGGGCTGGGCATCAGCAGCCTGGCCGCCACGTGCCTCCAGTTGCTCGGCTTCCAGCCGCCGGCGGACTACGATCCCAGCGTGGTGGACGTCGGCTAGGGGCGGAGTCCAACCGTACGGCCGGCTGGCGCCGCCCGGCGGTCGGCGCCCACCTTAAATATTACTTGACAGGTGGCCAGCGATTTCCGCGCGCGGGCTGATTCGCCGGCGCGGCCCCGGGCCGGCGCCAGCCTCCCAGGCCGTCCAGGTAGGCTTGATGCACGCGCTGGAGCCGCGCCGCCAGGTCGGCCATGAATCCATCCGCGGTGGCTTCCAGTCCGGACATGCGCTTGGCCAGGGCGGTCAATTCCGCCGCGTCGGCCGGCAGGGTGTGAATCTGCCGGTCCTCGAGGATTTGGAGATAGTGCTCGACGCGGCGGAGGTAGAGGTAATCGTCCGCCAACTGCGCCGCCGTCGCGTCCGGCAGCACGCCGGCTTCCGCGAGTTCCGCCAGCGCCTGCAGCGTGTTGCCGGTGAGCAGCTCGGGATGCGCGCGGGCGTGGATCAGTTGCAGGCCCTGGGCGAGGAATTCCACGTCGCGCAGGCCGCCCAGCCCGCTCTTGACGTCGGTGACCGCCGCGCCGCCGCGCGCCTGCTGGCGCAGGGCGGCCTGGCGCAGGCGGTGGATGGAGTCCCGGACCTGGCCGGCGTCGCGGCGCTGCTGCAGCAGGGGCGCGAGGCGGCGCAGCAGCCGGGCGCCGACGGCGAGATTGCCGGCGACCGGCCGCAGCTTGAGCAGCGCCTGGATTTCCCAGAGCTGCGCGGTGTGGCGGTAATAATCCGCCACGGCGTCCAGCGGCAGCACCATGACGCCGGCGCCCCCGTACGGGCGCAGGCGCAGATCCACGCGGTAGGCGTGGCCCTCGTCGGTGGGATCGGCCAGCGCCGCCCGCACGCGCGTCATGACCCGGGCGAAGCGTTCGGCGTCGCCGCCGGCGGCGCCCGCGCGGGCGGGGGCCGGCGCGGACACGGCCAGCAGGTCAATGTCGGAGCTGTAATTCAACTCCTGGCCGCCGAGCTTGCCGAAGGCCAGGATGCACAGGCGGCGGGCGGCGGCCGGCGGCCGGCCGCCGGCGGGCGCCCGCTCGCGCCACGCCCGCGCCAGGGCCGCCTGCAGGCAGACCTCGGCGAGCTGGGACAGGTCGCCCATGACCTCCGTGGTCGGGACGTGCAGGCACAGGTCGCGCGTGCCGATGCGCAGCAGCTCGCGGCGGCGCCAGCGGCGCAGGGCCCGCAGCCAGGCGTCGCGCGCCGCGGCGCCGCGGGCCAGCGCCGCCAGCTCCGCGGCCTGGGCCGCGCGCCCGCGCGGCTGCTGCAGGTGGGCGGGGTCGGTGACCCAGTCGAACTGTTCCGGCTGCCGGATCAGCGCGTCGGCCAGGAACTGGCTGCGCGAGAAGATGGCCAGCAGGAGGTCCAGCCGCTTGGGCTGGGCCAGCAGCGTGCCGTAGTGCGCCGCCGGGTCGGGCAGCGCGGCGACGAAGCGCTCCCAGTTGTTCAGCGCCATGTCGGGGTCGGGCTCCCGGCGGAGCACGTCGCCGGCCAGGATCGCGAGGTGCGCGAACCGTTCGCGGCGCGGGCCGGCGCCGGCCAGCCGGCGCAGGTTGTCGTAGGCGCGCGCGCCGTCGCGGCAGCCGAGGTGCTCCAGGATGTTGTGCCGCAGCTCCGGCGGCGGGCGGTCGGACAGCACCAGGTCGGCGGCGTTGCCCGTGGCGGGGCCGGGCAGCGAGTCGCGGCCGAAATGCTTTTCGACGAAGGCGCGGATGGCGGCCGTGTGCGCCTCGAACTCGACGAACAACTGGCGCTCCGGCGGCACCTCCCCCTGCGGCGTGTAGCCGCAGCGGCGGGCGAGGTGCGCGAATTCGTCGGACGCCGGCGGCGGCAGGCAGAGGTCCAGCGCCGACCCGCGCAGCATGCGCAGGCCGTTGATCAGGCGGCGCAGGAAATCGTAGGCGGCGGTCAGCCGGCCGGTTTCCGCCGCGCTGAGCACGCCGGCGCGCCCGAGCGCCTCGAGGGCCGCGTGGATGCGCGGCGTGCGCAGCGCGGGGCGCTCGCGGCCGAACCGGACCTGGAGCAGTTGCACGGCGTATTCCAGGTCCACCAGCGCGCCGGGGCTGAACTTGGCGTTGGGCGCGGCGGCGCGCAGCTTCTCCGCGTACTGCTTCTGCCGCAGCGCGTGGATGTCCGCCACCCGGATGCGGCCGCCGGCGTAGACGAACTCGTCGCGCAGCCGCTCCACCTGCGCGCCCAGCGCGGCGTCGCCGCCGAGCGCGCGCAGGCGCACCAGCGCCAGCCGCTCGTAGGCGTGCGCCGGGCCGCCGGGGCCGTAATACCGGCAGAAGCTTTCCAGGCTGCAGGCCAGCGGGCCGGCCTGGCCGTGCGGCCGCAGCCGCAGGTCCACGCGGAAGATGCCGTCGCGCTTGGCGGCAATGAACTGCGCGACGTCCCGCGCCAGCCGCTCGAAGAACTCGGCGTTGGTCAGCGGCGCGGCGCCGTCGGTCTGGCCGGCGTCGCCGTAGACGAACAGCAGCTCGATGTCCGAGGCGTAGCCGAGCGCCGCGCCGCCCAGCTTGCCGAGGCCCAGCACGGCGCAGGGCGCCTCCAGGCCGGCGACGGTGCGCGGCCGGCCGTGGCGCGCCGCGAGGTGCGCGTACACCAGCGCCGCGCTCTGGCGGACGACCGCCTCCGCCAGGTGCGTCAGCCGCGCCGCCAGGCGCCGGAAGTCGGACGGCGCGGTGAGGATGTGGTCGAGGTCCAGCAGGTAGATTTCGCGGTCCTTGAAGGCGTTCAGCCGGCGGCGCTGCTCGGCGTAGTCGGCGGCGCCGGCGACGGCGGCCGCGAGCCGCGCGGCCAGGGTTTCGTCCGGCGCGCTGACCGGCCGGCCCGCCAGGTGCGGCCGGAGGATCGGCAGCAGCGTTTCGTACTGCAGGCGGATGAAATCCTCCCACACGTAATCGCTGGCGCCCAGCAGGCGCGCCAGGTCCTGCAGCAGCCGCGGATCGGACAGCAGGCCGGCCCAGGCGGCGCGGTCCGGCAGTTGCAGCAGGTCCTGCATGAGCTGCTCGAAGCGCGACAGCGCCGCGAAGGGGTCCGGCGCCTGGTCGAGGAAATAGGTGAACTGCTTGGTGAACAGCACGGACAGCTTGACCTTGGCCAGGCGGTCCGCGTCGCGGAGCGCCCCGCCGCCCGCCTCGGCGAAATCGAACTCGTCCTCGATGCGGCCGCGGATCGTGCGGATGCGGACGTGCTCGAGGGAGACGCCGTGCAGCGACAGCGCCGTGCTCAGCGCATAGAGGAAGGCCGGCGTGTCCTGGGAGACGACCTTCATGCGGGTGACGTCCGCGTCCGCTGCCTCGATGGTGAGCTGAATGGGATAGAGGACCGGCGGGGCGGCCGCCCCGCTGCGGCCGGCGGCGAGCTGGCGGGTGACCCATTCGTTCACGCGGCGCTTGGCCTCGGTGACCGCCTCGCGGTCGCCCTGTTCCAGGAGGCCCATGACGGCCGCCAGCCGCGCGCGCAGCTCCGCCGCCCAGTCGGCCCAGGGCCGGGCGGAGGTCACCGTGCCGCTAAAATGGTCCACGATGCGCCGGCGGCGGAGCAGGGCCGCGGCGGCGGCCGGCGGGCGCGGGGGCCGCCGGCCGGCGCGCGGGGGCGGCGGCGGGGGGCGGGCGTAGGTGAAGATGTCGCCCGACTCGATGCCGAAGCCCATGCCGGCCAGCACGCCGGCCAACAGCGAGAACTCGGACGGGTAATCGAAGGCCAGCACGGTGCAGGCGACCGCGCCGGTTTCGTCCCGCGCCAGCAGCAGCTCCACCGGATGGTCCGGCGTCAGCCGGGCCAGGCCCGCCAGGTGCGCGGCGATCTGCGGCGCGTCAAAGCGCGCGAAATACTCCGCGTCCAGCCGCGCCCAATGCTCCTGCGCCAGGGCGCGGTCCAGCGCGGGCTGCGACTGCAGCAGGGCATTCAGGTCCGGTTTCATGCGCGGTCGGCGCCGGCCGACCCGTCAAGAAGTACACCCGCCGCGCCGTTTTTCCAAGCCCGCTCCGGCGCCGGCCGGGCGCCGGCGCCGGCCGGGCCCGGGTCGGCGAGGTGGAAAAAATCCTCCGCCTGAAAATGGAGGGACGCGCTGGTTACGAAGTCGCTGCGCTGCGCCGCACGAGCCGTCGCGTCCGCAAATGGATCGGCGCCGCCGGGAAAAAACCCACGGCCCCCGGCACGGGCCGGGGGCCGCGGTCTGCCGCACAAAGCGTCGCGCTCAGATGTCGAAGTACAGCACGAACTCGTACGGGTGCGGCCGGAGCTCGAGCGCCGACACCTCGTTCTTCATTTTGTAGCTGATCCAGGTTTCGATGACGTCGTCGGTGAACACGTCGCCCTTCATCAGGAACGCGTGGTCCTTCTCGAGATGGTGCAGCGCCTCGCGCAGCGAGCCGGGGGCCTTGGGCACCTTGGCCAGCTCCTCGGGCGGCAGGTCGTAGATGTCCTTGTCCAGCGGCTCGCCCGGCTTGATCTTGTTCTGGATGCCGTCAATCATCGCCATCAGCATCGCGGAAAACGCCAGGTAGGGGTTGCAGCTCGGATCGGGGCAGCGGAACTCGACGCGCTTGGCCTTCGGCGAGGTCGAGTACATCGGGATGCGGCAGGCGGCGCTGCGGTTGCGCTGCGAGTACGCCAGGTTGATCGGCGCCTCGAAGCCCGGCACCAGCCGCTTGTAGCTGTTCATCGTCGGGTTGGTCAGCGCCAGCAGCGCGGGGGCGTGCTTGAGCAGGCCGCCGATGGCGTGCATGCCGAGGTCCGAGAGCCCGGCGTAGCCGTTGCCCGCGAACAGGTTCTTGCTGCCCTTCCACAGCGAGGTGTGGGTGTGCATGCCGCTGCCGTTGTCGTTGAACAGGGGCTTGGGCATGAAGGTCACGGTCTTGCCGTGCTGGTAGGCTGTGTTCTTCAGGATGTACTTGTACTTCAGCACCTTGTCCGCCATCTCGACCAGCGGGGCGAAGACGATTTCGATTTCGCCCTGGCCGCCGGTGGCCACTTCGTGGTGGTGCTTGCCGGTCTTGACGCCGGCCTTTTCCAGGTTCAGCAGCATCTCGCTGCGGAGGTCCTGCAGCTTGTCCGTCGGCGGCACCGGGAAGTAGCCTTCCTTGTACCGGATCTTGTAGCCGAGGTTCGGGTTCTCCGCGCGGCCCATGTTCCAGCGCGCCTCGACGGAGTTGACGTGGTAATAGCCTTCGTGCTCGTTCTGGTCGCAGCGCACGTCGTCGAAGATGAAGAACTCGGCCTCGGGGCCGAAGAACGCCACGTCGGCGATGCCGGTGCTCTTCAGGAAGGCCTCCGCCTTGCGGGCGATGTTGCGCGGGTCGCGCGAGTAATCCTCGCCGGTGATCGGGTCGCAGATGTTGCAGATCATCACCAGCGTCTTGTGGGCGGTGAACGGATCCAGGAAGGCGGTGTCGGCCACCGGCTTGACGAGCATGTCGGATTCGTTGATCGCCTGCCAGCCGCGGATGCTGGAGCCGTCAAAGCCCAGGCCCTTCTCGAAGACCTCCTCCTCGATGACATGCGGCGGCACCGAAAAATGCTGCCACACGCCCGGGAAGTCCATGAACCGCAGGTCCACGATCGCGATGTTCTCTTTCTTGATCAGCGCCAATACCTCTGGCGGGGTCTTGATCCCATTCATGCCGCGCTCCTTCTTTTTTTGGTTAAACGTTGGGCGATGCCACCACCGTGTCCGCCTTCTTCTTACAACATCTCGGGCGCTGTTCCAAGCACCAAATGTGCCAAGCGTACATGCAGGCCGAATAATTTAAACATAATATATTGTATTACAATAGCTTGCGCAATTTCAAATAGCGCACGCCAAGCGTCAATCTTTGATGCTTCGTTACATTTATGAAGCTTTTATTTGCTCGTTTGACGATATTGTCGGCGCCGATGGGGCTTGTGACGCGGAACATCCGACGGCGCAATGGGCTTTACCGCGCGGCAACCGCGCGGCAACCGGACCCTGGCGCCGTCTGCTTCTTGCTCGCGCACAAGCCGCGCTCAAGGCCGTCCGCCTGCAAGCGATTGGAGTTAAGCCGACGAGTTTTTTCCGGGCGAGCTTTTTCCTTTTCCGCGGCGGCGGGTTGCGCTAGCCTGTGCCGCCGTTTGCGCACGAAGCAGAGCGAGAGGCCGATGAGGATTCTGTCGGGCATACAGCCCTCGGGCAAATTGCACCTGGGCAATTATTTCGGGATGATGCAGCCCGCGCTGGAGCTCCAGCGGCAGGGCGAGGCCTTTCTGTTCATCGCCAACTACCACGCCCTGACCACGGTGTCCGACCCGGCGGAGCTGCGCGCGGCGACGCAGGACGTGGCGCTGGACTTCCTGGCCTGCGGGCTTGACCCGGAGCGCACGGTCTTCTACCGGCAGAGCGACGTGCCCGAGGTGCAGGAGCTGAGCTGGCTGCTGTCGGTCGTCACGCCGATGGGCCTGCTGGAGCGCTGCCACTCCTACAAGGACAAGCTGGCCAAGGGCATCCCCCCCAACCACGGCCTGTTCGCCTACCCGGTGCTCATGGCCGCGGACATCCTGGCCATGCAGTCCCACGTCGTCCCCGTCGGCCGCGACCAGAAGCAGCACGTCGAGGTCACCCGCGACATCGCCCTCAAGTTCAACAACCAGTACGGCCCCGTCTTCACCGTGCCCGCGCCGCAGATCCGCGACGCGGTCGCCGTGGTGCCGGGGCTGGACGGCCAGAAGATGTCGAAGTCCTACGGCAACACCATCGAGATCTTCGGCGCGCCGGCGGAGACGCGGGCGCGGATCATGCGCATCGTCACCGACTCCAAGACCGTGGCCGACCCCAAGGACCCGGAAACCTGCAACGTGTTCGCGCTGTACCGGCTGTTCGCCACGGAAGCGGAGCGCGCCGCCATGGCGGCGCGCTACCGCGCCGGCGGCCTGGGTTACGGCGAGGTGAAAAAGGCGCTGGCCGAAAAATTCACCGTCCACTTCGCGCCCCTGCGCCGGCGGCGGGAGGAGCTGGCGCGCCAGCCGGAGTACGTCGCCGAGGTGCTCCGCCGCGGCGGCGAGCGGGCGCGGGCCGCGGCCCGGCAGACGCTGGCCCGCGCCCGGCAGGCCGTGGGGCTGGATTGAGGGCCGCCATGCCCGGCACCAACCGCCCCCGCCCGCGCGGACGCCTTGAGGCTGGATGACCCCATGCCGGCGACCGAATACAAGGTGCAACTGGAGGTGTTCGAGGGGCCGCTCGACCTGCTGCTCTACCTCATCAAGAAGGAGGAGGTGGACATCTACGACATCCCCATCGAGCGCATCACCACGCAGTACGTCCAGTACCTGGACCTGATGCGCATGCTGGACCTCAACGTCGCCGGCGAGTTCCTCGTCATGGCGGCGACGCTGATGATGATCAAGAGCCGCCTGCTGCTGCCGCCCGAGGAGCGCGCGGAGCTGGAGGAAGAGGAGGAGGATCCGCGCTGGGACCTCGTCCGCCAGCTCGTGGAATACAAGAAGTTCAAGGACGCCGCCCTCTTCCTGGAGACCTGCGAGGAGGCGCGCACGGGGATCTTCGGGCGCGAGGGCGAGCACGCGGCGCTGGAGCCGCGGCCGGACGTCGCGCTGCACGACGTCAGCCTCTTCGACCTGCTGACGGTCTTCCAGGCGGCGCTGCGCAAGGTGCCGCAGGAGGACCTGAAGGAGATCTTCGCCGAGCGGTTCACGGTGGCCGACAAGCTCGAGGCGGTCATGACGCGGCTGCGGACGGAAACGCAGTTTCCGTTTGCCGGCCTGTTCAGCGACCTGGCGTCGCGCCACGAGATCGTCTGCACGTTCCTGGCCGTGCTGGAACTGATCCGCCTGCGGCAGGTGCGGGCGATCCAGGAGCGGGTGTTCGGCGCCATCCTGCTGGCCCGCGTGGAGGCCGCATGAACCCGCCGCCGCGCCGGTCCGCTTGCAACCCGAGGATGCCATGAGCGAAGCGCACGTCCTGCCGGAACTGAAACAAATCATCGGCGCGCTGCTGTTTGTCGCCCAGCAGCCGCTGACGCTGGCCGCCGTCCGCCGCTGCCTGCAGCAGGTGGCGGAGGCGGAGGGCGGCGCGGCCCGCGACTTTGCCCGGGCGACGGAGGCCGACCTGGCCGCCGCGCTGGAGGAGCTGAAGGTCGAGCTGCAAACGCGCAAGCCGGGCTTCCACGTGGCCGAGGTGGCGCACGGCTTCAAGCTGGAGAACGACGTCAACTGCGGGCCGTGGCTGCGGCAACTGCTGGAGAAGGGGCGCGACAGCCGCCTCAGCCGCCCGGCGCTGGAGACGCTGGCGATCATCGCCTACCGCCAGCCCTGCACGCGGCCGGAGATCGAGGCCGTGCGCGGCGTGGCCGTG
>Ga0172371_10006733_pt1 | contig 16601 bp, 17 predicted proteins | sample Lak12m_FD_114543 | JGI IMG/M metagenome (GOLD analysis project Ga0172371, IMG submission 114543) | Freshwater microbial communities from Kabuno Bay, South-Kivu, Congo - kab_022012_12m | ecosystem: Environmental > Aquatic > Freshwater > Lake | place: Democratic Republic of the Congo: South-Kivu...
AGGGGTAAGGAGGGGTTGACCCAGAAGGAGCTGGCCCAAAAAACAGGCATTCCCCAGAGTCATATCTCTTCGATGGAAAACGGCAGGATGACCATCGGAAAAGAAAGGGCCAGGCGGCTCGCCAAGGTCCTTCGGGTAGATTACGGGATTTTCCTCTGATACTCATCTTCTTGCTGCCCCATGATCACGCTCCTGCACCTACCTCGGCGCGAAGATATGCAGTTTAACGCTGAGGATACGTGAACGAAGTCAAGAACGCCGCTGAGACCCTGATGACAAACGGACATACAACCCCTCTGCATCCTCACCCAGGCCCCCCTTGCTCACCATATCGGGGGGTTGCCCAAAACGATCTATGAGATGTGCAGGGGTATGCAGGGAATCAGCCCGTTTCGATGTGTTCATCTTGATCTGAAGGAAATGACATGGTACCTTGAAATCCATCTATAGGATACCATCTTGTGTAAGGGTGAATTGGGTGAAGGAGGCATTCATGGAAAATTCTGAATCTCTGCTAAAGAAAGCCATTTTATTAAAGCCTCAAGATCGATTTCTCTTGATTGATGAACTTATCCGAAGCCTTGACGAACCGAACAGGGAAATCGATGCGATATGGGCAGAGGAGGCGGAGAAGCGTTTGAAGGCGCACAGGCGAGGGAAAACCATCGGCATCCCCTATGAAGATGTGTTCGGAGAGAAACTCGGAATATGAAGGTCCTCTTCGACAGGCTCGCCGCAGCCGAACTGGAGGACGCCTTCGAATACTATGAATTGGAGGTCCCCGGTCTGGGATCTCGATTCAAGAAAGAGGTCAAGAGCGGGATTCAAAGGATTTGCAGGTACCCCATGTCCTGGCCTGTGGAAAGAGGCCATGTGAGGAGGCATCTCCTTCACCGTTACCCCTATAAGATCCTCTATGCCATTGAGAAAGGCTATATCTACATTGTAGCGATTGCCCACTGTCATAGACGCCCCGACTACTGGATAGATCGGCCATTGAGCGATAACTGATCGAATCCGCCGCCTCTGGCCCAGATCCGCCTCGGCTAATGGCTCTGCGAACCCCTACGACCGGAAGTCCTACGGCCACTAAGGGAAGGAAAATCGCCATAAAGATGGAAGAGGCTGTCAAATGACATTGTGGCTTCACCGCAAGGGCCAGAATCCACGCAGACGAATCCACCAGATAGCGATCTGCCTGCACTTCTCAGTTCCTCCAGTTCGCTCAGCGACAGGTCCATGTCAAAAGTACCGAGATCTTTTCTGAGCATCTCTTTCTGTTTCATTCGAATGAGCGCCCTTAACCCCGCCTCGACAGCTTCCTTTTTCGTTCTCGCGCCGATCGCCTCTACTGCCTCTTCCAACAGGCGTTCATCCGATGGCAGTCTTGCCCTTTTTCATTACCCTTCTCTGAAAAAAATCCTTGGGTTGTGACCGTATCTGACAAACACCTATGCCAAGATGGTCCCGTTTTGATTGACATCTCCAGCATGAAGGACTATGAAATCATCCCAGAATTCAGTCTCCACTGTCCTTTTTTCAACCAAAGAGGGAAAGAGGAATGGAAATGATCCCAAAGCGCCCACGAACCCCGATGCTCCGGAAAAATGGAGGTCGGGGTTTTGTATTTTGAGGGAAGGCAGGGGAGCGCATTGGAATGCCGGGGCCAATCATCTACTGGCAGGCAAGAAACCACGATTGAGTTAAGAAGTTACCGAGTGGCCCGAGCAGTCCCTCATCCTGGCACTGGTCGTACAAAGAGAAGGGATAGGGGTCCATGAAAGTCGGGCACGTTGAGATACTGATATGAAACCGCCTGAATCAGGCCCGAAGCGCATTACAAAAAGGAGCCCCCCAAGATGAAATCCATCTACCAGACCTGCATCCCCCGCCAGGCTGTGCTGGACGGCACGGCCGATTTTGTGGTCAACCTGTCGGATCTGCCAAAACTGGATGAGACCGAGGCCCGGGAATTCCTCGATTCCAATGTCCTCACCTCGGGCATGGAACTGCTCCTCATGAACGCCTTTTCCCGGCTCGCGGGGGTCGGGTCCCCCAGCGGGATCTACAAATTGTCTGAATCCATGGGGGGCGGCAAGACCCAGAGCATGATCGTGGCCGGCATCCTGGCCCGGTTTCCCCACCTGGCCGATTTGCTCCCCTTTCAGAAAACATTGCCCCGCGTTTCCCCCGACCTGGTGGCCTCATTCTCTGGCCGATCCACCGATAAGCTCGTCTGGGTGAGCATCGGCAAGGCCCTGGGTGCTGATTTCCCATCCGACCGCGCCCCCTCTGAGGAAGAGTGGCGCGACCTGCTTCGGGACAGGGCCGTCCTGATCCTTCTGGATGAAATGGCCTTCTATCTGGTGCATGCGGCAGCCCAGGGACCCAAAGAGGAGGGGGCAAGGGCAGCCACCCTGGCCGGTCTGGCCCTCACCAATCTGTTCGGCGCGGTGCGCGATTACAAGGAGTGCCGACGCTCCGTCATCGTTATCGCGGACCTTCAGAAGGACTGGGAACAGGGCGCGGAACAGCTCGCCCGCATTATGCGCTCCAATGACACCCTGGGTGGCACCTTGCAGAGCGTCAACAACGAAATGAGCAAGGGCGCACAGACCATTGCACCCGTGGACAACACCAAAGACGAGCTTTACGCCATCCTGCGAAAGCGACTCTTCAAGGAGATGGATGCCTCCGAAAAAGACATCGAGGCCGTGGCAGACGCCTTCAGGGCGGAGATCAACAACGCCCGATCCATCATCGAAAGGCCCACCATGGCCATTCGGGAAGAAATCCTGGTCTCTTACCCGTTCCATTTTTCCACAAAACACCTGATCGCCTCCTTTAACGACAACCCCGGCTTTCAGAAGACCCGTGATGTCATCCGTCTCATGGCCACGATTGTGCGCGGTCTCTGGGAAAAGGGAGAACATGAGGTGAGCCGACATTATCTCCTTTCCCTGGAATCCGCGGATCTCAATGATTCCACGGTCTCCAGCCGCTTTATCGAGATCAAAAAATCCCTTCAGGACGCCCTTCAGACGGACATCGCCAACAGCGGCACCTCCCATGCCGAGACCCTAGACCCGGAGACCGACGGCCTTGCCACCCGTTGCGCACGGTGGATCTACGCCGCGTCCCTGTCAGAGATTCGGCCCCTGGGACTTACAGAAGCCGAGCTGGCCGAATACGCCCTGGCCCCCGGCCGCTCTATCCTGGGCATGCACGATGCCCTGAAGCGGCTCTACGACACCTGCTGGTATATCGAACAGACCCAGTCCGGCCGATATTATTTCCACCGTCACAAGAACCTGAACGCCCAGGTCAACAGCTATGTGAATGCCTGTACGCCCATGGACCGCGATGCGCAGATCGAGGCAAAGCTCTCCGAGATGTTCACCCCCCATGACAAACGCTGCTATCAGAAGGTTGCGGTGCTCCCGCCCCTCGACAAGGTCCAACTGGAACGGGACCGAACCACCCTGGTGATCTGCAAGCCCGACACGGACATCCAGAAGTTTTTCAGTGTGGAGAAATACCGGAACCGAGTGGCCTTTCTCACGGCCGTGGAACAGACCGGGATATTCAATGTCAACAAGAAGGCCGAACGACTCTGGGCCATCCACCAGGTCGTGGACGATCTCACCGCGGAAGACACGCAATACAGAAAGGCCAGAGCCACCCTCACCGAGTATCAGACCGAACTTTTCCTTGCCATCAAGGGGGTCTTCAACAAGCTCTACTACCCCCTCATTGACGAGGAAGGGGAGACTGCCCTGATCTCCGCGCCCCTCCTGGACGGCTATGTCGACGAGAAGACCGGCCATCATGTGAAGTACCGGAACGAAGACGCCTCCAAGGGCGAGTTTGTGGTGGAGGCCACCCTGCGCGATGCCAACAAGTTCCAGGTCTTCTCTCCCGGTCCCAATGAAGACAAGGTCAAGGCGTACCAGCCCCTCAGGAACCGGATCGAGACATTCCTCTTTCCCGGAACGGGCCGCACCACCTGGGAGCAGATCAAAGAGGGCGCGGCTGTCCGGGGCCACATGCTCTGGACTGAACCCGGGACCTTTGAACGGCTGCGCGAGGCCCTGATCACCGCCGGGGAGTGGCGCGAGGAGGCAGGCCAGATTCAAAAGCCTCCCTTTGAGGAGGTGACCGGGGTTGTCATCGAATATGCCCGTCACAAAGAGACCGGCGTCATCACCACCACCGACATCAAACTGGTCCATGCGGACAAACTCCAGGTGCGGGAGGACGGGGGCGAATGGAGACTGGCCGGAGAAAACGAACCGGTTGTCTCAACGGCCATGGTCCTGGAGTTCAAGGCCCTGGATTCAAGCGGCAGGAACAAGGAGGGAGGCCCCTTTCGTATCGAAAACACCATTGACCTGCGCTATGACTTTGTGCCCTCTACCAGGCCCGGCTGGCAGATGCTCAAGATCAAGGTAGTCCCCCCGTCATGCAGGCTCCTCTACACCACAAACGGCGCAGATCCGGCCAACAACGGCAAGCCCTATCAGGAGCCTGGAATCGAGGCGGAAGAGGGCGGCAAGGTGCGGCTGTACGCGGAAAGGGCCAATGTCCAAAAGGAGGAGACCATTCCGGTTCCAATACCCAAAAAGGACGGCGATGGCGGCACAGTTCAGATCGATCCGGACAAGCCTGCGGTCGTCAACGGCCATGCCTTCAAACTGGTCACCCGATCTGACACCTACAGATTTCTGACCAACCTCCCCGGGGCCGCTGACCTGCGAATGGCCCAGGCCAGGGTCACCCACGCGACGGCCAACAACACCGTCACCCTCACCTGGGACCGAAAGGCCGTCCTCAAGCCAGAGAGGATCGTCTCTGCCTTTGAGTTCCTGGACAAAGAGGTCCCGGAGGGAGGAGAGTGGTCCCTGCGGTTTGACCAGCTCCACTTTGCTGCCGGAAAGGACCTTTTGGAGTGGCAGATCGCCTCCAATACCAAGATCGAAGCGGGGTTGATTACCCAATGAACACCCAGGTCCCCAATGATTTCGGCACGGTGGAGGAAAAGGGCGATGCCTTCGAGTTCCGCTATGATGCCGGCAAGGGCGGCCAATGTGCGCTGGAGGCGGTTATCCAGACCGAGCGCGGACCGAAGCGGACCGAAATCGCCGTTATCCCTGCGGCCCTGTGGCGCAGGGTGAGCGTTCGGGCGGTGCGGGAGCTGGCCTCGGGCATGGGCGAAGAGGAACGGACCCGCAAGGCACCCACCATCAAAACCGGCCTCACCCGCCTGGGGCCCCTGCTGGGAAGGGAACTGGCCGTGCTCCTCTGGGCGCTCATGGAAAAGGGGGCGGAGGAGCGCGTGGAAGTGATCCTCCACGGATGGCGGGAACTGGCCCGGGAGGAACGCTGGTGGCTCTTCGCAAGAGGTTCGGCCCCTGGCCAGGGAACTGGCCTTGGATGGCGGCGGGCGCTTTTCCACGGCCTTTCTGAACCCATGGACTCACGATCGAGAAAACCTGCTCCGGCTCAAAAAAAAAGCCCGCAGATTTCCCCTCTGGCCGAGACCGATGGTGGGACCTCTTTGCCGGTTCCGTCCTCCCCCAGTGCAAGTTCCAGCCGGACGAGCCACAGCCGGAAGCCCGTGAGCCCGAAACACAAAGCCCCAGAGAAGAAAGGGAAGAAACCTCTGACCCGAAAAAGACCCAGCAACCCGAAATCCCCGAACAGTTGAGCCTGTTTTGATATGACCCCAAAATCTTTCGTAGAGGTCCAGTTCCCCATAGGCCCGCTTTCCCTGGAGAGCTATAAGGAGCGGCTCCCGTACGTGGGCAAAATACTCAATAGCCTTGGCAAGTGGTGGGGAACCAAACCGCTTGTCCTGACCCGGGCCCTGATTCTCGGCGCCGTATTTCCGGCATCGGAAGATCCTGAACGCTGGCCCGACGATCTGGATATCTTCCTGAAATGCATGTGCCTGGACAATGCCGGCATGTGGAAGCGAAAGATTCAGACCCTCCCCGCGTCTCTCTGCTACCCGCTGGCAACCGCCGAAGAGCGGGAAGTCCTCTTTGAAGGCGATGATCGCTGGAAACGCGGGGCTGACCCAGAGAGGAGAGAGGCCCTCGAAAAGAAGACGTTCTTTACCCTCGGCCACACCGAGCAGCGGGAATACTGCTGCCGGGTGGAGCAGATTGACGGCCCCCCCGATGAATCCTGGGAAGAGATCACCGCCTATCTGAACACATCGGCCCGGACCCTGCCGGAGCTTGTGCAGGAACTTGCCACGAGGAGGCATGGCGGCCGTCTCAAGGTGGGGGACGCCTTTTGCGGGATAGGGTCCATCCCATTCGAGGCTGCGGCCCTGGGCTGCGATGTGTATGCATCGGATTTGAACCCGGTGGCCTGTCTTCTCACCTGGGGAGCGCTCCATATCATTGGCGGCCCGGATGCATTCCGTGAAAAGGTCCATCAGGGGCAAAAGCGGTTGTATGATGAGGTGGATGCCTGGATCATCGAACAGGGCATCGAGACCAGCCGGGAGGGGTGGCGGGCAGAGGCCTATCTTTACTGCATCGAGATGAAGGTCCCGGAATGGGATGACTGGCAGATCCCCATCTGTCCGAGCTGGATCATTGCGCCCAAGACCAAGACATGGGTGGAGCTGATCCCGATCGAGACGGAAAAGAGATTCGCCTTCAAGGTTCGGAGCGGTGGGGACGGGTACGCCGGGGCGGAAAAGGGAACCAAACAGGGGCCGGACATTGTCTGTCCCAAACCCCTTCGGGATATTTTCAAAAGGGAGGGCAGACGGGACCAGATGCCGTCCACGATACCCTATCAGCAGGTGATCCAGAATGCGGGCGGGCTCAGGCCCTGGGAGAAATCGGATTTTCAGCCGCATCCCGAGGATGTCCTGCAGGAACGGCTCTACTGCATCCGCTGGCGAACGCCCGACTGGGTGGACAGTCAAGGCCGCACGCGGCGGGGGGACCTGATTTACCGGGAACCCCAGAGCCACGATCTGGATATGGAACAAAAGGTCGCTCGCCTGCTGTCTGAGGTATTCGACGATTGGCAGTCTGCCGGGTGGATCCCCAATTGGCGGATCGAGCCGGGGCAAAAAACCGACGAGCCTATCCGGACAAGAGGCTGGACCTACTGGCATCATTTGTTTACGCCGCGGCAGTTGCTGATGCTGGGAAATTACTCGATGAAGTTGGCTGAGCTTGATGCAAGTATGGCAGCCGCTCTATGCATTGCGTTGGGAAGATCCTTGAATAACAACTCGCGCCTCTGTTTGTGGAAGCCAGCAGACGGTGGGGGTATAGGAGGCGGTATCAATACGTTTTATAACCAAGCGCTAAATACTGTTTTCAATGTTACAGTTCGCGGCTGGCCATACTTGAAAAATCATATACTCCCGCAACATCAGGGGGAGATCTGCGAAGGTATACTTACTACCCATTCATGCGATGCAAGGAGCACTTTAGCGACGAGTCACATTTGGATCACCGACCCCCCTTATGCGGATGCCGTCAACTATGAGGAGCTTTCCGAGTTTTTTTTGACGTGGTACATCCCCCACCTCAAAGCCGCCTTTCCGGATTGGTACGGGGACTCCATGCGGGCGCGGGCCATCAAGGGGAACGATGCGCCGTTTCGTGTGGCCATGGCAGACGCTTACAGACGACTGGCCGCGAACATGACAGATGACGGCATGCAGATCGTCATGTTCACCCACAAGTCTACTGATGTCTGGGAAGACCTGGCCCTGATCATGTGGTCCGCGGAGCTCCAGATCAAGCAGGTCTGGAGCGTAGCCACCGAGACGCCGGGGGCTGGCATTCGGAAGGGCAACTATGTGCAGGCCACCTACAACATGGTCCTCCGAAAGCGGAAGGGCAACCAGGTAGGATACACCGAATTCATCACCCCGCAGGTGAACAAGAGGGTGCGGGAGGTGATCACCCGTATGCGGGAAAGCCAGATCGAGGGGGGTCTGGCCCGGTGCGGCTATACGGATACCGACTATCTCCTGGCGGCTCAGGCCGCGGCAGCCGAGGTGGTGACCGGGTATGCGGCTATTGACGGGGTGGACCTGGAAGGCGAACTGAGGACACCCAATAAAGAGCGGGGGCGGTCTGCGTTGCGGACACTCATGGAGAACGCCAAGCGGACCGCAACGGACTTTCTGGTGCCTCCGGCCATGCACCGGGCCATCAAGAAGACGGGCGCGGCAGATGCCTACGCCTTCTGGCGGGAGTTCAGCCAGGAAGAAAAATTTCTGCTCAAGGGCCTGGAGCAGGAGGCCATGGGCGTTTTCAAGATAGGCGCTTTCATGGACTTGGGCCGGGCCTATGGCCTCTCCGATTATGAAAGCCTGCTGGGACCCACAAAGGCCAACGACACCCGAACCAGACTGCCGGAAGAATTGCCGAGGCCCGATGCCATCCGTTTCGACGCGGTGCCGGCTGCGGACCGGAATCTGTGGCGCCACTCCCCCCTGCGGCACATCTACCATGGGCTCAGTCTCCTACGCACAGGCGCTACCATGGACCGGGCCATCAAACACCTGGCGGACACGACCGATTTCTGGAATATCCGCAGCACCAGGCTGATTCCGATCCTGTCGTATCTTCGGGAGATCACGGCCCGCCTCTCCCACTGGCAGATCTATCAGGATCACCTCGAAGCCCTTCAACTGGCTGTGGAGCATTGGAAAGGATGATGGGGCGAATGCCTTCGGCACAAACGGCTTGCAACAAGAAAAAGATGGAAGGAGGACCTAATGGATAGCAGAATCCCAGTAAGACTGAGAAAGGAGCCGCTGTTTGAGGCGGTGTGGGAAATCAGATTCTCCGGAACCAGAGCTGGCGTTGCCGATCTTTTGCCCGGACTGATTTTTAGGGAACTTTCAGACAAATACAGTAATATCATAAAATTGCCGATCGCCAGCATTCCAGATTCCATTGTTCAGAGCGATCCGAAACTCATGTATGTACCAAAGATTCGACTCGAACATGGAAACCAGGCGGTGCAAATAGGAGAACACGCTGTTTCACTAAGTTGCAGACGTCCATATTCCGGCTGGCCTGTTTTTTCGGCGGATATAAGAAAGCTTGCAAGCACCATATTCCAAACTGGCCTGGTGAAGGAACTGGATCGGTTTTCACTGAAATATATGGACCTCATCAGTCTGAACCAAACAACCGGCCTTGATTGCCTTGACCTCGATATAAGGCTGGGGAATATCGCTATCGGGGGACGGCCGGTGCAGTTGCGAAGTGAAATAGTGGAAAAAGATCTGATTCACATTGTTCAAATTGTAGCACCTGCGCGAGTTTCTCTACCCGGGGATGAAAATGATATGAGAGGCGTTCTTCTTGATATCGATACCATCAAAATGACATCGGGGGGAAACTCTTGGGAAATTTTAAGTCAGAACCTGGACGATGTGCATCTTTCCTGCAAAAAGATTTTTTTCAGTCTGTTGAAGCCTGAAACCATAGAGAAGCTGGACCCAGAGTACGAGGTGTAATGACCATGATTGGAACTTCAGGCGCCATTTACGAAATTGAAACTACAGACCCATTTTACTCCTTGTCGGTCATGGAATCGGAGGCTGCGGTTTATTCGCACAGTCGCCCGTTTTCTCCCCTGCCGAAAGGACCCCCAAAGTGGTTGATAATTTTGTCTCCAGTGGACACGGATAGAAGCACTTCTCACGCCTCCGTGATTAGGGTTGGGAATGATGTTGATAACTTTGCACCGCAGGAGCGCCTTGCCGCAAAACTCTTGAGACTGAGACAGAAAGCCATTGATGCGGGGATGCGCTTGCTGGATGCAGACGAAGTTCTTGAAGAAGTAAAACGTCGGCGAGGGGAGATTGAAGCGGATGAAACGGACCTATATTGACGCGAATGTCCTCATCGCGGCGTTTCAAGGAGACGAATCCATTTCAAGGCCGGCAATGGAAGTCCTGACTGACCCGGAGCGTGCTTTGGTGGTGAGCGATTACCTTCGGCTGGAGGTCCTGCCAAAACCGACCTTTCATAAGAGGGAAGAAGAAATTGAGTTTATGAAATCCGTTTTTGATAGTGCGTCAGAAACAATACCATCTTTTCCTCAAGTGACCGCTCAAGCGCTTCAATTAGCCTCAGAATACGATATGACGCCGGTGGACGCGCTCCATGTGGGGGCCGCCGTTATTGGAAAAGTGGACGAGCTGGTTACCATGGAAAAGCCTACAAAACCCATGTGCCGGGTTAAGGCAGTCACTGTGACATCCCTATATCCAAGATGAAACTATCTGTTTTGAGGGAAAAACCGTATGCTCCACCGCTACAGTTCCCGCCGGGCCAGTCTCTATGAAGAATTCCTCAAGAAACGGCTGACCGGGGCCAGGCGCTATTTGCGAATTGCCGGGTATTTCCAGAGCAGCCTGTTGGAACTGGCCGCAGAGGAACTGGCCGCTATTCAAGAGGTGCGCATCCTCTGCAATACCGAGGTGAGCCCGGATGATCTCCAAACAGTTCGCATGGCCACGGGGTCCAGACGGAGGGAGTTGGAGGAAGGCCTTCTGCGCCTGGCCTGGAATGCCGGCCGGTTTACTCACTTGGTGGATGTGAACGGGCGTGCGGCCCAGGAACGGCTGTCGGTCCTCCACCGTCTTGTCACGGAAGGGAATGAGGGAGACAGGGTCTTTGAAATCCGTCTTGTCCCGGATGCGGACTTTGGATTCGTTCATGGCAAAGGCGGCGTGATCGAAGGCGATTGGGGCCGAACCTCGTTCATCGGGAGCGCCAATGACACGGCCCGGGCCTGGATTCGGAATTATGAACTGGTGTGGGAGGACGACAGCGACGAGGCCGTTTTATGGATGCAGGAGGAGTTCGACGCCCTCTGGCAACGAGGCTTTCCGCTTTCGGACTTCATCGTCAAACAGATCGGGAGGCTCTCCCGGCGAACGGTCATCGAGCATGTGGGTCCATGGAGGGAAGCCCCCCAGCCCGAACCGATCCTGGCAGAGGTTCCTACGGTCACGGAGCTTTTCGGTTTCTGGGACCATCAGAAGTATTTCATCCATCTGGCCTTTAAAGAACACCTCAAATACCGGGGCGATCCGCAGCGGGGCGCCCGCTTTCTTCTGTGCGACGGGGTGGGCCTCGGCAAAACCCTGCAACTGGGGGCGATCGCCAAACTGATCGGGACCCTCGATCCACAGCCCATCCTGATTCTGGCCCCCAAGCCTCTCCTCGAGCAGTGGCAGGAGGAATTGATGCTCAAACTCCAGGTCCCTTCGGCCCGCTGGGACCGGGGAGGCTGGGTCACCGAGCGCGATGAGTTTCACCCGGCCCTGCCGGATAGGCCCTCCAACTGTCCTCGAAAAGTGGGCATTGTTTCCACCTCCGTGGTGACCAGCGCCCCCCGAAGTCCCGGAAATCAGGCCCTGGTGGACGCCCTTTTCAAGGAACATTTCTCCTGCGTGATATGGGACGAGGCCCACAGGATTCGGCGGGGCAACCTGGCGCCTTCCAATGTGTATGGCCCGCCGGAGAAAAAGCTCCTCTATCGGTTTGCCGAAACGCTGGCGGCCCGAACCCGGACCTTCCTTCTGGCAACCGCCACCCCTGTCCAGTTGCACCCCATTGAATTGTGGGACTTGCTTCACATCCTTTCAGTGAGCAACCCCCAGGTGCTCGGGGGCGCAAATTCCATCTGGCGCGCCGCTGACGGACCGGGGATTTTCGATGTGGTGGCCGGCCGTTATGTTCCAGCCGATCGGTACGAGAAATGGCAATACTGGCGGGACCCGCTTCCTGCGCCCCTGGATGCCCGGTCCGAGGTGTTTGACTGGGTAAGGCAGGACCTGGGGCTGGGCCTCACGGATGATCAGGCGACCAATGCGGACCTGGATGCCATTGACCCGGCGAGGTCAATGGACCTGGAATTCATGGAGGTCCGAGAGGTCAATCCCTTTACCCAGCGGGTCATCAAACGCTCCAGGGAACGCCTGGAACAAGCGGGAAAACTCGTCAAGATCGAGATGGTTCCATTTGGAGACGGCCAGCCCATCCTCTGTTCCCACAGCATGGAGCAGGCCTTTGATCTGGCCGAGGATTTTGCCAGGGCTCTGAACCGGAGGGTCAAGGCCAGCGGATTTATCAAGACCCTCTTGCAGCGGCGAGTGGGTAGTTCTCTTGTGGCGGGACTCATGACCACGCGAAAGATGCTGGCAGGGAGAGACCTTGAAGAGGATGAAGACGTCAATGAAGACGCGGCTTCCATCTATCCCTTGACGGAAGCTGAGCGGGTCTTGCTCCGGCGACTGGAGGACCATCTGGTGAGGCACCTGGACCGGGAAGACGATCCAAAGTTCGAGCGGGTCCAACAGGTGCTGGAGTCGAAGTTTGAGGGAGAGACATGGCTTGAGCGGGGGGTCCTGATCTTCAGCCAGTTCTACGATTCGGCCTTTGCCCTCTGCCAGTATCTGGCCCCCCGCGTGCAGGAACCCATCGGGCTCTATGCCAACACCAGCGCCAGCAAATCGTTTGAAAACGGCGACGTCCACAGCGTGGACAGGCTGATCCTGAAAGAAAAGGTGACTCAGGGTCGTCTTAAACTGCTGGTGGGGACCGATGCCGCCAGCACCGGGCTTAACCTCCAGCGCCTGGGGTGTCTCATCAACCTGGACCTTCCCTGGAACCCGACCGTCCTGGAACAGCGCAAGGGCCGGGTTCAGCGCGGGACCATCGCCAAGCGCATTCCTTTTTACAACATGCGCTACGACAAGGGCGTGGAGCAGCGCCTTTACGAGACCCTCTCCGGACGCATGCAGGAGATCACCGCCATCTTTGGGACGATCCCGGATTTTATTGTGGATCAGTGGGTCAAAGACATGCTCGATGATCAGGAGTGGGACCAGAACACCGTCCTCCAGATGATTTCCGATCAGACGAAAAACCCCTTTACCCTCAAGGAGACCACTGAATCCCTTTCTGCGGACTGGGAAGAAACGGCCGAGGTGTTGAACCAGTCGGTGGTCATGAGGGAATTCATGGGTGGATGGTAACCCTTTGGCCGGGGATCCAGAATTTTGTTGGTTAACAGTTAACAGAAAAGGCTGGCCCCGTCTTCTACGACTGGCAGCTTGTCCAAAGCCCGGAGGAATCCTGGCGGGAGTGCCATATCCACGCACGGAACATGCTGGGGGAGCGAGGGTATCTCGAACTGCTGGGAGAGATGCTGGCCAATGCCCCGGAAGGCGGCTGGCGAGAGGCCCTGATGTTTGTCTGTGCGCTTTCCCAAAAGGAGCACCTCCTCTATGCCTTCGAGGCGGCCTTGGGGGCGCTGCCACCTGAATCGTGGGGCAGGCGGCTGAAAGAGGCCGGGCCCATCGTGGTCGAGAGGGCATTCACGCTGGACCCGGATGACCGGATTCAGATCCTGTTTGGGGCAATGAGACCGACGCCGGAGAGCGAACGGCAGGATGCACTGAAGGCATGCCAGGCCCTTTTGGACAGGGATGGCCTCCGAACCGTCATGACCCGCCTTCTCGCCCTGGAGCCCACAGCCCCAGACGGCCCCTGGCACACCCTCCTCCGAGAATCGCTGGAACAGGCCGATTATCGCGCCTTTGCGGCTGCCCTCGAAACTCAGGCGCACACAGGGGTAGAGGAACCGTCGGCACCGCATGATGTGTCTAAACTGAGGCAGGGGGGAGGCTGTTTGATTGATGGGGTACTTGCGGAAAATGAATACGGAGTTGACGTCAGCTTGAAAAAAATAGGAAAATACTGTCCGTAACTGCGCATCAAATTGAGACTTTTGGGTAATTCGAGGGAGAGACACAAATGGAAAACAGACTCTTGGAAGAGGCCCTGAAAATGCCGCCCAACGAGAGGGTCGAGCTTGCGGAACTGATCCTGGCCAGCATCGATTACGAACATAAGGAAGTTCGAGAGGCCTGGATCGCTGAGGTTCAGGATCGAATGGTCGCTGTACGGGAAGGCAGGGCCAAGCTTTTGGATTTGCAGGATATATACAAATGAGAGTACGTATCCATGAGATGGCTGTCATGGAATTTGAAGACGCGATCCAGTGGTATGACCTTCAATCAAATGGACTGGGAAGCAGATTCAAGGATGCGACGCTGCGACTGATTGATAAGATCAAAGACACTCCTAAGTGGTTCTTGAAAGAGACAAAAGACATCTACAAGGCCTATGTCCCTAAATTTCCGTACAAAATATTGTACACGATTGAAGAGGATGGCATTATTATCTGGGCCATTGCACATCTGCACCGAAAACCGTGGTACTGGCAATCAAGAATGAATTAGCCGGGACTTGTTTTGGCAGCGTTTTTTCTCTTAGGAAAGGGATAAATGAAAATGACAATGGAAGCTTCCGAGATAATGAAAATGACGACAACCGAACGTCTTCGTGCCATGGAAGCGCTTTGGGACGCCTTGATCCATGAGGATGGCGAACCGGCGTCACCTGAATGGCATGGCGTGGGACAGGCGGATTGCCCCTGTGGGAGATCCAGGACCAAGGTGCTGGGGTAACTGGTAGCTGTCAAGTGCCGTCGGTACGGGGCCACCATCCAATTCTAATCTGAACACTCCAAACCAATCCCGCCACGGTTGGACTCGCGCAAAGACGCTAAGACGCAGAGGGGTCATTCTTCGTAGCTATTCACATGAATCTTTTTTTCTTCGTGTCTATGTGTCTCTGGGTGAGTCATCGCTTTTTTCACACCGACGCCTCGGCCTATGAGGCGAGGATGTCATCCTTTGGGTCCTGGAACGTCCGCAACCGCTCCATCCTTTTTGTGGACGACTGCATCACCACCGGCACCACGGCCCGCCTCTGTTACCAGGCCCTGGTCGGCATGGGCAACCACGTGGATGGATTGATCTGGGTCAGCGCGGGCGGATAATGTTTGGAATCTGCTTGCATTTCGATCATGGCAAAGGTATTTTGAAAGAAACAATCAGAGGAAGTCTGATATGGGCCACGATGTTCAATAACAAGTTGAACTGAGGTGAAAGCCATGCAAGTTAAAGAGCGATTGATTGAAGAGATTCAGGATCTGCCACCACAGGATCTGATGGACGTTTATGAAATGGTGCTGGACCTGAAGGAACAAAAGAGCATCCGGTTAAAAGATGCAAAGCCCGCATTTCTCGAAGTGCAGGAAATCCTGAAAAAGTGCCCTGGATCGCTGGCAGATGACATACGCCAACTGCGTGAAGACCGCATATGATCCTATTCCTTGATACCTCCGCGTTGGTCAAATTCTTTCATCGGGAGGAGGGCACCCATGTTGTGGTTTCCATTATGTCGGACCTCACAAATGAAATATGGGTTTCCGAACTTGCCAGGCTGGAATTTGTTTGTGCCCTCCATCGAAGGTTAAGAATGAATGAGCTTACTGAGGACGATTTGAACAAAGTCCTTAATGGGTTTTATAAGGAATATTCAAGGCTTAACACCAAGAAAATTGGGAGAGCGGTACTGAATGAGGCAGAGTCTCTTGTCAAACGGTTGGGAAGAACGTCAGGCTTGCGAGCCCTGGATGCAATCCACCTCGCCACATTCAGTCTATTCAATCAGATTGAAGAGATGCTATTCGTGGCAGCCGATGATTTTTTGCTCAAGGCTGCCAAGGCAATAGGGGCAAGAGCAATAAATCCTCTTTCGGGGCCAGAGATTGTCATGCCGTAACCCCTGAGCGGCTTGAAGTAATATTGAAGTAATTTCCCCGCAACATTAGGGTATTTCAGGGTATGCCCAGGGATAGAACGGGAGATGGCCGAATTCAAGCAACTTCTGGATAATTCTTATCTTTGTAATGATTTTCCTGCCTTGCCAATTCCTTCGTGATGGGACTTAAAATCCCTCGGTACTTAGTACCGTACGAGTTCGATTCTCGTCCCAGGCACCAATCAAATCAATGAGTTACACATCTTTTTCGATCTTGTTTCGATTCCCGCTTTCTGGCGCCTGTACTTGTTCCGTAACTGTCCCCGCCTTCGCCCATCGGGTTTTCGGCCTTTTCGATAATCCAACCGGCCCATGATGGAGTGCGAAACGGGTGATGTGAATCGGGTCTCAGGGACAGGTGCGAACCCGGAAGGCTATGAATTGTCCGAGTTTGAAAGGGCCTTGCCTGAGGAAAACGTCACTCTCCTTGGGGTCTGGAGATGAATGGATGTGGCAAGAATCTGAGAATTCTGTTAACCTGGTGTTCAGAAAGCGCATGCACCGGCCATAGCCCGTGATGCGGACACAGACCCGAAGTTGGTCATTAAAAGCGTCAAGAGGCATTGGAAGACCCGGGGCATCCCGATCCGAGGCGGTCGATGCGTGTTGTCAAAGGGCCTCCCAAGGCCGCTGTCATGATCATTCCGTCGGTCGAGAAAAAGGGAGAATCGGGGGAGCTGTGCCTTGAGGCGGTTGCTCCGGATCCCGCGAGAGATGATGACAAACAACACCATACCATAAACCAAATGGAGGAGAGTCATGGATCCTGAAAAACTGATGAATGATTTATCAAGGGAATTATCAGATAATATAAAAATGTTAGCCAAGGCAAAAAGCTTGGAAGAAAAGTTGCAG
>Ga0172371_10006734_pt1 | contig 16600 bp, 13 predicted proteins | sample Lak12m_FD_114543 | JGI IMG/M metagenome (GOLD analysis project Ga0172371, IMG submission 114543) | Freshwater microbial communities from Kabuno Bay, South-Kivu, Congo - kab_022012_12m | ecosystem: Environmental > Aquatic > Freshwater > Lake | place: Democratic Republic of the Congo: South-Kivu...
CTCGCCATGGTCGCAGTGGATCAAGGTGGGCGGCTACGGCTGGCTCGATGTGAATGTGCTTCCCGGCCGCCTCGCCCTCACTTTCAGGAGCGAAACTGGCGAGGCCCGCCAGAGCGCGACGATTCAGTACTGACCCCGACCGGCTGCAGCTCCAACCGTATCTCCTCCAATCGCAGCCTCGGTTCCAGGCGACGCTCGCGCCTGAGTGCGGGTGCACGGGCACCCTCCACAAAAATAAAAAACTTGACAGCCTGAGAATGTTATGTAATAATACTACATAGTTTGTTATTTTACTACATTTCAGGAGGCAGTCATGACTCGCAGATCAGCGCTCGTCGGCATATTGATTGTGCTGGCGCTCTCATTTGCCGGCGCGCAATCGGGCAAAATCGTCATTAAAGTCGGCTACGGTACCGCTGGTGGCCCAATCCACGAAGCGGCGCTCGAATTCGAGAAGCGCATCGAGAAGGCGAATCCTAATATCGATGTGCAAGTCTTCCCGGGCGGGCAGCTCGGCTCCGAAGGCGAAATCGTGGGCCAGCTTCAAGCGGGCATCACCGATCTTCTTCCCACGACCACGGGACCCCTTGGACAGCTCGATCCGGCATTCTATGTCCTCGAGACTCCCTATGTGTTCCTCAACGAAGAGCAGGCCGATAAGGTGCTCGACGGTCCCATTGGAGACAAGATTCTTAAAGTGCTGGAGCCGAAGGGCCTCATCGGGCTCGCGTTCTGGGAAAACGGTTTCCGCGAAATGACCAACAACGTAAGGCCCATCAAGACCCCCGCCGATCTCAAGGGAATCAAGATGCGCGTGCAGCAGAACCGGCTCCACATCAAGTACTTCACCGATCTCGGTGCGAGCCCCACACCGCTCGCGTTCACTGAGATCTACAACGCGCTTGCCACGAAGGTTGTTGATGGCCAGGAAAACCCCTTCTCCCTCATCGCCACCAATAAGTTCTACGAGCAGCAGAAATATGTTTCCCAGACCGACCATGTCTATTCGGCAGTTCCTGTGTACTTCTCCAAGACCAAGTGGAACAAGCTTCCCGCCGATGTGCAGAAGTTGATTAAAGACACGATCTATGACCTGAGAATCTGGGAACGCCAGCGCGGTCGCGACATGCAGAAACAGTATGTCGACGAAATCGCGAAAAAATCGCAGGTGTATGTGCTCACCAACGCTGAAAAGGCCGAGTTCCAGAAGGCCGCTGCGCCCGCCTACGCGTGGGCGAAAAAAGAGTGGGGAAAATCCTACGAAGACCTGCTCGATGAAGTGCTCAACGCTGCATTAAAATAGCGCTCGACAGTACATCGCACATGACGACGCCGGCCCTCCGGACCGGCGTCTCTCTTTAGGAGCAATCGATGCCTGATTCACAGAAAAAGGGCGCAAGCCCGTTTGTCAAAGTCGAAATGACCGTGCTCACCATCTTTGGCGTGGCCGCAACGCTCATCATGTTCACGAACGCGGCTTCCAGATATCTCTTCAAGAGCACCTTTGTCTGGGCAGAAGAGACCATCAGAATCCTGTTCGTGTGGTCGATGTTCATCGCCGTCACGACGTCGTTCATCCGAAATGACCACATAGGGTTCGACGGAATCGCAAAGAAGAAGGGGCTCCCCAATCTCATTTTCAGAGTTGTGTACGCGCTGTCGCTCGCGGGTGTCGGCGGAGTTCTCGGTTTCTACGGCCTCAAGTACAACGCCCTGACCGGGTCGGTTCCACTCGCCGGCACGAATCTTCCGACAGCCGTGCTCATGCTGCCGGGCATTATCGCGGGATTCTCATGGGTGATCATCGGGTTCTACAAACTCACGAAGATTTTCATCGCTCCGACGAAGGGAGAGACCAAATGAGCACCCTAATCCTCTACCTCGTCCTTTTCGGAATCCTCTTCGCGGTGGGAGCGCCTGTGGTGCTCGCGCTCGCGGCGTCCGCTGTCGTCATGCTCCTCGCCAATGGTCTCGACCTCATGATCTTCGCGCAGAAATTCATGGTTTCGATGGATAACTATGGATTGACGGCGATGCTCTTCTTTATTCTCGCCGGGGAAATAATGAATGGTGGCGGGATGACGCGGCGCATCGTCGCGGCGGTCTCAAAGCTCGTCAAGGGCATCCCTGGAGGTTTGGCAATCATCACCCTCATCTCCTGCGCCCTGTTCGCGGCAATCAACGGATCAGCCATCGCGACGGCGATCGCCATCGGCTCAATCATGTATCCCGCCATGGTCAAGCAGGGATATTCTCCCGCGTTCTCCGCGGCGACCATCGCGGCAGGCGGCATCATCGGACCGATCATTCCTCCCTCCATTCCGATGATCGTGTACGGGTCGACCACGGGTGACTCAGTCGCGGCGCTCTTCACGGGCGGATTTTTGCTCGGTATCCTCATGACTGTCGCTGAAATCATTGTCGCGTACCTGGTATCGAAAAAGCGCGGCTATGGCGTCAACGTCCAGCTGATCGATTTCGGAAACACGAAGGGAATCGGTTGGGCGCTTATTTTCCCAATCCTCATCATGGTCCTCATCACCGCGGGCATCATGACACCCACGGAGACCTCGGCGATGGCCGTCGTATACGCATGGTTAGTAGGCGCCTTCATTTACAGAGAATTCAAATTCAGGGATATGCCCGCCATGGTCGTACGCGCGATGAAGAGTTCAGGAGCGGTAATGGCGATCGTCGGCGCCGCGACCGCGGTTGCGTGGGTTTTAACGTACGCGAGAATACCGCAGCAGGTCACGGAGCTCATGGTCTCGACGATCAGTTCTCCCGCCATGTTCATGGTGGTCACCTTCGTCATTCTGTTCATTGTCGGCATGATCATGGATCTCACGCCCGCGATTCTCATACTGACGCCGATATTCGTCGGGCCTGTCGCCGCGTTCCACATCGACCCAATTTATTTTGGTGTCTTTTTCTGCGCGACCCTCACCGCGGGACTCATCACGCCGCCCGTCGGGACGCTCATCTACATAGGCTGCTCGATGTCGAACCGATCCCTCAGTGACGTCGTCAAGGAGCTCGCCCCCTACCTCATCGCGGTGTACGCGGCGCTCTTTGTTTCAGTGATCTTCCCGGAAATAATTACCGTGCTGCCAAAAAATCTGCTCCACCTCTATGGCGGATAATCGTGAACATGAGGATAGTAGAATAATGAATAGCGAAGCACTTGTGGTTGCGGTGGATATCGGCACGTCGTCGGTGCGCGCGATGGCCTTCGATATCGAAGGCAGAATTCTCGAGCGGGCACAGATAGTGTATCCCGTGATTCGACCGCGACCTGATTTTGAGGAGCAGGACCCGCTCCTCGTGAGGAATTCGACTTACGACGCGATTTCCAGGCTTTTCTCTTCGGGCACCGTTGATCCGGCGCGCGTCGCCGCCCTCTCCTTCTCTTCCCAGCTCTACAGCATCATAGCGCTGGACGCCGCGGCCAATCCTCTTACCAACAGCATCCTCTGGTCCGATGGCAGATCCGAGGCGCAGGCGTCCGCCATAAAGGAAGCCCACGGACCTCTGTGGCTCTACCCCGCCACAGGCTGCCCCATGAACTCCATATTTCCCATCGCGAAGCTCGCCTGGCTCCGCGAGACGCAGCCGGAGATATTCAGGAGCGCAAGGCGCTTCGTGAGCATCAAGGAATTCGTGACCGCCCCGCTCATCGGCGAATGGGCGGTTGATTACTCGATGGCATCGGCATCAGGATTGTTCGACATCGCTGTGCACCGGTGGGCACCCGCGGCCATCGAGGCCGTTTCCGTCGATTCTTCGAAACTCTCCACGCCCGTTTCCGGAACACGAGCTTTCTCTCTCATGGCCAATTCGCCGCTTTCGAATCTCGGTCTCGCACGCGATGTGCGGATATTTCTGGGAGCGGGCGACGGCCCTCTGGCCAACATTGGCTCAGGCGCTTCGAGAATCGGTGCCATCAATATCGACCTGGGAACCTCCGGCGCCGCGCGCTGCATCGCCGGCGCGCCGACGACCGACGGCGACGCGAGTCTCTGGTGTTTCTGCCTGACAGACAAGCTCTGGGCCTACGGAGGAATAGTCACGAATGTCGGCAATTCATACCAGTGGCTCGCCTCCATCGTCGCGGAATTGACGAACACAGGGATCGATGAAGCGTATGAGCTTCTCAATACACGCGTCGCCGCAACGCACGCGGGCTCCGAGGGGCTGCTTTTCATGCCATACCTCCGCAAAGCGCGCTCACCGTACTGGGATGAAAAGCTCAGAGGCACGCTGTACGGGCTCCGTCCCGACCATGGAATCGCCCACATCGCGCGGTCACTCCTTGAAGCGGTCGCCTACGATCTCAAAACTATCATCGGCCTCATGGACAAGCGGATCTCTACGGTGCCCAAGATACTTCTTACGGGAGGACTCTCGCGTTCGCCGGTCATCCCCCTCCTTCTGGCCGACGTGCTGGATAGAGAGATCATCGTTCCGCATCAGAATGAAGGCTCAATCGCGGGGGCGGCGATCCTCGGCTTCGCGGGCCTCGGCATGATCAATGAGCTGAAGTTCGCCCAGCCTTCGGACGCGCAGACGTCATTTGCGCCCGATGATGTGAGAAAAGCGAAGTATCGGGACCACTATCACCACTATCTTCAGCTGGTCGAAGCGCTTCGAGGCGCGAATCTGACATGAGGAGCATCCGATGAAGATATTGATCACATCCAAATCCTTCGGCCGATATGCGCCTGAAACACTGGATTTTCTGAGGGAACACGGTTTCGATGTGGTCCGCGGATCGAAACCTTCTCTCGCGCCTGAAGAAATCGCCTCGGAAGTGCGCGATGCCGACGCGCTGATCGTCGGCAATGACACCATCGACAGAGACGTCATTGACACCGGGAAAAAACTGAAGCTCATCCATATGAACGGAACAGGGCTCGATGGCATCGATGTGGAGTATGCGACGCAAAAAGGAATTTTAGTCGCCAACGCCCCCGGCGCGAACAGAAACGCGGTCGCCGAGCTCGCCGTGGGGCTCATGCTCGTCTCCGCGCGCTCCATCGACGCGCACATCGAGCTCTTGAAACAGGGAAGATGGGAGCGGAGCGCCGGCATAGAGATCACCGGGAAGACAGTAGGGTTCCTGGGTCTCGGAAACATAGGAAAACGAATCGTGGAACTGCTGACGGGCTTCAGCATCAGGGCGATCGCCTTCGACCCCCAGCCCGATTCGTCTTGGGTAGCCGATCACGGCGTTACGCTCTTCGACAATATCGAAGAAATCTTCGCGCGATCGGACTTCCTCGTCCTCGCTCTCCCCTACAACAGCGCGACACAAAACATCGTCAACAGTGAAAGTCTTGGATTGATGAAGCCCACGGCGAGGATCATCAACACCGCGAGAGGCGGGCTGATCGATGAGGCCGCGCTCTGCCGCGCCATCAAGGAGAAAAAAATCGCGGGAGCCGCCCTCGACGCCTACGCCGAAGAGCCGCTTCCCCTCAGCTCGCCGCTCCGCCAGCAGGGCCTGACGCTGACACCGCACATGGCGGCGACGTCGATCGAGACCGCGGCGAACATGTCCTGGATTGTCGCGCGAAATGTCGTAGACATCCTTATCGAAAAAAAATACATCAGCGCGGTCAACAGAGACCGGATATCAGCGCCAACTGGCGAGTCCACGGCAAAAACACACTGAAGGAGAAACGTTATGGCAATCAAAGGGAACCTGGTGCCCAATATCACATTCTTTGACCGGGAGGGAAATATCGATGAAGCGAAGACCGCCTGGCATATGGACTGGATGTTCTCGAAAGGCGTCGATGGGCTCTTTCTGACCGGATCGTACGGGGCCGGACCGCTCATGACCAACGAAGAGAGAATCGGAATATTCAGGCTGGCAAAGAAAATCTCCCTGAAGCATGGCGGAAGGATTCTTCTGCCGCACGTCGGTTGCATCGACACGAAAGACACCGTGGAACTGGCGAAGGCAGCCGAGAGCATCGGCGTCGACGCGATCGGCGCAGTGCCTCCCTTCTATTACAAGCACACCGACGAGGCGATCATCGAGTACTACCGCGCGATCATCGAAGCGGTGAAAGCTCCCGTCTACGCCTACAACAATCCCGAGACCTCGCGCTACACCTTCAATCTGAAAACCGTCCTGAAACTGAAAGAGCTCGGCTTATCCGGCATGAAGGACAGCCCGCTCTCCATCGGATTCATCTCGCAGGTAGCCTACCTCGCGCAGGAAGCCGAGGCAGAGGGGGCGAAACCATTCCAGCTCATCATCGGCACATCGACCGGCTGGCTTCCACTCTATTTCATGGGCGTGCGCGCGACCATCGCGGGCATGAACAACTGGGCCCCTGAAATAATGACAGAACTCGTCCGCGCGACATTCGCGGGTGAAACTGACCGGGCGCGCGAAGCGTATCTCGTGATGATGGACCTTTCGACAAAACTGCACTTCACCGACTCGACAATCGCGAGCCACATGGCCCTCTACGCGCGCGGATTCGACGCGGGATTCCCGAGAAAACCCATGCTCCTTCCTGCCTTCTCTGATCCAAAGTACGGCGAGATCAGATCATACATCGAACAGGCTTTCTCGAAACTAGCGCTGCCGCTCGAAACGGGAGAGTATCGAATACCCTGATAAATCGGGCCGTACACGCAAGGATGTAAGGTTGCGGATCATCGCGGAATCGTTCTATAATCGAAGGGTTGAACGCTATGCAGCATATAATGGACAATTACAGCAGTCTCCGCAAATCCGAAACAAAGGTCGCAGACTTCATTCTGGAACACCCCGAAGCGGCGATTCACTTCTCGGTGAGTGAACTGGCGGAGCAGACCGGCGTGAGTGACCCGACTGTCATACGCTTCTGCCGGAATCTGGGGTTCAAGGGTTTTCAGGATTTTAAGATATATCTGGCCCAAAACATCATTCCGGAGATCCGCAACATCCATGAGTCAGTGAACAAAGATGAAAATGTCCCGGATCTGGTGCGCAAGGTGTTCGATGCCAATATCGCGGCCATCAAGAGCACGCTAGACACGCTCGACTTTGCCTCGATAGAAGCGTCCATCAAGAAGCTCTCGAACGCGTCGCGCATCATGTTCTTCGGATTGGGAAACTCGGCGGTGGTCGCGAAAGACGCGTATCACAAATTTTTCCGCATCGGCATTCCGTGCCAGTGGTTCGAAGACAGCCACATGGCGATGATGGCCGCCTCGATCATGCGGCCGGGAGAAGTGCTCGTCGTCATCTCGCACTCAGGGTCTACGATGGATATCGTCGATGTCCTGGAAGTGGCTTCCAAGGCCGGTGCCGACACGATCGCCATCGTGAGCCACCACAAATCGCCAGTCTCCGGCAAAGCGGCGCACACGCTCTGCGTCGCTTCGACCGAGACCGAATACCGATTCGAACCCATGGCCTCCCGCATCGCGCAGCTCAGCGTGATCGATGTGCTCTCCGTCGGAGTATCGCTTCTTCACAGCGAGACCTGCATCGCCAATCTCGAAAAATCACGGAAGGCCCTCGTCAGAAAACGATACTGATTTCAGTATCCTAAGGGTTCACCTACAATTAGCACCGTAAAATCGGTGAGTCCTGGCTTGCGTTTCAGAATCTGGTAGATGCGGCAACTGCGCGTGGAGCCGTCGCAGTCCATGCAGAATCCGGACTTCGTGCAGGGATTGGGTCGCGACAGGCGTTTATTGTTCATCGGTGCCGCATATTCTTCCAGGCGCGCGAACGCGTCATCCAGGTTCGCCACGATTTTATTGGCGCCCGCGACCACGACTACCTTGTCTGGTCCGAAGCTGAGCGCCGCCACACGGTTGCCATTCGCGTCCACGTTGAGAATGAAGCCATCACTCGTCACTGCATTCACGCTCGACAGGAAAAGGTCGCTGGTGAGCTGCGAACGGCGTATCGCCGTAATCTCTTCGGCGCTGAGGCCAGGAGCGTTGTGATCGAGGAGAATCGCTCCCGCCGCGAGCGCTTTTTCCTGGATACCGAGCGATTTGATGGTCATAGAACCGCCGAACCCAATTGTCATGCCGACTTTCACGAATTTCATGACAAACTCGGCGGCCTCTTCTTTTGTCTTTACGAACTGCGCGTCGAAACCATGCTTCGCAAGCGCGGCACAGGTCCGCGTCGCTCTCGCCTCATTCGACCACATCTCAACTTCAGTCATTCTCGTTCCTCCGTGTTGCTGATGTTAAGCCGACATTCTGCCCTGTTTTTAAGCGTAGAGCAAGGAATTGAGCATGAATTAAGTGTCGCGGAGAAAGGATGGAGCGTCACATCACGCCGCGCGGGTGCTACGCCCCCGCCACCATCGCGGCGACATCCTCGTCGGCGGTTGCGATGCCCTTGATGCCGAAGTTCTCGACGAGGAGGGCGCCGACGCGCGGCGAGAGGAAGCCGGGGAGGCTCGGCCCGAGCCTAATGTTCTTGAAGCCGAGGTACAGGAGCGCGAGGAGGACGAGGACGGCCTTCTGCTCGTACCACGCGATGTCGAAGGAGATCGGGAGCTGGTTCACGTCGTCGAGGCCGAAGATTTCCTTGAGCTTGAGGGCGACGAGCGCGAGCGAGTAGGAGTCGTTGCACTGGCCGGCGTCGAGCACGCGAGGAATGCCGCCGATGTCGCCGAGATCGAGTTTGTTGTAGCGGTACTTGGCGCAGCCCGCGGTGAGGATGATCGTATTGTCGGGGAGCTTCTCGGCCACCTCGGTGTAGTAGGAACGCTTGGGCTGGCGGCCGTCGCAGCCGGCCATCACCACAAAGCGCTTGATGGCGCCGCTCTTCACAGCCTCGACCACCGTGCCCGCGAGAGCGAAGACCTGGTCGTGCGCGAACCCTCCGACGATCTCGCCGTCCTCGAGGGCCTCGGGGGGCTGGCAGGTTTTGGCAAGTTCGATTATCGCGGAGAAGTCCTTCATCGCCCCAGGCTGGCGGTCGGGAATGTGGGCGCAGCCCTCGAATCCGACCACGCCGGTCGTGAAGACGCGGCGCTTGTAGCTCTCTCTCGGCGGCACGAGGCAGTTGCTCGTAAAGAGGGCCGGACCGTGGAATTTCTCGATCTCGGCGTCCTGCTTCCACCAGGCGTTGCCGTAGTTGCCGTAGAGGTTGTCGTACTTCTCGAAGAAGGGATAATAGTGGGCCGGAAGCATTTCGCCGTGGGTGTACACGTCGACGCCGCTGCCCTTCGTCTGTTCGAGGAGGTCGAGGAGGTCGCGCAGGTCGTGGCCGGAGATGAGGATGCCTGGCCGGTTGCGCACCCCCGTTCTGACTTTCGTGATGCGCGGGCTGCCGTAAGTGCCGGAATTGGCTTTGTCGAGGAGCGCCATCGCGTCCACGCCCGCTTTGCCCGTGTCGAGGACGAGCTGGATGAGGGCATCCACGCCGAGGCCATCGTCCGCGAGCTTCGCCATGGCGCTCATCATGAACTCGAAGACTGGCTGCGAGGAGAGGCCGATCGCGTAGGCGTGCTCGACATAGGCCGCCATGCCCTTGAGGCCGTAGAGCACGAGCGCCTTGAGCGAGCGGATGTCTTCGTCGGCGATCTCGGTGAGGGCGCCTTTGCTCTGCGCGGCGGCAGCGCGGATCGCGTCGGCGTCGGCGGCGCTCCAGGTGGCGGCGTCGGGGGGCGTGAACTCGATTTTGCCGCCTCGGGCCACATACTTGGTGCGCAGCACATCGCGGTGGAAGAGCGCCTCGGCGATCCAGCGCTCGAAGTCGGGAGAGGAGAAGTTCGCGTTGGTGATGGTCGCGAAGAGCATTCGCGTGACAAAGAAAGCATCCTCTTCGGCGTAGTAACCGAGGGCGCGCGCTTTTTCGGCCCAAAAGGCGATCCCCTTGCAGACATGGAGCACGAGGTCCTGAAGATTGGCGGTCTCCGCGGGCTTGCCGCAGACGCCCTTCGCGAGATTGCAGGCTGTATTCTTCATTGTCTCTTGGCACTGATTGCAGAACATGGCGGTTCTCCTTAGAACAGCGGTATTAAAAACTCCGCGCGACGGCGGAGATAGTGGTGAACGAGAGCGCTTTTCGGAGCTGGGTCTCGGTCTCATCGCAAAAAACACGCAAGGCGCAGGTCCGCGCGCGGCAGACGGCTTTGGCGAAGAGGCACTCACGGTGCGGAATGTCCCCCTCGAGCCCGACAACGACATCGAGGCACGAGATGGAATCCGCAGGCTTCGCGAGCGCGTATCCTCCACCGAGTCCCCGGCTCGGCGTCAGAAAACCCGTCGTCGCGAGCCTCTGCATGATCTTGGCGAGATAGGTCGGCGACACGCCGAGGCGATCGGCAACTTCCCGCGCCGAAATGCTTCCGCCATTCGCGTCGGCAAGAGCGAGCGCGTGTATGGCGATATTCGCCGTATCGGAGATCGCGACGATCCGATCCATAGTCAGCTCCGCTATAATAGGATATCTATATCCTATTATAGCGCATCCGCAAAAAAATGCAAGAGAGCGGTTGCGGAGCACCACAACATGGGCTGATCGCGCAAGCCTAGTGCGAACAATCAAACGGTATCGGCCAGCCGATATACGCTGATCACCATGACTTAGATCTCCATCGCGCCTACTCCCAGCCCCGGCGCCAGCTTCCAAAGCCGCCCTGCGGGAGCACGCGGCGCGTATCGCCCAGTTTGGGGATGGGCGGCAGGCGGCGTAGATTGCCGATCGTGATCGTGATCGCGCCGTGGCTCTCCTCGACCTTGCCCTCGACGATGAAGGCGCCGCCCTCGAGGAGCGCTGGACGAAATCTCGTGTACGCCGCGGGGAAAAGAACTGTCTCGAAGGTTGCGGTCTCATCCTCGAAGGTGAGGAATTCCATGGGCTCTTCGTGGGCGGTGAGCACTTCTTTGGCGGTGATGAGCCAGCCGACGAGGCGCACGGTCGCGCCGACGCGCGCGGAGAGGGAGGAAGCCCTCGCTCTCGGGGTTTCGAGGGCGCCAGGCACGAGGCTCAGCGGGTGGCAGGCGAGCGTGGTCGAGAGCCAGCGCATCTGCGAGATCGCGTCGCGGCGGGCGCGGATGGAGCTTGTGGCGTGGCCGGGATGGCTGACGAACGCAGGGGACGGGGCGGCCGACAACCGGGGCCTTGTTTTTTCCTCGCGAGGATCGAGTTGGTTGTCGTGTGCGTGCGCGAATGCCGGCCCCGCATCTTCCGAGGCGAAAAGATCCGCCTCGGTACGGCGAGCGCGGTCGTTCACCTTGAGAAGGAGGCGCATCAGCACCGCGGAACGCGAGAGTCCGCCCGAGAGGCTGTCGAGCGCGCCCGACCCGACGAGCGCCTCGGCCTCTTCCCTTGTGAAGGGAACTCGCGCCGCGAAATCTTCTATCGAAAGAAAGGGGCGCGCCACGCGGGTGCGGCCGAGATTAGACGCGCCGTTCGACCGCGCTCGGTCCGGTTGGGGTGGCGCCGGCGCATGGTGCGCCACCCCAGGATCACCGCGCGGTGGCACAATCGACGCTCCGCTTTCGCGCGCGGCGACAATGGCCTTCAGGGTCGGCTCCCCCACCCCCGCGATCATCCCGAGCCCCCAGCGGATCTCCCGCCCGCGCCCCCTGCAGCGGATGGCGCTCTCGTTCACATCGGGAGGCAGAAGCGTGAGTCCCATGCGGCGCGCCTCGCTCGCGTAGGCGAGGGTCGAGTAGAAGCCTCCGTGATTGGATATCACGCCTGCCATGAACTCGGCCGGATGGTGCGCCCTGAGCCAGGCCGACTGGAACGAGAGCATCGCGTAGCTCGCGGAGTGCGCCTTCACAAAGGAGTAGCCCGAGAAGGACATGATCATGTCCCAGACGGCCTCGATCACCTCAAGCGCCACGCCCCGCTCCGCCGCGCCGTCGAAAAAACGCTGCTTCCACATCGCCAGGCGGTGGCTGCGGTCCTTCTTGGTGAGGATTTTGCGGATCGCGTCCGCGTCGGAGGAGGAAAAGCCCGCGAGCGCGGTCGCTGCCTTGGACACATCCTCCTGGTAGCACATGATGCCGTAGCTCTCGGCGAAGAGCTCGCCGAGGGCGGGATGGAGGGGCTGCCACGGCTTGCCCTTGAGCCGCTCGATGTACTCTTCGATGTAGCGGTTGGCGGCTGGGCGGATGATCGACGAGTGGATCACGAGGTGCGCGAAGTCGCCGAGGCCGGTCTTCTTCTGGAGAAGCCGCATCGCGGGGCTCTCGACGTAGAAGACGCCCATCGTCTCGCCGCGCGCGATCATCTCCACGGTAGCAGAGTCGTCTTCGGGCCTCCAGGCGCGCTGATCGAGCGTGATTCCGTTCTCCTCGAGATTGACGAGCGCGTCGCGCACCACGGCGAGGGAGCGGTTGCCCAGCAGGTCGATCTTGACGAGGCCGGCGTCTTCGACTCCATCCTTGTCCCAGGCGGTGACGAGGATGCCTGAGCCCGTGCGCTCCACGGGGACGTGATCGACGATGTCGCCAGGCACGATGACGATGCCGCCCGAGTGCGTGCCTAGATTGCGCGGCAGTCCGCTAATGGCCCGCGCGAGCTCGAATATTTCCTTCCAGGCGGGATCCGCGCGCGCGAGGCTCCCCTCGCGGTCGAATTCAATTTGGTTTTCGATGGCGCTCGTCTCTTCGTCGGGCATGCCGAAGGCGCGGGCGGTATCGCGGAGGGCTCCCCTGAAGCGGAAGCAGTTGTGGTTGGCCACGCGCGCGCAGTGCTCCTCGCCGAACATCGCGACTGCCTGCGCGAGAATGTCGTCGCGCTCATCCCAGGCGAAGTCGACGTCGATGTCGGGCGGGTCCACGCGGCCCGGATTCAAGAAGCGGTCGAAGTAGAGATCGTGGGCGATGGGGTCGACATCCGTGATGGCGAGGGCGTAGGAGACGATGCTCGCGGCGGCGCTGCCTCGGCCGCAGATTTTTCTCGCCTTCTGGATGATGTCGTAGACCACGAGAAAGTAGTCGCAGAACCCTTTTTTCTCGATGATGCCGAGCTCGTACTCGAGGCGGGCCCGCACAGGCGGCGCCGCGGCACCGTAGCGGCGGAGAATGCCCGCCTCGGCGAGCCTGCGGAGGGCAGCCGGGGCAGGCTCGTTGCCCTTTCTCTTTGGGAAGACAAAACCTCCGAACGGCTCCGAGAGCGCCTCCTCCGCGATGCGGCGATTCGCGGCGGCCGCGTCTGGGAAGTCGCGCTCCCAGCGCTCGGACTGTTCGTGGCCTTGCGACAAGGCGCGCGCTGCTGAAGCGCGGATCGGTGCATCGCTGCTCGGCGGGGCGTCGCGCGGCGGGGCACTACAGAGCTGTGCGCCGGCAGGGGCGTGCTTTTGCGAAAAAATCGCCGTTTCCGGGGCGAGGGCGCTGTCCGGCACTTCGCGCACCGCGCAGTTCGCCCCTATCGCGATGAGGAGGCGCTGCACTTCGCGCTCGCCAGGCTCGAAAAAGCTGATCTCGGGGCTCAGCGCGGCAGGGTGGCCCGTGTCCGAGAGCTCCCGCCAGCGCTCCTCATGCGCGCCCGAGAGCAGCGCGAAGAGCCAGGGTGAAGGCGGCGACGCGCGAAGGAAGTCTGAACTGTCCGAGAGAAAGAAGACCCCCGGATCGGCCATGCCCGCGAGGCTCAGCAGTTCGCGCATGAGCATCGCGTCGACATCCGCGCCTGCCCGTGCCGCGCGCGCGGATTCGGCGCTGGCACTGGATGCGGCGCGTTCAGACTCTGCGCCCGTGCGGCTCGTGCCAGCCGCGCGTGCGATGAACGGATGGGCCGCCGCCGAGAGTTTCGCGTCGTTGAGGAGCGCGGCCCGCTTGCTCAAAAGCCTCGACAGGCGCGAAAAGCCCGCCTTGTCCCGCGCGATGACGATGACCCGCCCCCAACTCGCCGCCAATTCAGCCCCCAGGATCGGCCTCACTCCAAGCTCCTTGCACACGCCAAGAAACGAGGGCAGGCCATAGAGCCCGTTTCGATCGGTCAGGGCGAGCGCCCCAATCCCTGCCGACGCCGCGCACTCGACAAGGCGCCGGGGCGTCGGCACGCCCCACAGCAGCGAGTAGGCCGAATGCGCGACGAGCGGCGTCAGCATGGCGCGGCTCCGTACACGCGGCTCACCGCCGGGACGAGGGCGGACGCCCCGTACTTTCCGTGCACGCGGTCCAGGGCGCCCTGGATCTTGATGTGCATCGCCGCGCGGCGCGACGCGGCGGCCGCCTCAGAGGCGCGAGTTCGGAGAGTGTATGGCTGCCCAGCCGGAGCTGCCGCATATGCGCCTGCGGCAGTGCCCGCGCTCTCCCCGCGCGCCTGCGGCTGAGCCCGCGCCAGAGCCTGTGCCGGCACACGCGCCTGCGCGGCGCCCCCGAAGTCGCACGCTCCGCCGAACCCCGCATCTTCCATCGATGGGTCGAACAGATCGAGCTCCGGCCCGGCCGCCTCGAACTTTTCCAGCTCGACGCGGATTGCCCGAACCCTCACGCGGCGCGACCACGCCTCGCGGAACGCCCTCTCGGCCGCCACCCCCAGCTGAATGTCCGCCACAAAGCCCGCCCCTCGCGCCGCGCCCACCGTCCGTGTCGAAACGCCGCCGTCGGTGTACGTGATCCGCACGCGCAGCGCGCGCGCCCCGAGCCCCTCCTTGCGCATGCGGAACCCGAGGCCGGCGGCCAGCTCCCGCAAGCGCCAGGCGAGGAGCTCAGGGTCTGCCGAATCCGGCTCCAGCGTGGATTCGGCCAAAAGCGCCCGCCGGCCGGGCGGCTCCGCGTTGACCGGCGAATCGTCGACACAGCGTGCGCGCAGCACCAGTTCCGGCCCCTTCGGGCTGATCGCCTGCGCCTCATCCCGCGAGAGCGAGGCGAGCGTGCCGATCTCGACGATCTCCAGGGCAACGAGGCGCGGCAGCAGCTTGACGCCCACGCCCGGCAGCAGTTCGACGGGCTGGCGCGCCACAAGCTCTCTCTCGTCGTTGACCGAGAGGGGCGCGAATCCGAAGGGCCGAAACACCCGGCTCGCGACCTTCGCGGCCGTCTTGGTCGAGGCGAGGGCGAGGGTCGGCACGATCCCCGTATGGTCGGCGATGTCGCGCAAGAGCCGCCGCGCCGCGTCCTCCGGCGCGCCGAACAGGCGCCGCGTCCCCTGCACGTCGAGAAAGAGGTGCCCGCTGCCGGCCTCCTCCACGAGGGGCGTAAAGCGCAGCGCCGACTCCGCGAGCGCCTGGTCGAGCCGCTCGTAGAGCGGGCGGCGCGGCGGCAGCATGGCGAGGTCCCGCGACCTGTAGCGGGCGGCATCGGCAAGCATTCCCCTGCGGATGCCCTGCCGATAGGCCTCCGGCGAGAGATCGAGCACCACCGAGCGCGGCACGTCGGGCCGCGCCACCACAAAGGGCCGCCCGCGCAGACTTGTGTCGAGCCGCTCCTCGACCGCCGCCATGAGGCCGATCACATTGATGTGGATGATGGTTCCAGTGCTCACGGCGGCGCCTTGTGGGGGCGCGCCACGGTTTCATCGATATCGGCGACTCCACCGGCGCCGCGCCCCAGAGCCCCGCCGGCACGAGCCGGCGTTGTATCGACACAGGCGGCGCCTCCATGGCCGGCAGCCAAAGGCCGCGCGGTATCCGGCGCGGCGGCCAGAAACTCCGAATGCCCTGCCAGAAGCGCCGCGCTCTCGCCCGCCCAGCGGCCATTCGCAAACACGAGCCCCACGGTGTTCGCCTCGCGCATCCAGACTTCGACCCGGGGCAGCAGTTCGACGATCTCGCGCTCCGTGTAGCGGTAATCGAACGCGTGCCCAAAGCGCCGCGCATCCCAGGCCTCACGGTTCCTGCCCAGAAGCCGCAGGTACACCCTTCCGGCCGTCAGCACCTCCACCGAGGGAGGCAAACCCTCGGCGTGCGGCGCGTCGTAGAGACAGAGCGCTACGTCCCGCTGCTTCAGCCCGTCGATGAGGCGCGACGTGTACCAGCCCGACGACCAGAACCCGGCCACGAGAGGAAAACCCTCGAGTTCACCGAGAACCCTGTCGAGCCAGAGGCGGTGGGCGACGCTGTATGCGAATGAAGAGGGAAACGAGGCTAGCACGAAGGCGACCTGTCCGTTTTTAACGCCGGGTTCGAGCGAGGCTCGGAGCTCGCGCAGCGAACCGCCACGCGAGCTGCTCCCCGCGCTCCACGGCCGCCGCGACATACCGCGTGAGAAGTTCGAAGCGCTCCTCGGCGCGAACACAGCCGGCGCTTCAACGAGCCGCTCCGGCCTCCCCACCCAGCGCGGAAGGCGCACAGCGAGCCGGCCGGCTGGCGCACAGCCCGCGCGCCAGCACTCCCAGCCCACTTCCGTGAGCCGGTTCGGTCCGGGAATATCCGCCGCGCGGTCCACCGCGCCGACACAGAGCAGCTCATCGCCCATACCTACTATATACTACACGCATGTGTAGTATTCAAGAGAGGAATGAAGGAAAAATGAAGAGAGGGACAGACAAGAGGCAGCCATGCGGCGCGCGTCGAGCAGGAAAAGCTGTTCAAGCTCCTTGCGCGGGATTCACCATCCGCACCGGCTGCTGCGTGGCCTCGGTCGCGTCGCGCCAGAGGCTGCCCTCAGGGTTCACCTGCTTGCGACGCGAGATGGCGGCAGCGATCGGAATGTGCACGAACTC
>Ga0172371_10006735_pt1 | contig 16595 bp, 17 predicted proteins | sample Lak12m_FD_114543 | JGI IMG/M metagenome (GOLD analysis project Ga0172371, IMG submission 114543) | Freshwater microbial communities from Kabuno Bay, South-Kivu, Congo - kab_022012_12m | ecosystem: Environmental > Aquatic > Freshwater > Lake | place: Democratic Republic of the Congo: South-Kivu...
CCAGCCCCTAATTTCATTTGGATGGACGCTGATAATAAGGAACGCAGTTTGAACGAATTTAAGGGTAAACCAATTATTATTGTCACGTGGGATATTGCATGCACCATTTGCACAAAGGAAATATTACCTTATATCAACGACAATTATGATCAGTATTCCAGACAAGGCATAATCATGTTATCGGTGAACAATGGTGATACGTCCAAATCATTGAAAGAATTTGTCGCTGAAAAAAGATACGTTTTCCCAGTGTTGACTGATAAAGATCCAACCCTAACATTTCGCAGTCACTATGACCTAAAACCTGGTAACCCATTTTTAATACTAATCAACAAAGATGGCAATATAACTAATAAAGAGAACCCAGGTACTATGGAAAAAACCGATCTCTTGATAAAAAAAATGATTGGGGATAAGTAATTAAAAATGGGGTGGGATCGTTACGATGAAGAAGAGGGCTTAGGGTCATATCTACGACGAAAGCAACCCATTTTTATAATGTTGCTCGTCATAGCTATAATTAGTTTTATAATCGGTGCTATTTTTGACCAGTGGCTAATTCCCTCCACTATGCATCTGTTCTCCACTCCTCTTCAAAATAATGAAAATAAGAGCGCAAATATTCCTCCAGAAATACTTAGTGTTACATTAACTAATGTTACAACCGATGGTGCTGTGGTATTTTGGGTTACAAAGAATAATACGACGGGTAAGGTTATCTATTGTAAGACAACATACGGGGAGAACGATGTCTGCTTGCCCTCCGATAATAATACATTATCGAAAGAACATACTATTACACTCAAAAATCTAAATCCTGCTACTACATACGATATAAAAATTCAGTGTAGGGATGAAGAAGAAAATGAAACCATCTTGAACTTAATTAGTTATTTGAAGACACAGGAAACTATTGACGAAAAAAGACCTGAATTTATTAATATCTCAGCTCCCGATATAACTCCGCAAGGTATTAGTCTGATTTGGAATACTAACAAGCCAACCACCTGTTATTTTCTCTACTGGAGTGATCCCGTAAATATACATATAATACAAGGCAACACAAATTCCATAAGGCATTCGGTCGCAATTCCTTACAGCGATATTTCACAAAAAAAGCCAGTCAACTATTGCATAGTAGCAGTAGATACCACTGGTAAGTCATGCATTTCAAATATCGCAAGTTATAAATCGAAATAGGCGGCCGGCATAATTGGAGAGGTAAAAGTTTGTACAAGCAATATCATATTTGTTAATCTAAGCTGGGCAAACCCATGTGCCCATTTTATCACATCGCATAGTCAATACGTTGACACTCCTGCTATACTTAAATAATCGTCGGATGGGAGGTTGAATTATGGGGTGCATTACACGTTCTTAATAGACGAAAGCGAACCTGTAGAATTGCAGATCGCTAAGACTTCTTCTGTTCGTCTTTCAAGAATGCAAGGATGTCTGTCGTCTGTTGTTCTTCTTTTAAGCAAGAATCGATAAACTCGTTGAAAACCTTTTCGAACCGGCTAAGTGGGAGGGGGGATAAAATAGCTTTCATTTGTACTCTTTCTATTAAAGCACCCGCAGGGATAGGTATATTGATAAAATCACCTCATGTTATTTAATACAAACAGGGTTTGCAATTCATGGAAATATGAGCTATACGAATATAGGAGGAGACACATGAATTTACAACTAATTATGAACGTCGTAATACAAGGCATAGCGACAGCGGGGGCCCTATTCTTGATACACAAACCCCCATTCACCAAAGGCGAGAGGGCAGGAATATATTTGATATTTTTGGCATTTATCGCGTATGCAGCATGGAACAATTATTTAGTATCAGCCACAGATGTAATAGGCTGGATTTTCCCTATAATTTTGGGGGTTGCCTCAATCTTAATGGCGGAATTCAGAAAGTAATTTACATACCCTGAGAGTACACCACTAAATAATTTCGGAAGATGGTTCAGGCAATCGCAGCGATTGAAGTAGTCCCCAAACTTTCCAATTATAATAACAATCTGTATAATCGGTTGCGTTCAAACATGGTCAAATCAATCTTAAATACTTTGGTGATAACCCTGGTGGTTGTGGTGTTGCTCGGCCTCTCATGTGCCAACATGCCTAAGTCAGAAATCCCGATAATCGTCAGCTGTGACGGCATAGCAGAGATTGGTAAACCCGCTCCAAACTTCATATGGGTTGGAAAAGATAATATCAAACACTACCTTACCGATTATCGAGGAAAAGCTATTATTGTAACGACCTGGAATATGACCTGTGACATTTGCAAAGAGCATCAACTTCCTTATCTCTCTGAATCCTACAAAAAGTTCGCTGATAAGGGTGTTTATTCTTTAGCTATCAATGACATGGATAGCGACCAAATGTTAGTTGAATTTCTCGACGAAAAAACATACCCATTAACAATATTGAGAGATAATAATCATAAATTTAGAAGTCACTATGGATTGCGACCTGGCGATCCGTGGTGGGTATTTATAGATAAGAATGGTATCCTCTTGGATACGAATATTCACGGGTCGGATGCCGCTTCTATGAAAGGGGCCATCGATAATTTTATTGATTGCCAAACCAGGGGTGTACCCTACAAGAGATGGGAGCCGCTTCAAATCACGGATTTAACTGTTGTTAAAGCCAATTCATCCTTTACAGTCCGCTGGAAAACGAACAATGAAAGCACAAGCATTGTCATCTTTACAGATTCTAAAAGAGGACTCTTCATACCGAGTGAGCGAAAGGAAGAGTTGGTCTTGAATCACGAGATAAGAATCAACTATAGCAATTTAGATCCCGATATTGCTTATTCTGTTTCTGTATTATCAACGGATCGCTATTCTGAAACGGCAACAACAGATGCGAAAGAGTCGATAAGCTTTACCACTGATACCACCAGTTGCGGGTCTATTGCGCCAGATTTTGCTCTTATATCCCAGGAAGGTAAATTCGTTCACCTTATCGATTTCACCGGTAAAAAGGTGCTGCTGCATTTCTGGTCATATACATGCCATATATGCGCGGAGGAATTGCCTTTATTCAAGAGCTTCTATTCCGGCCTACCCAAAGATAAACTCGAACTCGTTACCATAAGTGTCGGCGGCGATATCACGGATATCAATAATTATATAAATGAGCGGGGTTATAAATTCCCAGTGTTGTTCGATACCGATGGCTCTGTCGATACAAAGTATAAGAACACGGGAGTTCCTACAACTTATCTTGTGAGTGCTAACGGTTGCATCCTTGATAAACGCGATGGGGCCTTTGACAGCCTCTATGATATGAGGGAGTTTACCGGGACTCAATACTGAACTCCATATATTTGCCTGATATTTCATAAAGCAGTCAATCTGCGCAATTGCGGTCAGTAATAGTGCGCTGTCTGGGAGATACCATTTTATTAGGAAACCCACGCAACTTTTGTCATATTTCGATGAGCGTTTATACTATAAACTATGCGTTATTTTATTCTAATAAGGAAGTGCCAATCTCATGAGTGATGCTAAGATTAACCAATTACTATGGATACTATTATTGATAATTATTATCCTGATATCTATAATTGCTGTTATTGACCTCGCCGTACACGCCAAGTCAGCAGCGGTCGGCCAGACAATAGTGAATAGGACTGATACACGAAATGATTCGAAAGTCGGGACAAAAATCGGTTTCGCCGCACCTGATTTCACCCTGCAAACCGTTGATGGCCGTCAAGTTAGTTTGAGCGACTATCGCGGAAAGCCTGTTATACTCAACTTCTGGGCCTCATGGTGCGGCCCCTGCCGATACGAAGTGCCTTCCTTTAAATCATTCCATGATAAATACGAAAATGAGGGCATTTCTATCCTAGCGGTGAACACCCAGGATAATCCCGACAGTGCCCTTGCATACGCAAAAGCCGACGGCCTGAAATTCACTATACCTGTTGACCCCCAGGGCAAGGTGTCCAGTCTTTACAACATCCGCGGCCTGCCCACCACGTACTTCATCGACGAAAACGGTATCATCACATCTATTAAAATTGGGCCATTTATGTTCATGGAGGAGATAGAGGAACGTCTGAACTCTTCCAGGTAAAGCTGACCTGTTTCCAAAATTCGGTTATAATATGTCAAATATGGTGATATCAAATGCCAGATTCTGACAGTGCTTTCAGGAAACTTGAACTGGATAAATGCCGCGAGGAGTTGGAACTGCTGCAAACGCGTTTCAAGGTCGGTGAGATAGGCAGTGATGTATTTGACGCAAATAGCAAGGTCCTGCTCGACAGGATCAACACGCTTGAGAAGGAAATAAACAGCATACCTTTCTCCATGAGCGATAAGCTAAAAAAGCACAGGGCGCTAATAGTGGTCATAGCTGCTGTTGCCCTTGGTTTGCTGCTCTGCGCTGCTGTAGTACTGTTTGTGCCGAGGCAGGGGACCGGCGCAGGCAATATTGCCCCTAATTTCGTCATGCAGCTTAATGACGACAGCACCACGGCGCTCAGCTCCTTCCGCGGCAAGAATGTCATCCTGGTTTTCTGGGACAGGGATTTCTGGGACGACCGTTTCTTTAGCGTGAACGGTGTGGTGCACAAGCTTTACACACCTGATAAACTCAGTGAGCTTTTGGGTAAATATCCCCCCGGCGAGCTGGCCATTATTGCCATTGCCTCCGGGGCCAGCAGCAACGAAATTGATGACCTGGTAAAAGAATATGAAATAGTCTTCCCGGTTATCAGTGACACTTCAGGCAAACTTCGATCAAGCTATAACATATCGTATGAGCCCACAAGCGTTTTCCTGGATAAGAACGGCATAATCAGGGCCAGGGTGGAGGGCCCCATCATGTCTCTCTCTGATTATGAGCAGATCATCCACGCCATCGGCAGTGGTAGTGCTGTAAATTCGCCAAAACCGCCTATCGCAGACGTGCTCGTCCAGTCTAACAATGAAAAAGACGCCATGGTAACCTGGAGCACTGCCGTGCCGACCACCACGCAGGTGGATATAGATGGTAAGAATATTCAAACGGTGATAACGAGTGCTCCTGTCACGCTGCACTCGCTAAATATCAATGATCTGTCCCCAAATACCCCCTACCATATCAGGATCCTTTACAATGTGAACAATATCAACGTTTCAGAGCATTCTTTCAGTGCACTGGCCGACACGATAGTCTCGAAACGCTACCTGGCCACGACTTCGAGCACAGATTCGAGCTACCCGGAAATATCCGGAGCCGGGACCAGTTCAATTACCGATTCATCCGTACTTGTAACATGGAAGACCGACGAACCTGCCAGCGGTGAAGTCGATTTCGGCCTCGATAACAATAGTCTGAGCATGGTGTCTCAGGGTAGCAGCCTGAGCATCTGGCATACAGTCAAGCTTGACGGCCTGATGCCGGATACCCAATATTATCTGAAGCTGCGATCAAAGGACGCCAGCGGCAAGGAATCTTCGCAGGACCTTGCCCCGGTCAAGACGCTAAGCACCGTGGAGACGGGACCCCAGGTGGGCAAGCGGGCTCCTGATTTTACGCTCACATCATTGGACGGCACACAGTATACTCTGAGCCGGTTCCTGGGCCGAAAAGTCCTGCTCAATTTCTGGCTGGAAGGCTGCCAGGCCTGCGAACTGGAGATGCCACTGATCCAGTCGGCCTATGACAAATACGGGCGCGATGAGCTGGCTATCCTGGCAATCAACGTGCACGGAGACACCGACAAGGTCAGAAATTACGCGGCCAACGAGAAACTCACGTTCCCAATACTATTGGATAGTGAAGGCATTGTGGACGGTATTTACAGGGCGCCGGCCTTCCCTACCACCTATCTTATAGATTCAACCGGCATCATCCGGGAAATCAAGGCCGAACGTTTCCAGACCCTCAGCGAGATCGATGACGCCCTTACCAAATTAGACTGCTGCAAATAGTCCCATTTATAGCGTTGCGGGGTCACTGATATGGGTAACAAAAGCCGTTACATCAAATGGTTGGTAGCCCTTATTTCCCTCTTCGTTTTTGGCACGGCCGGCTACATGATCATAGAACACTGGAATTTCTTTGATTCCTTCTACATGATGATCATCACCATAGCCACGCTCGGGGGCGAGGTGTACCCTCTCACTACTGCCGGGCATATCTTTACCATAGTTCTAATTCTTTTCGGAGTTGGAACCGCATTCTATATTCTCACCAGCATCGTACAGGCGACGATGGAGACTGAGTTCGGATCGTTCAGGAGGTCCCGTATGGAAGCCAGGATCAGGAAGCTTGACAACCACTTCGTGCTGTGCGGCTACGGCCGCGTGGGTGAGGCTATTGCCAATACCCTCAAACAGCAAAATTCTGAATTTGTGGTCATCGATCACAGCTTAAACAGCTATAACCGGGCGATACAGGACGGTTATCTATGCATAATGGACGATGCAACAAACCACGATGTGCTCAAACACGCCGGCATCGATAAAGCCCAGGGCCTGATTACCGCTTTTGGAGATGACGCTTACAATACATATGCGGTGCTGACCGCACGTGAGATCAACCCCTTGCTTACCATCATCGGCCGCGCCAACAACAGCGATGCGGTGCGCAGACTCAAACAGGCAGGGGCTACCCATATCATCCTGCCCGAGGTAATCGGCGGTCAGCAGATGGCGCGCCTGGCGCTGAGGCCTGCAACTGTCCAGTTCATTGAGACGGTGCTGGCCGGCAAAGGAGGTGAATACCTCATTGAGGAGATCTATATCAATGAAAATTCCACCCTCATCGGTAAAAGCATCAAGGACATCGAGGAAAAATTCTCCGGTGTGCGTATCCTGGCCATCAGGGAGAAAGAAGGCCAGATAATCATCAACCCCTCTCTGAGTACCACTATTGAAGCAGGGGGCAGCCTGACCGCTTTCGGCACTATGGAACAACTACAGGCGATTGAAGGCTGCTGTTCGTTCAGCCGAGACAGCAGGGGCCATATAGTCCCCGACCTATGAAACGTATTAAGGATAAAGTTCAATGAGTTTACGTGTAAAAAAAATACTGCTCTTCATACTGCTTACATTCTTTATCGATTGGTTAATGGTGTACCTCTATCTCCAGCTGGGAGGCAAGGTCGACAGCCTGGGCTTCATGCTGCTGGGCACGGGCTATATGCTTGTACCCATGATCGTGACCATTGTCGTACAGAAGGCTATTTTCAGGCAACCGCTGGCCGGGCCCATGGGCATCTCCTTCAAGGTCAACCGGTGGTTCTTCGTTGCCTGGTTCCTGCCACCCATAATCGCATTCGCCGTAATGGGGGTCAGCCTGCTTATGCCGGGAGTGACGTTCACACCGGACATGTCGGGCTTCATCAATTCTCTGGCATCCTCCCTCAACCCACAGCAAATGGAGCAGGCCAGGGAGCAGTTAGCCGCCATGCCGGTGCATCCGATATGGCTGATAGTGGTACTGGCGCTCATCTCGGGCACCACCGTCAACGCCATCCTGGGGTTCGGCGAGGAGTTAGGTTGGCGCGGATTCCTTTTAAAAGAGTTTGCCTTCATGGGCTTCTGGAAATCGTCCGCGCTGATCGGGTTCATCTGGGGAATCTGGCATGCGCCCCTCATCCTGCTGGGACTCAATTACCCCCAGGATCCCCAGCTCGGCGTGCTGATGATGATCGCCTGGACAATACTCATGGCGCCTTTTTTCAGCTATATCCGCATCAAGTCTCGCTCCGTGATCGCCGCCTCAATCTTCCACGGCACTATCAACGCCGTCCCCGGCCTGGCTATTATCCTCATCTCTGGTGGAAACGACCTGACAGTCGGGCTGACCGGCCTGGCAGGGTTCATCGTCTTCGCACTGGCAGACATATTGCTCTTTATTTACGACCGGTTTATCACCAGAGAAAAGGCAAACGCTATATTGAAACAGATGTCTGTGGAGCCCTGAATGCAAACCGGCGGGTTGATTGAGCGTCTACCCCCACCAATCCTCAAGCTGATCCTGGCTGCCGGCAGACTTGCAGAGAAATCAGATATAAGAGCCTACCTGGTGGGTGGTATAGTGCGTGACCTGATGCTCGGCCGTCCCTCCCCCGACATCGATATAATGGCCGAGGGCGACGCTGTCGGGCTGGCACGGCAGATGGCGGAGAAACTGGGCGCGCGACTGACTGTCCACAGGGACTTCGGCACAGCGTCACTTAAAATCGACGGCTTCAGTGTGGACATGGCCACCTGCCGCAACGAAGACTATTTACATCCGGGGGCACTTCCCGTAGTAAAACCCGGCAGCATAAGGGACGACCTTCAGCGAAGGGATTTTACCATCAATGCTATGGCTGTGTGCATCAACCGGCCAAACCAGGGTGAACTGACCGACCTTTTCGGCGGCCGGCATGACCTGGACAGAGGTCTGGTGCGCGTTCTGCACGATAAAAGTTTTCAGGACGACGCCACACGTATTATGCGGGCGGTGCGCTATGAACAAAGGCTGGGCTTCCGGCTTGAGAGCAGCACGTTAAAGCTTCTAAGGCGCAGCCTGGACATGCTGGATACGATCAGCGGCGACCGCTTAAAAAATGAGTTGGCTCTCTGGTTAGGTGAAAAATGTCGTTGTAAAATCCTGCGCCGGGCCGGTCAACTGGGCATCCTGAGTAAACTTCACCCCGGCCTCGTGTGGGACCTCTCTATGAGCACAGCCTTCAGACGGGCTGCCTGCGGGGACACCGCGGCGTTGTCCCGTTTATATTTCTGCCTGCTCGTGTTCAACCTGGACCAGGAGGGACTATGTGAACTGCTGGGACGGCTCAATCTGACCGGCAGCCGACTGGACCTGCTCAGCCGGCAGTCCCTGGAAATCAGAGGAAAGCACAAAGATTTAGACAAACCTGTTTTAAAAAATTCGACGATATATTTTAGTCTGCGGGAATATGATGTTACGGCTGTGCAGGCCAACCGTTGTTACGCCAAGTCTCCAACGCTGCGTCAAAACCTCGGACTGTATCTGGACAGGCTGCGTCATATTAGATCTTCAGTGGATGGCAACGAGCTGTTGAAACTGGGGGTTCGGGAGGGGCCGCAGCTGGGGATAATACTCAAAAAACTCCTGGCTGCCAGGTTGGACGGGACAGTAAAGTCTAAATCCGACGAGGTGAACCTGGCACGGCAGATAGCCGGCCTTTAAAAACGCCAGGCGCCCAATATCAGAGGCAACTGGTGCCCGATAGTGCATATAATAATGGCACGCGGTACCTTGCCGCACCAGGCAGCTAAAAGGAATTTCCACCATTTTATCTTGAGCGCACCCGCGGCCAGCCCAACCAGGTCAAACAGCACGACAGGCACAAGGGCTACGCCAAAGATAGCCCATGCTCCATAGCGGTCCATCCAACTCACGGCCTTCTGGTAGGCCGGCAAGTGCTCATCCACAATTATCTTTTCACCCGCATACCCCACCCAGTAAGCGGTCATCTCGCCGATGGCATCTCCGGTACCAGCGGCAATCCCTACCAGGACCGGGTCCCAGACCATGGCAGCAGCCAGCACGATAGCCATACCAGGTGTGGGAATGAAGATAGTTGAACTGCTGAGCAGGCTGATAGTAAAAATTACCGGATAGGCCAGCCAACCGTAGCTTTGCAGTGAAAGCTTTAATACGTCCTGGAAGCGGAAGAGCACGAAAGCAATGGCAGCCGAGAGAACGATCATGCCCAACAGGAGAAGTCCCTCCTTGAGCAACTTGATCCTTATACCGGCACGCTTGGCGTCCTCAGCAGCCAATCTCCTCCCTTTTCACGGACGAGACAAGATAGGACTCCAATCCACGCTCCAGCAAATTTGTGTGAATATCCGACGCCTGCTTTTGGTCATCTGGCAGGGTAAAAAGCACCGGCCCTGACCCAGCCAGGTGGATGCCGGACGCCCCGGCGCGCCGAAACTCCTCTGCATATTCTTTCAGGCCGGGGAAAGCATCATTTGCAACTTCTTCAAATACGTTGAAAAGCGGTCCTGACCGTCTTTTACCCGTATTCTTCAGCTGTTCCAGTAAGCCTTTTGATAGTTCACCTGTAGTGTAATGGCCGGCTTTTATCAGGCGATAAAGCGCGGCGGTCTTTCCGGATGAGACAGGCAAATCAGGCCGGAGCAAAACAAACCACGTTTGCTCGAGGTCGGGCAGAGGTGTAATCTTTTCACCCCTGCCCTCGGACAGGCAGGTGCCCCCGTAGATAAAAAAGGGTACATCTGAGCCAAGTCCAGCCCCGATGGACGCCAGTTTCTCCTGTGTCAATCCGAGTTGCCATAGCTCATTTAGCCCACGCAGCACTACTGCGGCATCGCTGCTGCCACCTCCCAACCCCGCGCACATAGGGATATTTTTCTCCAGGCCGATTGCCACACCTTCGCCACATCCCGTGGCCTCCACAAGCCTTTGCGCCGCCTTAAACACGATGTTGGCATGGTCCGGAAGCCCGGGTGGGCTGAATTTCAATTTTATATGGCCTGCAGGTTCCAGCGTTACAAGATCGTAAAGGCTGACGGTCTGCATAATACTGGCTATATCGTGATAGCCGTCGGCACGCCTGCCCAGTACCTCAAGCACCAGGTTAACCTTGGCGAAAGCCTTGAGTCTCAACACTCTCCACCTCTTATCGCCCGATAGAGGGCGGACCACTCGAGCAGGGCGAGCGTCCCCGGCCGCCTGGTTGGATCTAAACCAACCCTGCGCAGCAGATTGTCTGATTCTGCCGGTTCAATCCCAAGGCCGATTGCCAGTGAGTTTCGCAGCTGCTTGCGCGGCGCCGCGAATCCGCTATGTACCATGTCGAGAAAACCATCGATATCGGCTATCTCCAGGGCCGGCTTCGGCAGCATGTTGAATTTAACAACGGCTGAATCCACTCTGGGCACGGGGTAAAAGGCGGCTGCAGGCACTGTGAAGATGATCTCGGGATCACTGAAAATCCTCATGCTGACAGCCAGAAAGCCCATCCTGCCCTCTGGTGCAGTGACTTCCCTGGCCACTTCCTCTTGCATCATGATGACCATCAACTCCGGCCTGTTCTCTGTATGCGTAAAATGGCGCAAGATGGGAGAGGTGATGTAATAAGGGATGTTGGCTACGACCTTGTATGAGGAGCCGCCAACGAGGTCATTCAAATCCTGTTTTAGGATGTCCGCCCGGACGATCCTGGCGTTGCGGCAACCATGCAGTTTTTTTCCGAGCTTTAGCGCCAGAGCAGCATCAATCTCGACTGCGATGACGCGGCCAGCGCCGTCGGCAAGCTTACCCGTGAGCGCCCCCAGGCCGGGACCCACCTCCAATATCGTGTCCTCCGCGCTCAAGCATGCCGCTTCGATGATGGCATCCCTGACGGAATCATCCACGAGGAAGTTCTGCCCCAGGCTCTTACGGACCCTCAGCCCATGGCCTCTGAGCCGTCTCTGTACTGCGCGATGGGGTTCTCTGTTCTTGTGTGGCAACAGATTGCTGCCTGATTTAATAATAAAGGGCCGTGCACCGGCTGTTGATAGTGTTCTTCAGCTTACCACCGCCAGCCAGCTCCGGCCAGGTGACCCTGCGTCACCCGGAGCTCACTATTTACCGCTGCTTCCTTCCGGACCTGACGGGGTTCATAGCCCTCCGCCGCGCAAGACCCAACCTTCAACACCGCTTAACAGTTGCAGTTCTGAAAAACAAAACCTCGAGCCGGGATTCAGCCCCGCTATAGCGGATCTCGGGTACAGGGCACCGCTGGTTCCCCGCCTAGCACGGCCCAACTCAAATACTACAGTTTAACCTCTTTCTTTTCAAGGTTAAACGCCCCAGCCTATTCTGCTCACAAGGAATCCGGGCAGCCCTTCTTTTTTCATCTTGGCCTGTGTGGACTCGATATCGTAGACGATTCTGTAATTGTAGACGGCATATTCGTCAGAGTCGTATATAGCGTAGCTGGCACGCGGGTCCCGGTCCCGTGGCTGCCCCACACCTCCGGGATTGATGATCAAGCGCCTGTCCCCCAGCTTCAGTATGTCGCCACTTCCCATATACCCTTCGTTGACCAATATCTCGTCCTGTTCGAAGACAAAGGGGACATGGGTGTGCCCCACCAGACAATATTTAGTATCGAAGCACTTGAAATTATCGGACGCCGTAAAAGCATGGGCGATATATTCCCAGATCGGCAACCTGGGGCTGCCGTGGACCAATGTAAAGTCGTCACGAAGCATAACTTCCGGCGCCCCAAGTAAGAAGTCCCGGTCATCACCGCTCAACTGGTCGGAAGTCCAGCGGTTGGCGCGGGCGGCATCCGAGTTGAAGTCGCCGATGTCTATTTTCCCAACAGCAGCCAGGTCGTGGTTGCCGCATACGCAGACCGGGTCAAGCGTCCTCAGAAGACTGATGCAGGCAGAAGGGTCTGGGCCGTAGCCCACGACATCGCCCAGGCACCAGACGTGGCCGAATCCCCCATGGTTGTGCGCATCCTCTAAAACCGCCTCGAAAGCCTCGAGGTTGCTGTGGATATCAGCGATGACGAGGTATTTCATGGAAGCCAAATTATAGCATACAGGCCCAGGCCGGCCATTTGTTATAAACGTTGCAAGCAATGTATAGTAACAACATGACGATATACTATTTCGCTTATGCTTCCAACATGAGTCGCAAGCAGATGGCCGAGCGGTGCCCGGAGGCCAAGGCAAAATCTGTATCCACGCTGCCCAATTTCAAGCTCGTTTTTTCCGGCTACTCGCGTCTGCGCAAAGGCGCCGTAGCTACCATCAGGGGCTCACAGGGAGACAAGGTGATCGGCGCTGTTTACGAGATAAGCGAGGCCGGCCTGCGAAAGCTGGATAAATTCGAAAATTACCCCGTTGACTATAAACACCTGGACGTGCGCGTTTTCACCGATGGTGGAGATGTATACGATACCGTGACCTTTATTAAAGCCAGGCAGGAGGAGGATGGCAAACCTTCACCTGAATACCGGGCAATTATTCAACAGGGTTACCGGGACTGGGGCATTATCTGAAACGGCAGACTAATTGCTCTCGGTGATAACCACCTCGTTCATCTTATCGCCGTTAACCAGCTTTTTCAGCACATCCATACCCTGCGTGAGCTGCCCGAAAACCGTGTGCTTGCCGTTGAGGTGAGGTTGCGGCGTGTAGCAGATGAAGAACTGGCTACCGTTGGTGTTAGCTCCCGAGTTAGCCATAGATAATGAACCCGCCTGGTGCGTGCGCGAACTGAACTCGTCCTGGAATTTATATCCCGGCCCGCCTGTGCCATTGCCACTGGGGTCCCCTCCCTGCGCCATGAAATCAGGTATCACGCGATGAAAGGTGAGGCCATTGTAAAAACCTTTGCGTGCCAGGGTGACGAAGTTGTTGACCGTGACCGGGGCGTCCTGCGGGTATAGCTCCAGAACCAGGTCCCCTTTGGCTGTCTTGATTAAAGCGCTATATTTTTTATTTACATCAATCGTCATGGGGATCGGTGAATTATAGCTTTTGGGTGGTTGTGACGGCATTTTAATTACTCCTGTCATAAACAACGTTAAAATCAATGCTAACAGCGCCAACGCTATTATCGCTGGGATCATGATCATCTTGTTTTTATACCAGACCATCTTCTTGACCTTGTTTTTCTTAGCGCGTTTTTTTGACATATCCTTTATCGTCATCCCTATTAATATAAATTTGATTTCTTCTTAGTCACAAACAGGGTGCTGCCGCAGGGCAGCACCCCAAAATGTCTGTTTATCAGTAGCTAATATTTTACCAGCTTCCAAACAATGATGTGTAGCCCAGTGCCAGCCTTATCAGCATATACCCGAGGAAGATAGCTCCCGACAGGAAGATCCACAGGCAAAGCATACGCCAAAAAAGACCCCAGGCAAGCCCCCAGGTAGGCTTTACATCCAGTTGTCGGTGATAGTGAGCATCGGGGGTTACGGAAGGCGTCACTGCCTGCTGGGGCATGCCCATACCTGTAACCATGGGAGCAGGAGCAGCTATACCGGTTACGATGGGCATATGGGGGATCTGTCGCTGGTTACCTCCCAGATGTGCTCCGCAGGATACACAGAACTGCTGGTTAGCGGCATTCTGTGAGCCGCAATTCTGGCACGTTACCATCTGCTGCATATTTCACCGCCTGAGCTTTACTTTCCTGCATTATATACGCGGTGCACCGCTATAGCAAGACCCACCGCTTACCCCCTCAGAGGCCTGTGCTATAATCACGGCATGCGTATAGCGGAAATAGGTGAATTCGGACTCATCTCGAAGATAGCCGCTCTTATCGATGAAAAGGGTGACCATCAGTCACCGGCCCACAGGGATTTGCTTCTCGGTGTCGGCGATGATGCAGCTGCCTGGAAATGCCCCGGTGGTATCGAACTTATCACCACGGATATCCTGGTGGAAGAGGTGCACTTCGATTTTGCGTACACCGGCTGGAATGATTTAGGCTGGAAATCCATGGCCATCAATATCAGCGACATAAACTCCATGGGCGGTAGACCGCGCTATGCACTGGTTTCGCTGGCGCTGCCGGGACGAGGTGAGGCCGGCAACGTGCTTGACTTGTACCGGGGAATACTTGAGATTTCCAACGCTTATGGCATAGCTGTGGCTGGAGGCAACATCTCTGCCTCGGATAAAGTCGTTATCAATATTACCTTGACGGGATTTGCCGAAGGCAATATTATGACCCGCGCTTCGGCCAAACCCGGTGATCTAATAGCCGTATTCGGTTTCCCCGGCCTGTCAGCGGCCGGGCGTAAGGTACTCTCCCAATTTATCAGTCTGGATGCTGATGCGTCGCAGCTATTTAAGAATGCCCATCTCCGGCCGGCTCCCGATTTTAACAACGGACCCCTGCTGGCTAGTCTCGGTGTCAAAACTTCCATCGATATCAGCGATGGACTGACAGCCGACCTGACCCATATCTGCATGGCCAGTAGAGTTGCGGCCACATTATACTTGAATAAACTGCCGATCCACCCTCTCCTGACAAGATATTTCGGCAATGACAGCCTTAAAATGTTCCTGGCCGGCGGGGAAGATTATCAACTATTATTCACAACCACGCCGGAAATAATGAAAAAGGTGACTGCCGCATTCGATCCGGCTCCTGTCATTGTTGGAAAGATAACGGCTGGTAAACCATATGCCGTATCATTACTCGATAAAGAGGGAAACCCTGTGCGCATCAATTTCAGCGGCTGGGACCATTACAAACATCCTGATTAACCGATTATATGATAAATCTGACCGTTACCACGCACAGCCCGGAAGAGACCCGCCGGCTTGGCCGGTTCATCGGCAGTCTGGCGCAGGGTAACGACCTTTACCTTTTGAAAGGAAACCTTGGGACAGGCAAGACCCATTTGGTACAGGGCATTGCCTTCGGTTTGGACATCAAAGAATACGCCTGCAGCCCCTCATTCATGATAGCCCGCGAATACCGTGGTCGTCTGGTGCTTTACCACCTCGATTTATACCGCCTCGACCATATTGAAGAGATAACCGACCTCGGCCTGGACGAATATTTCCGCACTGATGCTGTCTGTGTCATCGAATGGGCCGATAAGGGAAGTGCGGTATTCCCGCGGGCTAACCTCACTGTTACACTTGACCATCTGCCCGGCGATACTCGAAGAATCTCCTTCCTGCCGCAGGGAACACATTATATCGAATTGGCTGGTGCAATTGTGGATGCGCTGGCACGTGACAGAGAGATAAAATGGAAATTGCAATAGATACCTCCACCAGTTGGGGTGGGATCGCCCTGTCACATGAAGGAAACCTGCTGGTTGAGCTTACCTGGAAACCGGGAAATAACCATACGTCAGAGCTGTTCCCCAACATTGAAAGGTTGCTGCAAACGGTAAAATCGGATATCAAGACTCTATCTGCGGTGTTCGTTGCCATCGGCCCGGGCAGCTTCAACGGCCTCCGTGCCGGTATCAGCGCGGCCAAGGGATTGGCCTGCTCCCTCAATTTACCTCTGGTGGGGATTAGCACACTCGAAGCTGAAGCCCTTCCTTTTGCCTTTACGGGGCTGCCACTTTGCCCCATCCATGACGCAGGCAGGGGAGAAATTGCCGCCGCTCTTTACTGTCAAACCGATAGCTGGAAACAGTTGAAAGAGGAGCACCTGACCAATATTGAGTCACTTTGTGAGAACACCTGCACAAAGACAGTATTCTGCGGTGAGATTCCGGCGGCGGCGATAGACCATATCCGTGCATCACTGGGGGAAAATGCTGTAATTCCCGGTTGGGAGCAACGCCTCAGGCGGCCGGGGTATATCTCTTATCTTGGCTGGCTACGGTTGAAATCCGGGCAAACAGACAACCTGACAACACTGCAGCCTATTTACCTGAGACAACCTCCCATAACACAACGTAAAAAGAAATATTAGCAGTCAGCTCCCGTCAATATGCACCGGTCTGGTGCATCAGCAAGAGGATAATCGAACCAAAAGAAGACACCAGCCAGTTCAATACATTGGAGGCTGCCAGCAAATCATTCAGCCCGTTAAGCACCGGGTAAATGTTAAAGAGTATAACCATCAGCACCAGTCCCAACGCGGAG
>Ga0172371_10006739_pt1 | contig 16590 bp, 12 predicted proteins | sample Lak12m_FD_114543 | JGI IMG/M metagenome (GOLD analysis project Ga0172371, IMG submission 114543) | Freshwater microbial communities from Kabuno Bay, South-Kivu, Congo - kab_022012_12m | ecosystem: Environmental > Aquatic > Freshwater > Lake | place: Democratic Republic of the Congo: South-Kivu...
CCACTGCGAGGACCACCCACTTGTCGTCCCTGAAAATGTCCGGCATGGGAAGGCCCATCTTCCGAAGGAAGTGTTTCAGGTCCTCCCGCACGATCCTTCGATGGTTGCCCGGAGTCTTGAACGCACGAATAAGCCCCGAGTCGATCCACCGGACGACGGTCATCGCGGACACGCCGAGCATCCGCGCCACATCCAGAGTGCCGAATTGCTGTTGCTCTCTCCCCATCTGCGCCCTCCCCGCCACCCCAGGCACTTCGCTGTAAGTCCATGCTAGCGCGGGTGCGCAGGGAAGGCAAGCGCTATTTGCGATTCATGCTGGTTCTATTACTTTTTGTCGCTTTTGGCAGCCCGACGGGGCGGGACGTCCTCGATGAAAGTAATCTCGGTCTTGATCTCCACGCGCATGCCGGACAACGCTTTGCGCACTTCCTTGCCGAGGTCGAGCCGCTCCAGGAAAGTGGAGAACTGGCTGACCAGCGTGGAGTAGAGCTCCTTCTTCACGCCGTCCACCTGCGTCTTCACGTACGCGCTGACTTCCTTCGGCACAAAGTCGGAGATGGCAGAGCGCAACCCTTCCTCCGAAGTGAAAACGGTTTTCACTCCCGTGGAGATCGCCCCCTTGATCAGATCCGACAGGCCGTCGGAACGTCTCATTCCCTCTTCTGTCTTGGTCTTCTCATCTGCCATTCCGTGTCACCTCCGGCGTCCTGGGCAAATGTCCAGCCCGTTTCCGCACCGAAACAAGAATGATGCGATTCGCTGCAACTTTCAAGTGCCCGTATCTGAGTGCCAGCAACAACGCCAAGAGCACCGCAACGACGAGTCCCGACGCACGGGCACCATTTGAAGCGGCAAGGCCCGAGGCACGGACCCCTTCGGAAGCGGAGCAGCCGTCTCCGCCGCCGCTGGAAACCTCCTCGACCACGTCTACCGTCACGACGTCGGGCTCGACCTCTGCGAGCTCGCAGAGGAAGTCCGCGGAGCAGACCATCCCTGGAGCGCACGTCCCGCACGTGCTGCCGCAGCCGTCGTCGCCGCATTCCCTGTCGTCGCACTGGGGCTTGCACGGTGACTCGCACGCACCGTCCACGCATTGGAACCCGATGGCGCACTCGCCGCACAACGCACCGCAGCCGTCGTCGCCGCATTCCCTGCCATCGCACTGGGGCTTGCAGACGAGCTCGCACAGCCCGTTCTCGCACACCTGCCCCTCCTGGCACTGGCCGCACTCGCTTCCGCAGCCGTCAGGCCCGCACTCCTTACCCTCGCACTGCGGAGGGCAGGCCCCTTCGCACCACATCGGGTACTGCTCGGGGTCCGGAGCGGGAACGGCATCGTCCACACAGTCGTACCAGCTAACCGACTCCTTCCATCCGCACGTCTTGCCCTGGAGCGAGCAGTCCACGACCATCTCCAGGTCGTTGTCGCAGTAATGCAGCATCTCGTGGTCGCAGCACCCTTCGAACGTCACGCTGCCTCCACACGGCATGAGGCAGACTCCATCCTGGCACTTGCCGCCTGTGCAGTCTCCGCACGTACCGCCGCAGCCGTCTTTGCCGCAGGTCTTGCCGGTGCAGTCCGGGACGCACTCGTCCACGCACTGGCCCGCATCCGTGCAATCCCACGACTCCTTGCACGTGCCGCACGTACCGCCGCAGCCGTCGTCGCCGCACTGCTTCCCCGTGCAATCGCCCGAGGCCGGACAGCCGCCGCACATCTCGATGCACTCGCCGACGCACAGGTCGTCCCACTGGCTGTCGCAGCAATACGGGTCCCAATCGCAGACGCAGGATTCGCACGGGCAGCCTCCGCACCCCGCACCCGACTCCATCTCGCACCCGGGGCCGCCCACGCAAGCTCCCCCTTCGCAGGTCTGCGTCGAGCAACACTGTCCACACGTTCCGCCGCAGCCGTCGCCGCCGCACACCTTACCCGCACAATCGGGAGCACACGCGGGCGTCGCGATGACGTAGAACTTGCCTCCGTTGTCGTCCACAGTTGTATTGCCGGAGTCGTCTATGGCCTCGACCGCAATGAAGTACTTCGTCAGCGGCTCCAGCCCTGCCATCGACGCCTCGTGCTGCTTCCCCCAGCCGGCAGAAGCTTCCTCCGCAAGCGGTGCGGTCTTGCCGAACCGGATCTTTCCATCCGCGTCCTCGTCAGTAGAGAACGTTACGGAACCCTCGTTGGCAGCCGGCGCGGACGCTTTGACATCTTTCACCACGGGCCCGACGCAATCGACGGGCACGAGGATCTCCGTGCTTGCGGCCTTACCGTCGCACGATGCGTCCTCGTAAGTCAGCGTGGCTGTCGCGCCGTGCTTGACGCCCAGCACGCCCTCGGTGGTCTTGGGCCCGAGCACAAGCTTGCCGACGAGCTTCCCAGTCCCGTTTCCCGTCTCGATCAACTGCACCGCCAGCGGCGTCGGGTCCGAGCTGCTCGCAACGGTCACGACGGCCGAGTCCGGCACTGACGGGTCCACGTCCAGGTCCTTGTCGAACAGGGCCACGTCGAGGGTCGAAGCGCAGTTGGCGTGCTTCGGCTTGGCCTGGAGCAGCCCGCAGCCGGACACCATCGCGGGGATATCGGCAGAGTACGTGAGGGAATTGGGAGCATATACGGTCAGCTCGACAACACCAGCGTCCTCTCCCGCAGCACCGGCGTCCTGGCCTTCAGCACCAGCGTCCTCTCCCGCAGCACCGGCGTCCTCGCCTCCAGCGCCTGTCTCCGTCGCCTCCACATACAGCTCCGCCATCCCGCCGTCCCCGGTCTTCCCAAGCGCCAGCAGCGCGCCGGCCTGGAAAAACGCGACCGTCGCCCCGACAAGGGGTGCGCCTTCGCGCTTGACCAGCACCTCGACGTCAACGCCTCCAAGCGGCAGCACCTCGGGGTGCTCCACTGCAAGTGCGGCGGCCTTCTCCGTACGCAGCAGCAGGGACGGATCGCCGAAGACAACGTACTGGTGGCTGGTCTCCTCCAGCGCGCCACCCGGAATTGTTTTGATCATGTGTGCCCTACCAGCGGCACACGCGCCGCCCCAGCTCATTACGCCGTCCTTGAGTACAGCGCTTGCTATCCCCACGGCCATCTCCGCGGGCTCGTCCCATGCGGCCGGCGTGGACGAAGAGTAGATGCCGACCGCGGCCCTCGGGCTCTGTGGGGTGCCCGTCTTCATCCAGACTTCCGCGAAGCAGTCGCCGAACGTGGCATCGAATCCGCCGTTGTCGCACGACACGTCTACGACGAACGGCAGGCGGAAAGCGTTCGTGAGCTTCTGCACGTGGCTGTTGGAGTATTCCGGGACCGTGGTCGACCAACCCGTGCCGCTTCCGTGGCCGAGGAACGTAACCCAGCCTCGCCCCTCGTTGAGCGACGCGGATATGCTTGCCGCGGTGTCGTTACCCTTGGAATGGTAGAGCCTGTCCGCGGGCGCATAGCCGTGGGCTTCCTGGTTGTCGCAGATGATATCGGAGCGGTAGTCATCGTTTGACGTGCCGTCTCCTTCGCTGGACGAGATGCAGATGGAAGACGGGATCCAGTCCGACGGCGCGTCTGCCTCCACGTCGGCCTCGTACCAGATGGTCTTGGCCACTTGCAGCGCAACGTCCTCGGCAGTGTGAGCGGAAAACCGGCCGATGAGCAGGTCTGAGTACAAGTCGTCCCCGTCCACTGTCGAATACAGGAAGTCTGAAGCGCAACCCCACGGGCTTGGCACGAACGGCACCATCCCTGCGCCTTCGCCGTCGCCCACGAGAAGAACGAACGTCGGAGCCGGATCCCACGTGTCGTACGCATCCTGGATGAAGGCAGCGACGTCCTGGTAGGAGTCTCCGATCTGCGACAGCGGGACTACGGTCACCTGGTAGCCGATCTTCGTCTTCCATTCCACTAGCGGCGCCACCGAGTCCACGAACGCGTCGTTCGCTATTATCAAGTAGCTCTCCGGCGCCCATTGGCCCGGGCCCCGTTGCAGCGCATGCACCTTCTGCGGGGGCAGCGCATGGAACGATGCGTAGGCAATGTCCGCAAATGTCTTGGACGCGTACCTGGAGGCTCCGTCCCCGCCGGGTACGGCACCGGACGGCACGACCGGGGCGCCGTGGGGCTGGGCCGAGAGCGAAAGACTCTCCGGCACAGTTGCGAGTGAACCCGCGATGTCCACCTGGATCTTTCGGGCAACGTACAGCTTCCGCTCGGCCGCGACGTACCGGAACGGCCGCAGCGATAGCACCAGGGCACGGTTCCCGCGCATCAAGCCTTCGTGCGCAACGAGCGCGACTTCTTCCGGGTACGGCACCGCCGACGCGTACGCGTCCTTGTCGGGCTCCAACTTCCACTGCCACTGCTGTTCCGACGACGCATACGCACTTTTCCCGCTCTCCAGCTTCCGAGGCCACTGCGGCTCCGACCAGGCATACGCACCTTTCCCGCTCTCCAGCTTCCGAGCCTGCTGCGGTTCCGAGCGCTTGGGCCTTGGAGCAAACGGCGCCGGCAGGATCCCGAGGACTTCTTCCTCGACCGTGCGTACCGACAGAATGCCACTTGCCTCGTCAGACCAGAAGGGAGTGGCATTGTGGCAGGAGCCGCTTTGCTTCCGGGGCACCCGGGGGGCAGCGGCTGAACCCGCAGGTCCGCCCGGGTCCCCGCCACGCGGGCTCCTGCCACTGAGCGCGTCACGGCTTGGCCTCTGCTCCAGCACCAGTCCGACGCCGACCTCGGGGAGAGCGGGCTTGCCCGGCTCCCGCAGCGTTCCCCAGCCGGGGACCACGATGTCCTCGAACCGACTCCGGGCTTCGGCGCCTTGTCCCGACACGGGCGTCTTCTCGAACCGCTTGAGCACCAGTGTGACGGTTACCACGCCTTCGGACTTCTGCTCCACCTGGAGCCGGTACGGAGCGCCATCCTTGGTGTCGCCCTCCAGATGTATCCATTCGGAGCTCGCCATGGCCGGTGCCAGAATCCAAGTGGCGAGCGCTGCCACAAAAGAGCCGATTGCGACGCGGCGTTTCGGCATGAGAGCGGGGATGGACATGCTACCTCCGGCGCCTTCCAACAAGGACCGGCGCATTCTACCCGACCGCGGAAAGGCAAGTCAATCAGGCCGAAACGGCCGGGATACCGCGCAGCACGAGGTCGATCCCGTCGAGGACTTCGCTGAGCGTCCTGCCCGGGAGGCTCCCAATCCGTTCCAGGAGGCGGGTACGATCGATGGCAGACACGTGCGTTGAGACTGCAATGCACTTGCGGAGAAGCCGGGCTTCGCCCTTCCGGATGGTGACGTTTCCCGGAATGCTGCCCAACTCCAGGTTCGTCGTGCACGGGACTACGACCACCGTGTTGATCCGCCGAGCGTTGAACAGGTCACACTGCACGACCACCACTGGCCGCCTGCTTGCGGGCTCGGAGCCAAACGCCGGCCCGAGCTCCGCCCAGAACACGTCCCCCTGGCGCACGGTCACCATTTCTCCGGCCCTTTCAGCTTGGGTCGGGCGGAAGCCATCTGGCCCGCCAGCTTCCGCGTCTCCCCCTCCACGTCAGGAGAGCCGTAGGCAGCATCGATGCGGTCGCCGATTTCTTCTTCCAGCGCCTCCATGACTGCACGTTGCACGGCAGAGCGGATAAATGAGCTTCGCGTGGTCCGTCTCTTCCTCGAAAGCTGGTCCACCCTGCGCACGGTCTCTTCATCAACGGATATCGCCAGCTTCAACATGTCACCTCCTGAGGAATACGAATTGGTATTCCGCCTTGAGAATACCATCCGGTAGTCCTCATGGCAATCCTTCACCCTGGCATGGGGCCGGATTACTGGGGGAAGACAGCCGATAGGGCGGGCATGAGCAACAGGGTTCCGGAGGATTGGAGATCCTCCCACCAGTGCATGGGATGGCCGTCCAGGAAAACGACCCAGTCGGAGTCCGACTCGACCAGGCGGGGACGAAGCCCGGGGACCTGGACTGCGATGGTGCCGATGGCCCAGGCCAGGGGCACATCGGCTTCGCATTCCACTTCGAAGACCATCTCGCCCGCGGGAGGCACCCAGACGCCCAGCACCGTCACCAGCAGCTTGACGCGAGGATGAGGAAGAGGGATGGACGATGGACGGTGGACGATGGACGATAGGGGAGGCGCTCCGCCAAGGCCGAAGTCTGGGGACGATCGGGCGACGTGCGCCTGGCCTGGGGACGATCGGGCGACGTGCGCCTGGCCTGGCGCCGTTGCCGCGGCGAGGTCTTGCGTCGGCTGTCGATCGGGCGTGTGCTGGAGTAGTGCCATTGCTGCTCCCGCTGCTATCCCAGTCTCCGATCGTAGGCGAATCGGCCGTGGCGGCAAGAAAGCATGTCCGGATCTTTCGTTGCCTTGGCACGGCCGTCTGCCGGATGTAGTATCCGTTGGTGCAGGAGGTGGCGGGCATGCCTGACGTGACCATGGTGGCAGCGGAGTGCAAGGGGATAGCGAAGGTCGGAGGACTGGCGGACGTGGTGCACGACCTGTCCAATGCTCTGCACGCAGCGGGTGTACCCGTGCGCATCGTCATGCCCGCATACGGCAACGGACTGTTTCCGCACGAGGCCGAGGCGAAGCTGGAGGGGCCGTCCGGAGGGCAAGGCGAGGCCGGTCTGCAATTCGACGTGCCGTTCGGGGGACGGAGCTACCGGTGCGGCGTGCGCAGGGCCAAGGCCGGCAAGGTGGACGTCTTCGGCATCCATTGCCCGGAGTTTTTCGGCGGCGAGTACTCGTCGGTATACGTGGACTCGGGCAAGGCGGGGAAAGGGCCGTTCGAAGACGATGCGAAACGCTTCGCGTTCTTCTGCCAGGCAGCGGCGGAGCTGTGCGGCACACACCCCGCGTTTGCCAAGACAACGGTCTACCATTGCCACGACTGGCACACCGGAAGCCTCCTGCTCCTGGCCAGGTTGAAGGACACGGGGGCGTTTCCCGGCTCGGCCCGCTTCGTCTTTACCATCCACAACCTCGACTACCAGGGACAAAGACCGCTTAGTCTGGGAGAGTCGGCCTACCAGGGACAACGACCGGCCACGCTGGGAGGACCGGGGGAGTCGGGCGGGTCGGGGGGGTTGGGCGCCGAGTCTCTCCGCAGCTTCGAGTCGTGGTTCCCGGGGCTCGCAGAGCGCATAGACGCACACGGCCTTCGCTCCGTGGTGGCCGATCCAAGCTATGCAGACTGCTACAACCCGATGCGCACAGCCATCTCGCTTGCGGACCTCGTCAACACCGTCAGCCCCACATACGCCTCCGAGATCACAAGGCCCGACGAGCCGGAACGCAACTTCGTCGGCGGCAGAGGGCTTCAGGAAGACCTCTCGCAGCTCGCCCGAAGCGGACGGCTCTCCGGCGTGCTGAACGGGATCGATTACACGGAGCACGCACCGGCCGCGCTCGACCCGCCCTACGACGTCGATGTGCCGACGTGGTGGAAGAACAAAGCGGCGCACAAGAGGAGGCTGCTTTCGGATCTGTGCGATCGCAGCATCGGGAGAACTATCGTCCCCTCGCCCAGCAGCGACGACGTGTTCGTCCAAGCACCCCTTGCCGTATGCGTGACACGGCTTGCGGCCCAGAAGGTGAGCCTGCTGCTCCACCGTCTGTCGAGCGGCCCGACGGTGCTGCGGGAGCTTGCTGCGCTTCCGGTGCGAATCGTCGTGTTGGGAACAGGAGAGATCCAGGAAGCGATGGCACAGGAAGCGCTCGCTTGCCCCACCGCCAACTTCCACCTGATCCCCGCGTTCGACGCAAAGCTTGCACGCATGCTGTATGCCGCGGGCGACCTCTTTCTCATGCCGTCCGACTTCGAGCCCTGCGGGATAAGCCAGATGATCGCGATGCGCTACGGGACGCTGCCCGTGGCCGCTTCCGTGGGCGGACTCAAGGACACGATCTCGCACGGGCAGGACGGGTTCCTGTTCTCGGGCGCCACCAGGGAGGACGCTGCACGGGCGTTCCTTTTCGCCGTCCGAGACGCGCTGTCGCTGTTCAGGTCATCGCCGGAGAGCTGGCGCACGATGCAGCAGACGGCGATGTCGCGGCGGTTCTCGTGGGCGGCATCGGCGGGGGAGTACCTGCGGATATACGAGAACGCACGGTGCCGGCTGCAGCCCCCCCATCCTGCCCTCCCGCACGAAGGGGGGAGCGGATTGCTCTGAGGTCGCCGGCCAGGTGCGGTTCGGACGTCAGGACAGATCCCTGTACATGACTTCCGCGATGCGGTAGGAGGACTTCTCCAGGGCGAGCATGCCCTCCCTGATGGCTTCTTCGTCGTCGGTGTCGAGCGCGTCCCGGCACTTCTCCATGTCCTTCTCGATGCGCTCTTTTTCTTCCTGCGTGAGGTAGGTCTGGAACTCGGCAAGCGAGCGCTCGGTGGTGTAAAGCAGGCCTTCCACCTTGTTCTTCAGCTCTGCGAGATCTTTCTTGTGAGAGTCCTTGGACTTGTGCTCGTCGGCTTCCGCGATGATCTTCTCGATCTCCTTCTCGGACAGACCGCTGGAGGGGCGCAGGCGGATCGACTGCTCGTTGCCGGTCGCCATGTCCCTGGCGCGCACGGACAGGATTCCGTTCACGTCCACCTCGAACATGACCTCGATCTTGGGGACGCCGCGGCGTGCGGGCGGGATGCCGACCAGCTCGAACCTGGCAAGGGACTTGTTGTCCCTGGCCATCGGACGCTCGCCTTGCAGCACGTGGATGTTGACGACCGACTGGTAGTCTTCCGCGGTGGTGAACACTTCCGTGCAGGAAGTCGGAATTGTGCGGTTACGCTCGATGAGCTTCGTGAAGACGCCGCCCTTGGTCTCTATTCCCAGCGACAAGGGGATAACGTCGAGGAGCAGGACGTCCTCGACCTCGCCGCTGAGGATGCCTGCCTGTATGGCCGCGCCGACGGCGACTGCCTCGTCCGGGTTCACGCCGCGGTTGGGCGTGCGGCCAAAGAAGCTTGCGACCTTGGCCCGCACCAGCGGCATCTTGGTCATGCCGCCGACCAGCAGGACCTCGGCCACGTCGGAAGTCTTCAGCCCCGCGTCGGCAAGGACTTTCTCGCAGTGCCAGATGGTCTTGTCGATGAGGTCCTCGATGAGCGACTCGAGCTCTTTGCGCGTGAGGACCCGCTTGATATGCTTGGGCCCCCGCTCGTCCGCATGAATGAAGGGGAGACTTATTTCGGTCTCCTCCGAAACGGACAAGTCTATCTTGGCCTTTTCCGCAGCTTCCTTGATGCGCTGGTAGGCGACGAAATCTCCCTTGATCTCGGTTCCTTCGGCCTGGGCGAATTCCTTGATGAGCATCTCTGCGATGCGTGCATCGACGTCCTCTCCGCCCAGGAACGTGTCGCCGTGGGTGGCCTTCACAAGGAACACGCCCTGGCCCACCTCCAGCAACGAGATGTCGAACGTGCCGCCGCCAAGGTCATAGACTGCTATGAGTCCCGAGGCTTCCTTGGTCAAGCCATACGCGAGCGCTGCCGCGGTGGGCTCGTTGATGATCCGGAGGACTTCCAGTCCGGCAATGCGGCCGGCATCTCTGGTAGCCTGCCGCTGAGCGTCGTTGAAATAAGCGGGCACCGTGATCACTGCCTGCGATACGTCTTCACCCAGGTACTCCTGGGCGGACTCCTTCAGATACGTAAGCACGAAAGCGGAGATTTCTTGAGGAGAGTAAAGTCTGCCGGCAACTTCCACGTGGGCGTCGCCGTTGGCCGCGGGCGAGATCCTGAAGCCCGAGAGACGCCTCATTCGCTCCACTTCCGGCGTTTCCGCCTTGCGTCCCATCAGGCGCTTGACAGCGAAGACGGTGTTTTCGGGATTCGCTACGGCCTGGCGTCTTGCAGTAGCACCGACGAGGCGTCCTTCTTCAGTGAACCCCACGACCGACGGCGTCACCCTGCCGCCTTCATGGTTCGAAATGACGACCGGGGAACCGCCTTCCATGGTCGCCACGCAAGAAAATGTCGTGCCCAGGTCTATGCCGATTGCCTTGCCCATCAGGCTCCCCTCTCCTTGTCACGCGCCCGCTTCACCTTCTCCCTACCCTTCCCCTCCGCCGCGTCACTCTCGGATTCAGAATATGCATAGGCGTAGTTGTAGTAGCCATATTTTCTGCTTCTATAGTAGTAATACCGGTAGGAGTGCTTCTCAACGTCAAAGCAGTTGAGTATCACGCCGACCGGCTGCGCGATGACAGGATACAACATCCTGCGTGCTTCGCGCAACGCATCTTTGGTTGTCCTCCCTGCCCGCACCACGAGCACCGCACAATCGACCAGGGAGCAGACGATCTTCGCATCCGCTACCGCAAGCAACGGCGGCGAGTCGAAGAACACGACGTCGTACAGCTCAGTGAGTCGCTTGGTCATCGCCTTGAACTTGGCCGATTCGAGGATCTCCACGGGGTTGGGCGATATCGAGCCGCACGTGAGAACGTCCAGCCCCTCGATTCCCGACGGCCTCACAAAACCCTCTATCGGCTGGCTTCCGACGAAGAACTCGGTTACCCCCGGACGCCGCGGCATGCCCATCAGTCGATGGACCCTGGGGCGCCGCATGTCGGTGTCCACCAGCACGCACCTGGTACCCGCGGCAGCGGCCACTGCGGCGAGGTTTGCGGCCACGGTGGTCTTGCCCTCCTTGGCGCCGGGGCTGGTGACGAGCACGATCCTCGGGCGCTGCGCACCACGCGAGAAGAACAAGTTGGTCTTCACCGTTCGGAAGTGCTCCGCGGTCGAGGACTTCGGCTCGTGCTGGGCAACCAGCTCCGGGCGGTTGTGCGGTCCCTCGCCCTCGGGCTGCTCGATCTCGGCGACCGCGGGGATCAGGCCGAAGAACTCGATGTCCGGCATCGTCTCGATGTCCTCGCGGGTCTTGAGGGTGTTGTCCAGCGACTCGACGAGGAATGCAGTGCCGATACCCAGCAACAGACCGAGCACCAAGCCGATAAGCAGGTTCACCTTGCGGTTGGGCCGGACCGGCGTGGTGGGAAGCGCCGCCGTATCCTGGATGCGGACGTTGTTCGTCTCCACCTGCGCACCCAGGTTGGTCTCCGTGTACCTGCGGTTCACCTCCTCGAAGTAGCCTTCCAGCTCGGTACGCTTCTTCACGAGCGGCTGATAGTCCAGCTCCAGCTTGACCAGCGCCGCCTCTTCCTCTCTCGCCTGCTCCAGGTTGTGCCGCAGCTCGTCCTCGAACGTGATCGCGCGCTTCAGCTTGTCGTTCTCCTCGGTGAGCTTGAGGTTCAGCTTCATCAGCTCCGCTTCCAGCAGCAGCCTGGACTCCCGCTGGATGGCTTCCCTCGTCTGCCGGCGCTGGCTCTGTGCGGCTTGCAGCCCCTTGTGCTTGGAGAGGTACTTGGATTCCAACTCGGTAAGCGATCCCTCGACCTCGACCAGCAGCCGCTTCAGTGAAGCGACGTGCCCACTCTCCACCAGCACCGGGTGCGGGACCCGCGACAAGTCCTTCTGCGCAAGCATCGCTTCCAGGTCCAGGACCCGTGCGGTGAGCTCCGCCCTTGTCTGGCTGGTCTCGATTGAGGTCCTGTCTATTCCGGCTTTGACGTAATTCTCGTGCAGCAGCTTCAGCCTGTCCCGCACGATCTCCTTCCTGCTTCCCAGGCTGCCCATGGCGTACCTGCGCTCGAATTCGAGCACCTGGGCTTCGGCCTCTTCCTTCTCGGTCTTCAGCCGCACCATCATGTTGCGCAGCTCGACCAGTGCGTCGGTGACGACTCGTTTCTTGTATTCGAGGTTCTCTTCCTGGTACTCGGTGACCAGCGTATTTGCGAGCTCCTGGGCCATGTGCGGGTCCGGGTCTTCCACCGTGACGACCACAAGCTGGCTCTCCTCACGGGGCAGCACGCCGATCTTGGAGATGAGCAGCGAGACCGGATCGACGTCGGCCATTACCTTGCGCTTCGCATCTTCGGTAAGCGGAGGATTGGCGCGGTCGAGCCCGAAGAAGCGTTCGTCCAGCCCTAGCGTCAGCTTGTCAACGACGCGCTTGGCCAGACGGCGGCTCTTGAGAATTTCCACCTGCGTCTCGATGTACTCCTTGATGCTCCAGTAGTCGGACGTACCAAGCTCGATGACCTCCTGCACCCTGTTGAGGATCGCAGGAGACCTGCGGTCAATAAGGACCGTGGCCGATGCCTGGTAGATGGGCGTCTGCCTCGCGGTCAGCAGGAGGCTCACCCCGACGGTCGCAATCAGCACGCCTGCTGCAAACCACTTCCGCTTCTCCAGGACTCCCATGAAGACCCGGATCGCGTTCGTGATCTCGGTTAGAGGTTCCTTCTCCTCAACCGGTGGCTGGTTCTGTACCGCCATTTCCCTGACCACGCACCTGCAACAAAGTCACAACACCGTCTCGGGCACGTAGACAATGTCTCCGGCCTTCAACGGAAAATTCGGCATGAGCCCTTCGCTGATCTGCTCCACCGGCACCCTTATGCGCTTCTCTACGCCCTCCTCGACCCGGGTCACTATGACGCTGTTCATCCTGGCCATTGCCGTGAATCCCCCGGCAAGCGTCACGGCCTGCACGACGTTCATCTCGCCTTCGAACGGGAAGGTCCCCGGCCTCGCCACCTGTCCCAGGACGAAGACCTTCTTCGAGTTGTACTGCTTTATGGCTACCGTGACGTAAGGGTCCCGAAGGTAACCGTCCGCCAGCCGCTCCTGGAGCAGCTTTGCAACTTGGGACGGAGAGAGGTTTGCGACGACCACCTCGCCAACCAGCGGGAACATGATCGTCCCCTCTCCGGCCACCCGGTATTCTCCAGACAAGTCTTTTTCCCCATAAACGCGCACGTCGAATATGTCGCCGGGACCCAGTGTTATCGAAGATCTCAGCGTCTGCGTGTCCACGGGGATCTTTATGTACTCGTCCCCCGCGGGCGGCGAGCACGCCGCGGCGAGCACGGTCAGCGTCGGCAGGATGTATCTTGAAAACATGGGTCCTTCTAATAACGAAGGATCAGCGACCCCTCGACAAAGTGCCTGGTGTAGGCCATCAGGTCCTGCACGTCGCCCTTCTTCAAGGTGAAGGCAGTGGTCTCGGCCCCTGGGAGGGTGTTGTTCATCTCGATGCCGTAGAGCGCCTGGAACGCCAGGGTCCTGGTGATGTCGACCTTCACCGTCGCCCGCGTCTTGAGCACCTGGTCCCTGCGGTCGAACCCCGACTGCATGATCCCGGTCACCGCGGGATCTGCGCCCACGTATGCGGCCGGAAGCTGGGAATACATCAGGTACTGGTACGCCACGTCGAGCTCGAAGTCCACCCGCTGCGCAATGCGCTGCTGGAAGTTTCCGTATACCTCGTGGAACGCGACGTAGTTGGTGAACAGGCTGTCGTTGAAATCGTAGGAGTAGCCGCCCTGCACGATGGTGGTGGGCGACAGCTTCAAGGAGACCCTGGCATCGGCGATCGGGCCGTTGTAGCTGGAATCCGCATCAGGAGTATAGAAGTCCTGGTTGGGATCGTTCTCAGCCGTGTCGGACTGGACGAAATCGTCGTGGAACGAGTTGCCCCAGCCCACCATGGCCAGGACGGACAGCTTCTTGGTGATGAAGCCGTTGACGCCGGCCTTGATCTTGAGCGGCTTGCTGTCGGTGAGCTCGTTGTAGTGGCCGCCGGTCTCTGAAAGGTAGTCGCGTACCTGCCAGTTCGTATCAAGCACGAGCGCAGTGAACGGGAAGAACTTCCAGCTCGCCCGCAGCGACATGTCGTGATAGGTCAAGTCGCCCCAGTCATCCGCCGTGTCGGTGAACAGGTCCGCCACGAAGTCGTAGTCGGCCTTGACCTCCAGGGCACGGCCGCCGGGGCGGAAGTTGAGGCCGCCGCCCACTCTGTTCACGTTGCGGTTGAAATTGCGGCCGCTCTCCATGTTGCGGCGCTCGACGGCACGGCGGAAGCGCTCCCTGAGCTGGAGGGCCACCGGGCCTGCATCAAAGAAAGTGGCGCCCACGCCGACCTCGCCGCCCAGGGAGTTCTGGTCCTGCACGGCCTCGTTGCTGTCCGTGTAGTAATTGAACAGGGCGTTGGCATCGAAATCGAGCTTGAGGTTGCGCGTGTTCTGGTTGTTGAGCTGGAGCTTCGGCATCAAGTGCACGTAAGGCGATCCGATCGGCGTCTCGTCCTCGGATTCATAGAACAAGTTGGAATTGTAGCCCGTGCCCAGCTCCAGGCTGGGGTAGAGAATGAAGTCCTGCGTCCGCAGCCCGAGATCCCGGTCCATGGGCGGAAGCTGCAACTTCCCGGTGACGCCCAAGGGCGTTTGCCCCAGGGCGGTACCCGCGCCCAAGACGACTAGAAGCAACCCTGCGACCCGCACTGAATATACAACCCTGTTCATCAGAAAATCACCACAGATTCATTTGTACTTATCACGCACGTTTCGCGCGTGCAAGTAATTTCTTTTACATCGATCAGAATTTATTTATCCGTTCGATTCAGAGCTTTCCAATCCTACTCGTAAGGGCTGGCCACGGGCGGCTGATCCACGTACAGCTCATCTCCTTCGAGGCCCGCGAGCGGGTCCACGTTGGGCAGGTCCGAGTCGGTCACCCGCTCGATCACCGGCTTGCCTTCCACGACCCCTTCTTCAGCGGGGCCGCCGCAGGAGCGAAGGCGTGCGTCGAGGTCATCGATCTTCTTTGCCGCGAGCTTGACCTTCTGGAACGCGGCTTCGACCCCCTTGGCGTTGCCCAGCTTGTACTCGGCCTGGAGATCGTACAGGTAGTCTTCGCCGAGCTTGAGCACACCCTTGAGTGCGATGAGCGCCTCGTTCACGCAGTCCATGCGGCCCACGTCCTTGTCCGCCCTGGCCTGGCGCAACGAGGACTCGCCGTTCTCGCGCATGCCCCGCATGTTCGCGATCATCTCCTCCGCGGTCTTCTTCATCTGCTCCATCGACAGCTTGTCCTCCAAGCCGGCCGCGGAAGCAACCGCGGGGGAAAGCAGCGCAGCGGCCACAAGCCACGCCCAAAGCTTCCTGGATCGACTCATCACGGCCCCCCCTTCCTTCTCAGTTTCTGCACTGCGATTCATCACAAAACGAATCCATCCGCACTATACGGTCGGGCACTCACCACCGCAAGTACTTTTTAGATCAAATGCCTCAAGAGCACGAAAAAGACCGCTGCCACCACCGCGAACAGGGGCAAGAGGATCAGGGCCGAGTACGCCATGTAGCCGAAGAACGACGGCATCCTGACTCGGCGCTCGCCCGCCGTTTCTGCTACCGCCTTCACCATGAAATTCGGGGCATTGCCGATATACGTATTCGCCCCCATGAACACGGCCCCGATCGAGACAGCCTTCAGTAGCTGTGCCCCCGCAGGCTGCGTCACGAGACCCGCGATCCCGTCCACCCCGGCCACGCTCACCGCAGCTTGTGCGAACACAAGGTACGTCGGTGCGTTGTCCAGGAACGACGAGAGTGTCCCGGAAGCCCACATGAATTGCCAGGGCTCGGTGACGCCCAGATCGCGGCCGTGCAGCTTGAGGAGCGCCAGTGCGGGGAGCATGGTGACGAAGATGCCTGCGAAGAGCACCGCCACCTCGACGATCGCCGCGAAAGAGAACCGGTTCTCCTCGCGCAGCGCCTTCGGCGTGAGCTTCATGGAAAGCAGCCCCATAGAAATCATGATCGCTTCACGCCAGGGGCTTCCCTCCGGCCATCCCAGCCCCGTTGCCTCGACCACCTCCTGGAGGTGGCCGCTTATGAGTGTCGCGGTCAGGATGCCCATTGCCAGCACGAAGTTCAGCGAGCCCGCGATGCTGAGCCTCTCGTTCCCCACCGCCATCTCACGGACCGAAAGTTCCTCACGGGCGTAAGCGCGGCGGTCCCAGAAGTAGAACAGCCCAAGCAACACCGCCACCGTGGGGAGCCAGATCGGGGCCAGGGAAAACGTCCAGGTGAACGGCACGCCCCTCAAGTACCCAAGGAAGAGCGGCGGATCGCCAAGCGGCGTCAGTGCGCCACCGATGTTGGCAACCAGGAAGATGAAGAAGATGACGATGTGCTTCTTGTTCTTGCGGTGCTCGTTCATGCGCAGCAGCGGCCGGATGAGCAGCATCGCCGCGCCCGTGGTCCCGAACAGGTTGGCGATGACCGCTCCGACCGCCAGGAACGCCGCGTTCACGCCCGGGGTCCCTTTCAGGGAACCACGCAGCACGATCCCACCAGAAACCGTGTAGAGCGACCACAGCAGCACGATGAACGAGAAGTACTCCAGAACGGAATGCAGCAGCTCGACGGGCGCATTGACAATGTACAGTCCAGCCACGGGCACCGAGAGGACCGTTGCCACAAGCGCCTTGTTGCGGTTGCTCTCCCACCAGTGCTCGATGGTCAAGGGAAGCACCGCGATGCTGAGCAGCAGAAGTGCGAAGCAAGCCACCCAGCCGATCGAAGGGTCGAAGATACCTGCCGCATGTCCACTGGCAACCGGCAGAGTCGGGAGAGTCCAAAGCACCGCCATCACCTCCAAGCTGCGCCGCAATGCCCTGCTGACACCAGGGGTCTTCTACTGGGCGCGGAACACGAACGGTACGGTGAATTCCGCGGGCTTGCCTTCGGGCTTCG
>Ga0172371_10006740_pt1 | contig 16589 bp, 17 predicted proteins | sample Lak12m_FD_114543 | JGI IMG/M metagenome (GOLD analysis project Ga0172371, IMG submission 114543) | Freshwater microbial communities from Kabuno Bay, South-Kivu, Congo - kab_022012_12m | ecosystem: Environmental > Aquatic > Freshwater > Lake | place: Democratic Republic of the Congo: South-Kivu...
AACCGTACCGAACAATGGTATTATTGCAGTTCTCCCAGCGATGAACCCTTGTTTTCGCAGGTTAACTATTTAACATACAACAAAAAAGGATTGCAAACCGACAATATCTTTATCTCTTACGACTCCAAAGGAAATGAAACCCGTTGGGCAAAAAACATTTACACTTACAACTCGGATGGTCGTGTACTTGAGGACAAACTGTTAAATAAACAAGGAGTAACCACAAGCAGGATACTCTACACTTACGAAAATGGTATGCTAGTGCAGGAAATTTTCCTGGATTTTGACGAAAATGGCAAACAATTGAATAAAAAAACCATCAGATACAACGACAAAGGAACCGTAATCAGCGCAAAGGATGAATAACCTGTGATTTTAAGGTAATACCTTTTACTGTACAAAAGAAGTTTTTCCATTTTGACTTGATTCTGAAATTCTGGTTCTCTCACAACACGAAATCCAATACCAACTATGCCTCATCAAGCGCCATTAGCCGAAATCCTTCGCCCCCAAAATCTTGATGGGTACATTGGGCAAGAGCATCTGTTGGGCGTAAATGCAATTTTGAGGCGAAGCATCGACTCCGGCAATATTCCATCGATGATTTTATGGGGGCCACCCGGTGTCGGGAAAACAACGCTGGCATTTATTATTTCAAAAAGCCTGAATCGCCCATTCTACACTTTGAGTGCTGTGAGTTCAGGAGTGAAAGATGTGCGGGCAGTAATCGACAAGGCCAGGGAGGAGCAGAACGCAATTTTGTTTATTGATGAAATACACAGGTTTAGCAAATCCCAACAGGATTCATTGCTTGGAGCAGTTGAAACCGGAATCATTACTCTCATAGGAGCCACCACCGAAAATCCTTCCTTCGAAGTCATTTCACCCTTGCTTTCACGATGCCAGGTTTACATCTTAAAATCCCTCGAAAAAGAACACCTTTTAAAAATGCTTGATCTTGCCAAAGCTTTTCTGGAAAAAAAATCTGGAAAAAAAATCGAACTTCAGGAAGATGAGGCATTATTGAGAATTTCGGGCGGAGATGCACGTAAGTTGTTTAATGCCATCGAGTTGGTTGCAAAAACCCAGGAAAAGAACGAAACCATTGTTGTTACCAACAAAATTGTAATCGACACCATCCAGCAAAATATTGCCATTTACGACAAAGCGGGTGAGCAACATTATGATATTATTTCTGCCTTCATCAAATCCCTGAGGGGCAGCGATCCAAATGCAGCAGTTTACTGGCTTGCAAGGATGATTGAAGGCGGCGAAGATCCTAAATTTATTGCAAGGCGTATGTTGATTTTGGCTTCCGAAGACATTGGAAATGCCAACCCTAACGCTCTTTTACTGGCAAATGCCTGCTTTGATGCCATCAACAAAATTGGCTGGCCCGAAGGAAGGATCATTTTATCGCAAACTGCTGTTTATCTTGCAACATCTCCCAAAAGCAATTCTACCTACATGGCCATCGAAGAAGCTTTATCAAAGGTTCATCAGACGGGGGACCAGCCCGTTCCGTTGCACATCAGGAATGCACCTACAAAATTGATGAAAGATATTGGTTATGGTAAAGATTACAAATACGCCCATCAGTTCGATCAAAACTTTATAGATCAGGAATTCCTTCCGGAAAAAATAAAAGGAACAAAATTTTATGAGCCTGGAAAAAATGTAAGAGAGGAAGAAACAAGAAAATGGCTTAAAGCAAGGTGGGGTAAAAAATATGACTATTGACCAACTTCATTACTTAATGATAAGTTTGTCACCTATCTTCAGTACTTTTTTGGGTGTGATGTTGTTACTCTGACAAATTGCGTTTACCGATGTATTATACTTTTTTGCAATGGCAGACAGCGTATCACCTTTTCTGATCTCATGGCTATATGATTCACCGTTACCTGCCTCAACACCGGCAGTTACATTGAAGGTGGAAATTGGTTTAGGCAGTGGGAAATCACTGAGACAAGTTTCAATCCTACCATTTACGTAAAACAACGTATCTGCTTTTAGCTCAGCAGTTTCAAACCCAATGTATTTTTCTGAATCAAATGCTACACCATACATTCTCGATTCATAATGTAAATGATCGGTTGTGGCTCTTCCGGTTCTTCCGCCTAATCCAACAACCTCCCCCGCTTTAATAAATTCGTTTTCTTTTACCAGGATTTTTGAGAGGTGACCATACAAAGTTTCCAGGCCATTGTTGTGACGGACAAGTACAAGCAGGCCATACCCATGAAAAGATCTGGCTAACCGCACTTTTCCATCAAAAGCACAATAAACACTGTCGCCCTTTTTTAATTTAACATCCGTTCCTGAATGATTCTTCCTTCGCAGTGTCCGGTATCCACTTATTACCTTGCCCTTTATGGGAGGTGCAAAGCAGTTATCTTCAGGTCCCTCAAGTGGAATAACAATGGTATCTGTTTTTTGAGGTAGTATGGTTGATTGGTAGCGGATATTATGATTATCCCAAATACAGTTGTACATAACCTCGGCGGGGATAAAGGATAAATCGGCCGGTAATATTCCAATTCCTGAATAAATCGAGTCGGTCGAAAGGCTGTCAGGCAAAAGCAACAACGAATCTGCATCAGTTAACTCCTGACCATAACTCACTGAAACGCTTAAAATAAGCAGGATTGTTATTAAAAAACGGATATTCAAATGCTTTTAATTTGGTTCGGCAAAAATAACTGTTACTTCAACTCATTCATTAACAACAACATTTAACAAAAGTTAAAAACAACCAGGTCAATAAGTTGGTGAGTTTGCATCATCTTCGTCAAAATAAAGGTTTGAGCTAATAATTGCATCAGAATCATTCAGTTCTCTCAGAATTATTGAATTTCGCTTTTCCTGTTTTAGCGAAATATGATAAAAAGCTTCCAGGATGTTTTCAGTTCCAAGATTTTTCAGATTCACAAGTTTAATTTTTCGGCAATGTTTTTTTAATATTTGTTCGATTTTAATATCGCTTTCTTCGCTGGCATTGTAAGTGAGCTGGAGAAGAAACTCTCGTTTGCGGGTAGCTCCAAAATTAAAAGTGGTTAAAAGTATGATTGCAAAACTGATCAATATGGTGCCGAGCAAAGCCACACTGTAAAGACCTACCCCTGCAGCCATTCCAATGCTGAGCGAGAAAAATATAAAAACAATATCCTGAACATCTCTTACTGCGGTTCTGAACCGGATAATTGACATTGCACCCACTAATCCAAAAGCGCGTGCCAGATTATTTCCAATTACAAGTATAACCACAGAGGTAATCATCGACAAAATAACTAGGGAATTCACAAATGTTACAGAATAACTCGGTCCTTTGTAAACTTGCCTGTAAACCAGCGAAATAATCATTCCGCAAATAAACGAAACCAGCAGATTTCCCAATACTGTGTAAACTGTTACCGGAAATAAATCGATACTCTGAAACTCTTCAAACATTATTTAAATCGTAAAATTATTACTAAAGATTCTGGTATGAGCAAATGTACTTGGCAGCTTTTTCTTATTTAAAAAATTATGACTGTCAATTGAAATACAATACTTTGAAGCTGATTCCCGCTTAAGACCCAGTATTCCAATTATCGGTTTCATCCACGAAGGAAAATAATCGTTGAATTTAACCTCAAGAATAAATTGATTCCACAGGGTATTTCTTACTCTGTTTTCGGAATACAATTCGTCAATAGCTGGAAAAGCAACGCTTCGGAGATTTTTATCAAAAGTAATGCGGATGCTTTGATCGTACAAACCTAAATAGGCTTCTCTTTCGTAGATTACAAGTACAACCGGGCGAAGGCTACTGTTGTAATAATGGAATAAAAATCTCTTGATATTATCGACTGCTTCCGGAAATTTCTCACTATTTGATATGCAGGACTCGACATTATGGTTTTGAAATAATGTGCAAATTTCATCAAATGGTGCTGACGCCCGGTTTTTAAAAATCGGTATTTCATACTTTCTTTTGATTTCAAAAAATACGGTCGAATTTTGTTCCCATGTATTGTAACCCCTGATCCTGAATTTCTTACGATGTTTAATTCCTTCAATCTTTTCAAAATAGTAATCATAGGTAGGAGTATCGAAATAAATGCTGCGAACAGTGTAGTGATGGTCTTTCATCACAGCAGAATGTTTGTCCAGTTTAACAAATGGAGTAATCATGCTCCGCAGGGTATCCATTTTACTGTTGTGAACAAAATATTTGTACTCGTACCTAAGCATAATCAAATTTATCTTATAAAAATATTCAAGGTTCGGTTGGCATATTCCCACAATGAAATATGATCGCAAACAAATTGGCATTGCACAGTTAATCCGGGATAAATGTGTTGTGAATCACCAATAATTTCAGCGAAAACAAAGATTACCTGGGTTGAACTGGCTACATTTACACCATTTGAAATTAGTTCAACATTATTTGAAATCTCGAATATTTTGGCATTCATGTCCTGGTCAGTTCCCGGGATGGTGAATTCAATTATTGATTGACGATCAACATAAAGACGATAATTGAACTTTACTGGTGCATACAACACATAATAGGAAGTATCGGTAACTGAAATGTAATCTCTTGGATTTTGGCTTAATGAATAGAGATCAAAAATCATTTTTCCTGCAAATGGAGCAGCAAGGACATATTCATTTTTAAGCTTTTGCGATAACAGAAGCTCTTTTTGGTATGACTTGATCCGTTCCTCAATTAAACTAATTTCCTCAGGCTTTGTTCCGGTAAGGGCAACCTGATATTCACTTTTAGCCAATTCAATATTTGATAATGCATTATTGTATTGATTTTCAATAATTTCAAAATCATTGTCGGCAATAACACTATCATTTATTAAAGTTTGTGCCCTTTCAAAATTCGTTTTGGCAAAATCATAATTTACAGAGGCATTTATCACTTTTTGCCGGAGGTTCTCAAGTACTGTTTCCTTTTCGCCTGCTTTGCCGCTGGCCAATAGTTTCGATTCCACTTCGATGGAGTTTTCTATTTGCTGAATCTTTTCATCAAGGAACTGCGAATGAATAAAACCAAGAGTATCTCCTTTTTTAATAAAAGAATTATTTTCGAGATAGGGCATTAAACGAAGCCGTGCAATATCACCACGTTCAAATTTGTAGGTTGCCAGGTCTTCGATTACACCTGTTCTGTAATTTACCAATTCACCAACAAAACTTCCATCGGAATCGGCTTTCAAACTCCATTTTTTTATGGGATAAACAATGGCTGTGGTTCTAAAAGCAAAAGGAACTTTAATTGGGAGGAAAAACAAAGTAACAATCAGCAAAAGAATGGCAATTAACAGGTATTTCCTGTACCTAATCTTCATCTTAATAGTTTGTTAGTAAAATTTCAAATAGTATTTATCAGTATCCGAGTAATTTGAACAGGTATCATCAAGAAACACTGGTATCACAATCTACTGATTACATAAAGTTAGTTTAACAACAAGTTGACAAAACGTTCATGTTGGCACAAAATTATCAATTTAGCATTTAGTAAGGACTAAAAAACATCCCTGTCATATTTTTTAAAAATTAAAAATAGTTGAGGACATTAATTCAACCCGAAACTTTTTCGATTTTTGCAAACCAATAGACATTTTAAAAGTTCATTTTATTCAATTTATTTATGAAGAAATTCTCGACCTATCTGATTTTTGCAATCCTTTTTTCCATTTTAACAGGTTGTGGCCAAAACAAGCCAAAAGGCAATCCCGAGATGGCGGCATTAGTCAAAGAACAATTTGTGTTTTCGTGGAACGCTTACAAGACATACGCATGGGGAAAGGATGCTTTGAAACCGATAACAAAATCGGCTGAAAACTGGTACGAACATTCGCTGCACATTTCACCGATTGATGCTTACAGCACCATGAAGGTGATGGGTCTCGACAAGGAGGCAGCCGAAGTTGAAGATTACATAGTAAAAAATGTGAATTTCGATAAAGACATTTTTGTTAAAACTTTCGAGGTAAATATCAGGATTTTAGGCGGTTTACTGGCAATGTACCAATACACCCAAAACCCGGAAATCCTAAGCCTGGCCGGTGATTTTGGCGACCGTTTGCTTCCTGCTTTTAACTCGCTCACCGGCATACCTTATTATTGGGTCAACCTGAAGACAGGTGAGGTAAAGGGGGCAGATGTAAATATTGCTGAAGGAGGTTCATGTTTGTTCGAGATGGGAATCCTGAGCAAAATGACTGGTAATCCGGTTTATTTTGAAAAAGCCAAAAAAGCATCACAAGCCATTTTCAGCAGGAGATCATCACTGGGATTGATCGGAGAAAGGATAAACGTTGAAACCGGAGAATGGACCGACAACCGCAGCCACATTGGTTGCTGCATCGATAGTTATTACGAATACTTGTACAAAAGCTGGATACTGTTTGGAGACGAAGAGATTAAATCGATGTGGGACACAAGCATTTTAGCAATCAATCAATACATCGCCGACGAGCATTCATCGGGATTTTGGTACAGTCAGGTTGATATGAATACCGGAGAAGTATTGAACCGTATCGTTACTTTATATGATGCGTACTTCCCGGCATTACTGGCACTTTCAGGTGATTTGGGCAGGGCCGCAAAGTATCAGGAATCATGGAACAAGCTCTGGAACAAAAATGGCCTGGAACCTATGGTTTATGATTACGGCATCGATTCGATAACAAATCCCGGTTACGATTTGAATCCAGAAATTATGGAATCGAATTTTTACCTCTATTATTACACCCATGACGAAAAATATGCCCAAATGAATGAAAGGTACCTGAATGACCTGATAAAATATTGCAGGAATGACGTTGCTTTTACAACCATTGAAAATGTAAATACCAAGCAAAGAAGCGATAACATGCCCACTTTCTTTTTTGCTGAAACCTTAAAATATCTCTACCTTACTTTCGCTCCCGAAGGACAAACATTTCTTGATGAATATGTTTTCAGCACAGAGGCTCATCCTTTCAAAAAAGAATTTTTCAAATAAATATGTATTGCAAAAAACTTGTCAATCTGGTTCAAATCAACTGGTTCAGAGTATTATCGGGCATCGGAATTTATAAATAATTAACAGTTTTTGAGAAAAATATCATTAAAATAATTGATTAAATGATATTTACACATACATTTGCGCGAACATTTTTTTTAAATTATCATTTTACACAAATTTAGATCATGAACATTTTTGTAGGAAGTTTGCCCTTTCGTCTTGAAGAAAGTGAATTACAGGAAATTTTTGAAGAGTATGGTGAAGTTAGTTCAGTGAAAATTATTACTGATAAATTCTCCGGTAGAAGTAAAGGTTTTGGTTTTGTTGAAATGCCAAATGAAGAAGAAGCCAAAAAAGCAGTTGAAGAATTGAACGGTGCTGAAATTGATGGACGCACAATCGTTGTAAATGAATCAGAAAAACGCGAAACACCCCGTAGAACTGGTGGTTTTAGCGGCGCACCGAGAGGTGATAATCCTCGTGGCGGCGGCGGCTTTAACAAAGGCGGTGGCTTTAATAAAGGTGGCTTTAACAAAGGTGGTGGCGGTGGAAATCGTCGTGGTGGCGAGCGTCGTCAGACCTATTAACAGATACAGCCTTTTCGAAAAAAGCTTTTCATTTTAATTAATTTAATTTCTTGTTAACCAAAATGATATTTTGGTTAACAATATGCCGGCATGTGATAATTTTAAAAATTATTTCATGCCGGTGTTTTTTTAAAAAATATGGAATTTTACGAACTTCGCAGTATGAAAAATGAGATAGTCCTATCAATACCAAAAATTAAGTATCACAACAGTGGAATTTTTTTGCTGATGGCTGGCCCATGTGTAATCGAAAATGATACAATGCCTTTCAAAATTGCCGAAAAAATTGTTGCCATTACCGAAAAATTGAAAATACCTTACATTTTCAAGGCTTCGTACCGCAAGGCCAATCGTTCAAAAATTGATTCGTTTACCGGAATCGGCGACAAAAAGGCATTAAAAATTCTGGAGAAAGTAGGCTCAACTTTTAATATACCTGTAGTTACCGACATTCACACAAACGAAGAGGCAGCAATTGCCGCTGCTTATGCTGATGTTTTACAGATACCGGCTTTTCTTTGCCGCCAGACCGAATTACTGATTGCCGCTGCAAAGACTGGCAGAACCATCAACATTAAAAAGGGGCAGTTTGTATCACCAGAATCGATGAAATTTGCAGTTGAGAAGGTAAGAGAATCGGGAAACCAGCAAGTAATGCTCACCGAACGCGGAACCACATTTGGCTATCATGACCTTGTTGTTGATTTTAGGGGCATCCCGGTCATGCAAAATAACAATGTTCCTGTTATTCTCGATTGTACACATTCGTTGCAGCAACCCAACCAATCGTCAGGAGTAACCGGCGGTCGTCCCGACCTCATCGAAACCATTGCCCGAGCAGGGATCGCTGTTGGTGTGGATGGTCTTTTCATCGAAACTCACCCCAATCCTCAACATGCTCTATCGGATGGTGCCAACATGCTTCATCTCGATTTTCTTGATAACCTGTTACAGAAACTGGTTAAGTTAAGGAAATCCCTGTAATTTTTATGTAATTAATAGATTGCTCTCAACAACAAAAAAGTAAATTTTCTACTTTTTTAAACTAAATACAAATTATCCATTTTTCTAAAAATACCTCGTTCGGGCTAATAGCCAATAAGTTTTTTTCTATTTTTGTTAACTCACAAGCATTGACTATTGCAAATTCCATAAATTATTGATATTATGAAAGATACACCATTAAACTATGCCATTGTTGCGGAAAAAATTAAGGCCAGTGGTTTAAAGAAAGTTGGAGATGCTTCAATTCGTGAGATAAAAAAACTGATCGATCAGATTGAAAAAGCAACTGGAGAAAAATATGTAAGGATGGAAATGGGGGTTCCCGGTCTTCCACCCACAAAAATTGGAATTGAAGCCCAAAAAGCAGCATTGGATGCAGGTGTAGCAGCTATTTATCCTGATATTTTCGGAATTGCTCCATTGAAAGTAGAAATTGCAGAATTTGTAAGGAATTTTCTCGATATCAAGGTGAGTTCTGAAGGATGTTTACCAACTGTAGGCTCGATGCAGGGAAGTTTTGCGGCATTTATGACCCTTAACAGAATGCACGCCCATCGCGAGGGCACATTGTTTCTTGATCCCGGATTCCCGGTTCACAAACAGCAATTGCGTGTAATGGGTCAAGGATTTGAATCTTTCGACGTTTATAATTTCCGCGGTGAAAAACTCAGGGAAAAACTTGAATCTTACCTTTCAACAGGCAGATTTTGTACAGTTTTGTACTCAAATCCAAACAATCCCTCCTGGATTTGCTTCACCGATCGGGAACTTCAGATAATCGGTGAGCTGGCAAATAAATACGATATTATTGTAATTGAAGACCTTGCCTATTTTGCCATGGATTTCAGGAAGGATTATTCTAAACCCGGAGTTCCGCCCTTCCAACCATCTGTAGCAAAATACACCGACAGCTTTGTTTTGCTCATATCGAGTTCAAAAGCTTTCAGTTATGCGGGCGAACGGGTAGGAATGATGGTAGTTTCTGACAAATTGTTTGTTACCAAAGCCCCCGATCTGCTTCGTTTTTATCGTTTTGATATTGTAGGCCATGCCTTGATATTCGGCTCATTGTATTCACTGAGTTCGGGTACCTGCCACTCTGCACAATATGCCTTAACTGCCATGCTGAAGGCTGCCAATAAAGGGGAACTTGATTTTGTTGAAGAGGTAAAAGAATACGGCGAGAAAGCCAAAATCATGAAAAAAATGTTCACCGATAATGGTTTCAAAATCGTTTACGATACCGATATTGACGTACCCATCGCTGATGGTTTTTATTTCACCTTCTCCTACCCGGGCATGAGTGGAGCAGAGTTGATTGAAAAATTGTTGTATTACGGAATTTCGGCTATCACGCTTGATATTACTGGAAGTGAGAGACATGAGGGCATCAGGGCTTGCGTCTCTTTGGTACAGCGGTCACAATTTCCAATTCTTGAAGAGCGCCTGAAAAGATTTAATACCGATCATAAAAATTAATGTTGTTTTTCGACAGTTCACCCGGTTTCCAATCGCCCAACTTATTAAAGTTTTAACCGGTTTTCATGAATTAAAAAAAACATTTCTGTCTTAAAGTAAAAATTATTGCGTTTGACTTAATAATCAAGGACATTTTGCCAGAAATGGCAAACTACATTATCAAAAACATTTTGACAAACAGGCTTTTTCAAGCTGTTTCATAATATCAACTCAGAATTTATACTCAATAAAAATTAAGGCGAAACGGTCAAAAAACGGCTGGTTTGAAAAGCCATGAAATGTAAAAGGATTAATTTCGTGCCTTAAAAAAAATACCAAATTTTTAAAAAGAAATTTATGGCAAAAGTTCAGGGAGCTATTGTTGTTGACAAGGAAAGATGCAAGGGATGTGAAGTTTGCATACCTGCCTGTCCTACTCATGTCATCGAACTGGCAAAGGAAGTTAACGGAAAGGGCTATCATTATGCCTATATGGCAAATCCTGATGGTTGCACAGGTTGTTCGAATTGCGCCATCGTTTGTCCCGATGGAGTGATTACGGTTTACAGGGTAAAAACAACATCTTAAAGTAACTACAACAAATTAAGATAAAAATGGGTGAATTAAAGTTAATGAAAGGAAATGAGGCCATTGCCGAAGCAGCCATCCGCGCAGGAGTGGATGCCTATTTTGGTTACCCGATTACGCCTCAGTCGGAAGTTATTGAATACCTGATGCAAGAGCAGCCCGAAGAAAGAACCGGGATGGTGGTTTTGCAGGCCGAGAGTGAACTGGCTGCCATCAATATGGTTTATGGTGCTGCCGCCTGCGGAAAAAAAGCTATGACCACCTCATCAAGCCCCGGAATCAGTTTATACCAGGAAGGAATATCATACATAGCCGGCGCTGAGTTACCCTGTGTTATTGCCAATGTTGTCCGTGGTGGCCCTGGCCTCGGAACCATCCAACCATCGCAGGCCGATTATTTCCAATCGACCAAGGGAGGAGGACATGGCGATTACAGGCTTTATGTTCTGGCGCCTGCATCAGTGCAGGAAATGGCTGATTTTGTTGAAGATGGATTCGAAATAGCTTTCAAATACCGCAACCCTGTTATGATTCTTACCGATGGTATGATTGGCCAAATGATGGAAAAGGTTGAATTGAAAGACCCGAAACCCCGCTGGACTGATGAGGAAATTAAAGCCATGTCTGATTCATGGGCCACAATAGGCAAAGGCAATCATCGTGAAAGGAACATTATCACTTCACTTGATCTTGATTCTGCCAAACAGGAAAGGCACAATCATCACCTTCAGGAAAAATACCGCAGGATGGAAGCCGAAGAGGTAAGATATGAAGAAATCGAGTGTGAGGATGCTGAATACCTGATTGTAGCGTATGGTTCAAGTGCCCGTATTGCGATGAAAACCCTAAGTCTTGCTCGTGCAAAAGGTATAAAAGTCGGGCTTTTCCGTCCAATCACTTTATACCCCTTCCCAATGAAAGAGATGCTTAAATATGTAGGCCAGGTTAAAGGCATTTTATCCGTTGAAATGAGCGCTGGTCAATTGATTGAAGACATAAAACTTGCTGTTGAATGTAAAGTAAACGTTCAGCATTTTGGCCGCTATGGTGGAATGATACATTCCCCGGACGAAGTTCTTTATGCTCTTGAAACATTAATGAATGGAGGCAACGATGGACGTTAAAGAAATAATTAAGGAGGAAAACCTGGTTTACAGCAAAACCAAACTGATGACCAGTAATGTGTTATCTTATTGTCCGGGATGCGGGCATGGAACGGCGCACAGGATTATTATGGAAACACTGGATGAAATGGGGCTGCAATCGCAGACTATTGGAATTGCCCCTGTTGGATGTTCAGTATTGGCCTACGATTTTATGAACATAGACATGATTCAAGCGGCTCATGGCCGTGCTCCAGCCGTGGCAACCGGAGTAAAACGGACACATCCTGATAAATTTGTTTTTACCTATCAGGGTGATGGTGACCTGGCTGCCATCGGAACCGCCGAAACAATTCACGCCTGTAACCGAGGCGAAAATATCACCATCGTTTTTATAAATAATGGCATTTATGGAATGACCGGAGGACAGATGGCACCTACTACCTTGGAAGGAATGAAAACCGCAACATCACCTTATGGAAGGAACCTTAAATTGATGGGTAATCCACTGAAAATTACAGAATTGGTTGCCCAGCTTCCGGGAACCTGTTTTGTTTCGAGACAAGCCGTGCACACTCCATCTGCTGTACGGAAAGCCAAAAAAGCAATCAGGCTGGCTTTTGAAGTTCAGAAAGATAATAAAGGTATTTCGTTTGTGGAAATCGTTTCAAACTGCAATTCAGGTTGGAAACTTCCTCCGGTAAAAGCCAATCAATGGATGGTAGAAAATATGTTCCCATTCTATCCATTGGGCGACATAAAAGTGGACGGTCAACTGGTTAAAGTACAGTAATTGTTTGATTAAAAATTCATCAGATCATGACAGAAGAAATTATAATAGCAGGATTTGGCGGTCAGGGAGTACTTTCAATGGGTAAAATCCTGGCTTATTCAGGTATAATGCAGGATCAGGAAGTAAGTTGGATGCCATCGTACGGCCCGGAAATGAGGGGCGGCACTGCCAATGTGACCGTAATTGTAAGCGACGAAAGGATAAGTTCTCCAATCCTGAATTTTTACGATACCGCCATCATCCTCAACCAGCAATCGATGGATAAATTTGAAAGCAGGGTAAAACCAGGCGGAGTTTTGCTTTACGACCCAAACGGAATAACCCACCACCCTACCCGCAAGGACATCACCATTTATAAAATTGAAGGCGCCAAACTTGCAGTGGAGATGGGAAATACAAAAATTTTCAACATGATTGTTCTTGGAGCCTATCTGAAAATAAAACCCATTGTTAAGCTGGAAAATGTTATTCGTGGATTGAAAAAATCATTGCCGGAACGTTATCATAAACTCATCCCAATGAATGAAGATGCACTCAACAAAGGGATGGATAATCCGGTGGTTTACCAACCTGCTTAATTTGACAGGATTTTTTTCAAATCTGTGTTAAACAATATGACAACAAAACAACCAACCTTTCCGGGTTGGTTGTTTTATTAAAGGGATACGATTTTTATTTCATCAAAAAACTATTCAGTTTGTTATCTGCTAATTTTCAGAACATTAAAGTTTTTCTTGAAACAGAACACCTTCTAAGAACCCGAAAACATATTTCCAATCCTGAAAAAAATGCCTCTGCTAAAAGGGTCAACATGTTTTTGCGATGGATGGTACGAAAAGATGACAATGGAATTGATTTTGGCATCTGGAATTCGATCAAAACACGGGATTTTATTTGCCCACTGGATGTACACTCCGGAAATTCCGCCAGGAAACTCGGCATTTTAATCCGGAAAACGAATGATTGGAAAGCGGCCATCGAACTCACCAACACTCTGCGACTTTTTGATGCTGATGATCCGGTAAAATATGACTTTGCTCTTTTTGGAATGGGTGTTTTTGAAAAGTTCTAGCAGAGAAAATCCGGAAATCTTCGGATTTGAAAATCACAACTTTTATGTGTGATGGTTAAAACTAATTGTTGGGCACTTTCTTCCCGTCAATGAAAGTTACAACAAAGGAGTCGGTAATGCCTTTATCAATCAACTGCTTATTAAACTCTTTTGCATCAGAAATCTGGTTAAATTCACCCACAAAATAGCGATACCATGTTCCATCAAAGTCTTCAGCAACAGTGTCGAAGAAACCAAGTGACTGAATAAACTGCTTAATTCCTGGTTCTGGTATTTTTGATGCTGCGATTTGAACACGATAAATTTTCAAGGCTCCATTTGTGCCATCATGTTGAGTAGGCTTTTCGATTGTAATTTGCCCATTTTGAGTATTCTCAGCATTTGTGGTCACTGGCACAACTACAGCATTCTGTGTGTTTGGCTGCTGCTTTTGTTCCTTAGCAATTTGTTCATTTTTATTCTCATCCACTTTATTAACTTTCAATTCAGGCTTTTTCTCAGTTACCTGGTCAGAAACTTTTGAAATATCAGGCTCCGACTTTTTGGCAATCTCAGGTTCAGACTTTTTAACTACTTCCGTAATCTGGGTTTTTGCCACCTGTTGATCCTGTTTTTTTGCAGGCTCTGGTTCAACCTTTTTCTGGGTACCTGTCTCTTTGGTATCCTGGGTAATATTTGCCTTACCCGTTTCAATTGTTATAACTTTTGTGGCATTTTTCCATTGGTTCAACAACTCATCCATCTGAGCGTAAAGTTTTATTGAATCAGATTTTGCCTTTACACTTTCCGCAGTGTTCTTTTCAATGCTTTTTGGTTTCGTCACTACTGCTTTTTCTGTCAGATAAATACTATTGGAAAAAACAGCTTTGAGTTTATTAATAACCCAAAATTCCGCAGAAATGGGGTAAACAGCTTTAACATTGCCGGGTGAAATCAACTTGCAGTTGATAGTTATATCGGAAGCTTCAGGAAGTTTTTCCCAGTTCAGTTTTAATTTTCCAAGAACTCTCTCATATTCAAAATCCTCATGATTAAGCACTTGCACATCGGAATGTGGCGGAACAGAAATTAGTAATGTTGCTTTCTCGCCTGTATTTTCTTTTCTTAGAATAATGTCCAGGTTGTAAAAGCTATTAAATTCAACTTCACGGGGATAATCAAGAACAAGACTGTATGTCCCAATGGTCGCTTTTATTGTATGGTTGGGCAGAATTCCCACTTTGTTGATATCCACACGTATTTTAGTGTTTTTTATGATTTGTAATCCGCCAACGATAGTTAAAACCGAAAGTACCGGGTAAACACCTGATACAGCATGAGTCACCTTTACGGGGTAAGCAACTTTAACATCATCAGGAAATGATTGAGCGCCCCATTCAATGATCATTTTATTGTTGTCAACCGTGTATTTTGCATTTTGCGGTTCAGGGAGCATAGGTAAAAATCCCTGTGGCCAGGTAAACTGAAATTTTCCACCAATTGAATGTAGTGATTGCTTTTTTATCACAGTTTCAAAAATGAAAATTTCTCCAGCCCCAACTGTCTCCGGAAAATTAAAGTCTATTTGAAGTAATCCATCAACCGGTCCATTGTCGTACTTTTCGAATGAATAAACCGTGGTTTCTTCAAAGGGAACTGATGACAAATCCCGGTTTGTGCCAAAAAGACTGATTCCATTGGAAACCAAAATCAGCGAAAGCCAAAATATCCTTATTGTTCTAAACATAGTATAACTCATTATGATAGTCTATTTTAATTGCGTAAAATTAAAGTTTTTAAAAATACTTTTTACCATTTAGATGAAAGAATTTCACCGGCTGGTAAATTTCTGCTTTATTGTCATTTCCAAAATATGCTGATCCTATATTCCACAAAAGAGGCATAGTGGTTGCAAAGATAAATGAATTAAAAGTTTTGATAATTCGCCTGGCTGTTTATCCGTTTTGTGAGCTTTGAACAAACCTGGCAGTCAGATTGTTTTTTCCAAAAACTAATTTTAATAAAAATGAAGAAAACAGGATTGCTTTTATCGTTTCTGCTGGCATTCGTTATGATGAATGCTCAAACCTATAAAACATTGCACGATTTTACAGTCGAAACCCTTGAAGGTGAGAAATTTGATCTTTCGGCATTAAAAGGTAAGAAAGTTTTGGTCGTAAATACTGCCTCAAAATGCGGATTGACACCACAATACGAAGATTTGCAAAAATTGTATGAGACTTACGGTAGTGATAAATTTACCATTATCGGTTTTCCCGCCAACAATTTTCTGAAACAGGAACCCGGCAATAATGACGAAATCCGTGAGTTTTGCACTTCGAATTATGGTGTAACTTTTCCAATGATGTCAAAAATTTCTGTTAAAGGGGATGATACGCACCCGGTTTACCAGTGGTTGACCCAAAAAGTTGAAAATGGTATTATGGATTCGGAAGTGAAATGGAATTTTCAGAAGTACATGATTGATGAAAATGGCCATCTTGTGGACATGGTGCCACCAAAAGAAAAGCCAGACTCGGAAAAAATCATCAACTGGATAAAAGGAGAATGATCTGATTTTGAACAATATTTCCAATGTCAAACCCCTGGCTATCAATACCGGCTTCTGATTATGAGGCACACATGAGCGACACTCGTGTTGGGCAGGCGCAACTGCTGAACAGTTGGTTAGGGGAAGTTTTACCAGAGAAAAATCCGGAATCCGTGTTGGTTTTGGGCAGTTCTTCCGGCAACGGATTTGAACATCTCATCACAAATAAGACCCGTAAGGTTAAGGCTGTTGATATCAATCCGGAGTATTGCAAAATTCTGGAAAGTCGTTTTTCCGGTAAAATTCCCGGACTTGAGGTCGTGTGTACCGAAATCTCAGAGTTACATTTACCAGTGGCTACCTTTGACCTTGTATATTGTGCTTTGATTTTTGAATATGTTGAGGTTTCCGGGCTTTTGCTTAAAATAAGGTATGCTTTAAAAC
>Ga0172371_10006743_pt1 | contig 16577 bp, 8 predicted proteins | sample Lak12m_FD_114543 | JGI IMG/M metagenome (GOLD analysis project Ga0172371, IMG submission 114543) | Freshwater microbial communities from Kabuno Bay, South-Kivu, Congo - kab_022012_12m | ecosystem: Environmental > Aquatic > Freshwater > Lake | place: Democratic Republic of the Congo: South-Kivu...
AAAGTTCAAAAAATTCATCAGAAATTACCTTTGAATCTACATCAATATAAAGTGTGCGATTGAACGATGAATATTTGCTGAGTTGCGTTTTTATAACCCTGTTCTCATTATCATTCATGTCATACTCCACAAACTGAATATTCGTAAGACTGTCCCATTCCCAACTTCGTAAATGTGCTGGTATATTGGTATGAACTTCTATTGATAACTCTGTAAAATTCCTGATAGAACGTATCAGCGCTGGGGTAATCTTTTTATACTCATACCCGAAAGCAATCAACATAATACCACAATCAGAATAGTCTATACTTGGTATTGCAGGTGTTTTTATTTTTCTTTGCAATATCAGATTTACATTTTCTTGTCTTTCATAAAAAGAAGGTGTAAAAAATCTGTTTTGCAAAAATTCTTTTCCACTTTCCGATATACGTCCTTTAGAACATAAATATCTCTTTTTATGTGTTTTTTTTCGTATTGTTTCTTCAGTATCATTTGCACCGATAAATGAAACATAATCTTCGCATCTCAATAATCTGGTTTGAATATTCATCTTATTCAAATAAGTACTGCGTGGTAACAATCCCGGAAACTGCCAATGTGGTAACACAGACATGATTTTTTTGTATTCATATTTATTAATGACTACCGGGCAATGAGTTTCATTGTTCCATACTTTGTCATGTGACCGGCTCAATATTTTAATAGTTCTGTTTAAGGTTTTAGCAAAAATGCTGTTTTCTATTACCTGTTTATTTTTGTAATCTCCATGTGTTATTACCTGCCTTAATTGTTCATTATTTACCGGGGCAAGGAAATAATAATCATCGGAACAAAGTATGAAATCTGCTGAAATATGACTGTCGCAGGCTTTTAATATCTTGGCAATGATATTCCCGGCAGCATTAATCGGATCAGGATTTACCATTGGTATAAAGTTTACGGCTTTCAACCATGATGGTCTGTGTCCTACCACCCAAATCTTATCAAAAGAAACATTTTTTACAAGAGAACGAATAGAGTGTCGGAGTTCTTCATGTTCTCCCCATTCTGATTTCTCCGAAGTAATGTAAAGTACATCCATGTCATGTTAGTAATACCCGTTGTACCTTAGAATATTCTGCAATTATCTTCACATCGAAATAACTCAAAAGATGCCTTAATTGTTCTGAGTGTTTACGCAAATCCAAGATAATTATTTTTGGTTTACACATTATCATTTCAGAAAGATATGTATCCACAGGATAATGAAAACCCAATGAAAGCAAAGAGATGATAATATCATATTGACGAACCGGGAACATAAACGAAGCATCATGCAACCCTATCTTCTTTTTCTCTACTCCGTTGTTCTTTAAGAACGCTCCAGATAAATCTAAGCTATTATAAACAGATGCAGTTTTATGATACCCGTAGTGTATCTTATCGTCTGTCTTATTATAATCGAAAAGATGTAATTCAGTATCTCCTTTGTAATGGTTATAGAGTAATAGGTCTATCCCGGCTAATCCGCATCCTATGTCTAAGATACGATTGCATTTTTCAGGAAGATATTCTTTAATACTCTGATAATCCTTTTGTATATCCTCAGTATAACATTTAAGAACATTAGCATCCCCATATCCTGTCCTTTGCAACAGGATATACTTTTCCATATCCGGGGTTATAATCATATACCAGCACCGGAACCGGAAGTTGAACTACCTGAAAGTGTAAAATAAACAACCCTTGAAATATAGGTTACTCCGTCATTCCATAATACTTGTGCCTCATATTCTCCATCAGGAAGTCCGGAAGATACCTCCATTTCAACAATCTCAACAGAAGTATCAAAACCAGGATTATTATAATTTGAAGTCAATATTCCATCGGGAGCTCCTATCTCTAAGGTGGCGTTACCTACTGCATTTTGGCTGAAAGCCTCGAATGTTACCATAACACCGGGAACAACGTCTAACCGGGTTACAACATTTGACTTTTTACCATTACAGGTTTCTTGTTGACCTACACGAGCAATGACATCAAAGGTAGTTCTGCCCATCATAGAAAGAACCTGTCCCAACGGAACCAATTCATCATTGGATTGCGCCCATCCAGCATTTCCAAGCCGTAACTGTAAACCATCTCTTACAAGTTTAACAAGGGTATTCCCGATAGTTTTAAATAATATTTCCATGTGATTTGATTTTTTAAATTTGTGGATTGTCATCGTCAGGAGCACCATTGCCAGAACCGGAACCAGAATCTGGTTGACGTCCTCCTAAACAATTAATAATAGTTATTGAAAGTTGGTTTGATATTGTTCCTTTATAAATATCTTCTATTTGTAAAGTATAGATATTTCCAATTTGATAAGGACTTAAACTGCGTAAATAGGTTTGTTCCCATACACCAGAATAAATAGATGTAGGAATGGAATAATAATTAAAAAAAACTCCATTTTTAAATACCTTCATTCGATAATAACCTGACCCATTTACAAAGGTTGCTTTCAAATAAATTAAAGCATCACCATCTTGTTGGCAGGTATAAGTAAACTCATTAAATACTATTGTTCCTTCGCCACTATCAGGACAACATTGTTCAATGTCTTTTTCAGGCAATGAATTTACATCACCACAGATATTCAGATTTTTCTTTATCGCTTCTATGATATTCAAAACTTGTGTATCATTTAAACAATAAGGATCGTCAGGATCATAACCGGAAATCGCAGAAAGCCATCCACGTACCAACCATAACTTATCAAAAAGAACCTTAGCCTGGGGATCACATATTTTTTTTAATCCAAGCCAATTAATACCCTGGCAAGCATAGCTGCATGTAGCAATCATGTGAAAAGCATTTATTTGTTCCCTTGTAATCATTATGCTCTATCGAAATAAGCTATAAAACGAACCTTTCCACCGGACGTGCCTTTTGCTGCTGGAAAGTTAAGCGTATCACCTTCGTCAAATGAAAGCGCTGCGATTGGTGTTGCTTCATCTTGTTCGTCCAATGGCGCGCTGGTGGCAATGATAACTTGCCCACTTGTTACATTCACCGCTCCAATAGCAGGGGTAATTGTTCCTGCATCAGTTCCGGAAAGTTCTTTGATAACTGACGTTCTGAATTTTGTGAAACGACCTTTGCATGGGGCAATTATTGTGTTGTTGCATTGCTCCCCCGATTCAAATGACACCTCAACTATAAAGTGGCTCTTTGCCATACGTGCTATCACGGCATCATCATAGATGTAGGTATTTGTCCATACTCCATCATTATACAAACATTTCAAGGTTCCCGGTGTAAACGCTTCCTGCGCGGTAAAACTTTTTCCGAAAATAGAAAGTGCAAATGCGCCAAGTATAATATTACCTGGATTCTGAATTTCAACATAAGCGCCATTGGGAATAGCGGCTTCTGCTAACACAGGCGCTATCGTCCATCCACCAGCAAGATTTAACGGACTTGCACTTAGGACAAGAAGAAATGTTGATTTAGGTTGAAAAAGATTTATTGTTTTAACGCCCCCAACAGTATCAATGTTGATTGGCGCTCCATTTTTTACGCTTCCCATTATACAGCTATTTTATATTTTTTAACAGTAAATTTAGTGCAAGTGAAAGTTCTAACACCGCTATTGTTCAATACTTCCAGTGTTAATGTTTTGGCATTAGCCTGAAGACTTGTAACTGTGATTGATGCCAATGAAGAAATGTTAATGAAAGAAACATCAGGAGCCATTTTGTTCCATCCAGCCACTAACCAATCGTAATAATATTTATCCACTACTAAAGCAATCGTTGTGTCGGACAAGCGGTGAATTTCTATTTTGAATTTAAAAGCTTCACCTGGTCCTGCACCAATAGGATTTTGGAAAACATGGTTTAATATGCTTACCCCTTGTAATTTTATATCAATCTTGTCAGTTATAACTGTTGTAGCTGCATTGTTGGTAACTACAATAACTGTTTCAACCTCTACCATATCACCATTTGATACAGGTGTTCCGCTTGTTCCATTGTTTGCAAGTGTATTTGCAGGAATAGGGTATGAAATTAATGTAGCACTGGGGCTTGAAGCTGGGGATTGTGCTGGGGGAAACACATAATTGTATAACATGGAAATACCATCCACACCATTAGCACCCGCAGGTCCTTGTGGTCCCGTTGGACCCGTTGGACCCGTTGGACCTGTTGGTAATGTCCAAGGTCCGCAATTTCCACAATTATTTGATCCGCAAGTTACGCACATGGTAATATTTTTTTAAGGTTAATCACATTCTGAACATCCGCTATCACCAGCACAAATTAATTTCAGTTCTTCCAAATACTGACTTGCTAATGATGAGTTTCCACAACAAATAGCTTTCTGCATCAAATCAAAAGTAAGAAGTGCCTCTGCATATATAGTCTTACTTTCATCATCATTACAATTAGTACAACTACTTTCTGATGCTGTTGCCGCTAATGATGATAAACAACAAGACACAGTACAATCCCAAAAGAATTTTAACGTCTTGGTATAAATGAATGAAGTATAGGTGGTGTATTGAGAACCTCCTGAGAATGTTCCTACAACATCACCACCGGTTACTGATACATCTAATCCATTCAGACTGCTTCCACTTCCTGTTGGAGCTACGAGAACAAAAGGAAGTCCATCTCCGGGATATGCCTCAAGAGTATATCCTTCTCCATAGGAAGAAAGAGCAGACACCAAAGCATTATATTGTTGTAATCTCGATGGTCCAAGGTCAGGAACAATACCTGATATTTGAATACCATCAACATAAAAAACATTTCCTACTATTTCAGTTTCGACACCTATTTCTGCTGTTGCAAGTATTTCCGGTCCTGATCCAATGGCGCCTGCAATAGTATATGTTATTTGTCCCCATCCGTCTTCAAAATCACTTAATCCAAGGTCAGAAGGTTCAACAGCAACCGGAACTCCACCGTTGACCATAGCAGACAATTCAGATAACACATCAATTTGAACAGGTAAAAGACCATTTGGATAAATAACATCGAGAACAGCAGAAGTGACATCTGTAATCTCAGGGTTGGGAGTACCATATCCTGTTGGATTGGTAACGGCATCATAAATTCCTGAAGTGTCAAGAAAATCAATTTTCTTGTCAGGGCAATTTTTGTTTAAAGAGAAATCAAGTATAAAAGCCATGCGTCAAAAATATGTAAAAATAAAATCAAAAACATAAAATAAAAAAAAAGTTATCACTCATACTTCTTCAAAAGCTCTTTTTTCTCTTTTCTCTTTTCAGTATAAGGCGCTAATACGATTCTTTTAAAGAATGATGTAGCTGGAAATAATTCAAAAGCATCCTTAACAGCTACATAGTCTTTATCAAGTCCATATGTAGCATCTTTTTCGTATTTTTTACCTGTTCCTGCATTCCAAATAAACTCACCTATGTCTGTTGACAAATCAATAACTGGTTCGGCTTTGGTTAATGTTCTTGCTATCCCCGCTTCCCTGTCTGTAGAAACAGATTCAAGGATAGCATTTTTAACCAAATCAACTTCTTTTTTCTTTTCTTTGTCATCATCGTCATCACCGGTAAGACTATCAAGCAACATTACTATTCCAATTGTCAACAATGTCAAACGAGCCATTTTTAAAACAGCAAATTGTTGAATAACGGGAATGTCACGAAACTCTTTTCCTTTTTTCAATAATTTTACTGCCTCCAATCCGTTGTAGTAAACATCTTTATTTGTCAAAAAAGAACCAAACCCAGACACAAACCCCTGTTCTGTCATCCCTTGAATAGTTCTCTTTTTTCCGAATGTTTCAGTACCAAGTTGAACAGCCCAATGTTTTAAAGAACCAAGCATGCGCCCCTCCAAATCATATCTGTAATTAGCCAATGCGGTTTCGGAATAGGCTCCATTCATTCGGGCAATTTCTTTTTCTATTAATAGTATTTTACCGGCACCAATACCTTTTTTGCCTTGCATAAGAATACCATCTTCATTGTAGTCTTGCAATTCTTCATCGGTAATGTGATACAATATTTGCGGAAACTGAATTAATGTTTCTCCGATTTCAGTAGGAAGAAAAAATAATTTGCTGAATGTTCCTTTTGTTTTCTCAGAAACAGAAAGAGCCAAATGGTTTCTTACATTAATTATCCCAAGATTGTCTACTATAGTATAAGTCCGGGCAAGATTATACAGGAATTTCAGATTTTTAAACTTTTCTTCAGTTAGTCCAGGATATTCTTTTTTTAGTTTTGCTTCAAGGTCTTTAGTAACATTCATCTTCCAAAGCCTATTCGCTACCATAGAATAACCGGATAAACCATGTTCACGAAAAAAAGCAATTTGTCCCACTGTTACGTTTAGTTTTTGCGCCCAAATATTTAAACCAAGTGCCCTTGCTATTGACCATGGCATTAATATTTGTTCTAAGATAAGCCCAAGTACCGGACCTGAACGTTGAAGTCTTTTCTCTTTGAAAATTTTAAAGTCTAAGATGGTATCAAACGCAACTCTTAAATTTTCTTTTTTATTGGAATCTATTTTTGATTGTATAAACTTCAGGGCAGGAATAGCCGTGTCGATAGCTCCTTTATATGTCATGCCGTGGTAATAATTAACCAGTGCAGCATGAATGTTTTTTGTGCGGTGAATATTTTTTGTAAAGGGAGCACCAAGGGGAGTTGATTTAATTGGTGGTATTAACACCATGCCGGCATCATCAAAAGTAAATCCATTAGGATTTGTTTTTGCTTTCTGCATTATTTCTTCAACCCTTGCTCTCAACACTTTCATTCTGACTGCTCCGTACGCAGCGGGTATAATACCCCTTTTCATTCTGTTCAAAAGCATTCTTTTTGCTGTGGCATACTGCAAAACTTTTAACTCAATAGGTGTCCCTGTTTCTGTTTTCGGTGGTGATAATATTCCCTTTACACTTACATTGATATTATCCAGATAAGATTCAGGGTCTGTTTCGGTATACGCCAATTCTTTTAATCCTTCGCTTATGTCAGTGCCCGACTTTTTAATAATCTCCAGCGCATCTGCTGTATTTTGCGGTACAGCATAAAACATTTTCTGGTTCTTGTTGAATACTCCTGCCTTTTCAACCAAAGAAAACCATGTTCTCAGGTAGTTATTCATTGCCCAATAGTATTGGTCCTCTTTGCTTAATGATGCAAAGGCTTCTTTTGTTTTTTGATTTTCTGATTTTTTTGAAGATTTTATTTTTTCTTTTGCTACTGCCATAGCAGCAATAGCTTTCTTCATTTTTTCTTGAACGAGTCCTCTTTTTCTTTCAACAGAAGAGGTTTCATCTCCTGTATTCAGTCCGGCTCCTAAAAAAAACTCTTTCATTTCTCCCCCAAGTCCTGAAGGAAGTTCAATAATAAATTCTTCAAAACTTGTATTACCGCTTTGCTTTAAAAAATCGTAGGCAGACTCCAGCGATTTTTTACCTGTTTCATAATGGTTGCGTGCCGCATATTTCGCCTCTCCATTTATTATGTTTGCTAATTGAATAGCGTTGTCTGATTGAAACAAGGGGGATTGTATGCGCGACTGAAACCATGAAATATCGGGGTCTGCAAAACCATTTTTCCCCTCAAGGAATTGGGCAATGTAATACGTTGCTGCCGGACCAAACATTCTTTTTTCCCGTGTTGTAAGGTCAACAGCATTTTCTTTTTTCATTCTGTTATAAAGCCAGCTTGCAGTGTAAACAGCACGAAGTTTTCTTAATGCAAAAAATGATTGTTCTTCGCCAAGGTCTTCCAACAGTTTTATTGTTTTTAACAATTTCTTTGCTTTATCACTTGATAGGTTTTGCATTTCTGAAACCAATGAAGCTTCATCGGGGTATTGCTTCATAATTTCCTGTACTTTTTCGTGAGCAAATTTGTAATTCTGATATTCTTTTTCAATTACTTCACGATTGTATTCATTTGCCTCAACAAGTTTTTCCGCTGAATAATCTTTTGAACCAAAACGGGAAACTAAAAAACGTTCTTCATCAATCAGTTCATTCATTTTTTTAGCCGCATCAACATCCTTGGGAATAGTTCCATAGTTGTAAAATTCATTCTCCCAAAAAGTAAGACTTTTTTCATTAGCCGCTTCTGTATTAACAGGGTCTATTTCATCCAGCAGTTTTTTAAACGGTATTTCCTGCTTTCTTCTTTTTGTTATGTTCTTATCTGTGCCGTTGATTTTGTTACCGAAATAATTTTCAATAAACAAAACTGTATTTTCAAAATCTTTATCAGCTTCGACTTGCTTTTTCTCCTGCATACCTTTTTCAATAGCATTGACATAACTCCATGCATTCTTTACCTGTTTGGCTGTATTCTCAAAGATACGAGAGAATTGTGGCTCTCCCTGCATAACATGTGGATTGACCTCCAAATCAATTGTAGTATCGTCTGCCATCATTTCGGCAAGTTGTCCCATAGTAGTATCCAGAGAGAATTCTGAAACCTTTACATCATGCATATTAAGCATAGACTTGATAGCAGCAAGGAACTTATCAATCCATTGACGTATCAATGACTTTTCTGCATATTTGGCTTCAGCAGCATTGCCCAGTATGGTTGTCATCACTTCGGCAACAGCCATTAACTTTGGATCACCATCCTGGTCAAAGTGTTCTTTGTATAGTTTTTCTACTTCAAGGAATGTTTTGATGCCTTGTTCTGTTTCCAAAAGGTCATTCCAGAGCTTCCAGAATAAATCAGGATTGTTAAGATATAAAGCATTGACAAACGGGTGGGAAAACTCATGGAACTGTGTATTGGTGTCAAAGTTGTTTTTGACAAGGTAAACATGTCCCTGATAATAAAAGCCGGGTTCACCATTCCATTTGCCATCGGTAAGTTCTTTTGCTTTCTCTTCGGTGATGAGGGCATAAGAAACGCCTACTTTATTCTTCAGAAAAGATGAAACACGTTTTTGTGTGGTATGTTTTGGAAGGCTGCTTTGTTTTTGGAATTGTAATGAAGTATTTGTAGATTGATTGTTTAAATTTTTAGTCCCATATTTAACAAATCCACCTACTAATTCATCAACTTGCTTTTCATTCAAAGTAATACCCGCAAATTGTTTAATCCAATCTCCAATCTTTTGAAGTATCTCTTTCCACCAAGAAGGTTTAGGTTTATCTACTAAACTTTCAGCCCATCTTGCCGCTAATTCCTGATATAGCTTAATCTCTCCTTCTTCAGTTAATTTACCATCTTTGCCTACTTCAAATCCATAATCTAACATTAAAGATTTTAAATCTTTATGTCCTGTTCTTTCAAGCAACTCAGGTAATTTTTTTAAAAACTGTTCTCTCGCACCTTTAAGAATTTTATGAAGTTCTTTTACTCCACCTAAATCTTTAGCCATTCTAAGCATACCTCTATGAGCTACTTCATGTATTGCTACTTGTGCAGCTTCGTTAACAGGAGTGTTTTTAGCTACTACAACTACTTTATCATTTTTAGCATCATAGTATCCTTGTATTTGATTATTAGAAGTTTTAGAAAAAGGTAAATCATCATTAGCTCTATTTCTATTATTTTCTAACCAAGTATTATGTAAATCAATATTTCTTTGTTCTAACTTAGCTTCTGGAGAAATATATTCAAATATTGCACCATTAGCTTGAACTGCTTTATGTGCTAAATCTTTGTAGAATGGTAAGGTTTGGTCAATAAAATTGATACTATGTGAATCTTTTTCTATTAATCTATCAGCTACAATTCTATTATCAATAAGTTCTTTAGGTAACGCTTCTACAAAAGGAGTAATGAACATTCCAATATCATTGTTATTATTAAGATAAGTAATAACATCTTGTGGAGTTTTTAATCCTTTAGCATCCTCTGTAACTTTTTCTATTGCTGCATTAAATTGTTCTTCTTGCTGTTGTAGCTCTGCATAATGTTCTCCTGGGTCAAAATTATCTTCCCATCCATATAATTCATCTCTTTCGTCACCTCTACTTACATCTTTATCACTCTTACCTTGTTTTCTTGCATTAATAGCATTATTAATACTTTCATTATCAGTATCAAGATTATGCTTTTCAAAGAAAGCTAATATATCATCTAAGTGGTCTATTGGTGCAATACCATTATTAGCTCTTGATGTTACTTCTTTTACTTGAATTTTTTCAGGCTTCCATTTTTCTAATCTATCTATTTCATTAATTATATTTACAACAGACTGTCCTTTGTTTTTTAAATAATCTCTTTCAACTTTTAAATTTCTTATTTTTTCTTGTAATTCACCTTCATTTGTTTTAGATTGACCAGCTTCAACTCCAGCAACAGTTTGTCCATCTACTACTAATATATAATTATCATAATTCTCTACATAATGAGACGCCATTGATGAAGCTGTACACCATGTTTGAGGAGATAGTTTTCTAAGAAGTTCTACATTAGCTTTATGTTGAGATGCCGTATTCCAATTTTCTGGGACTTCTTCTTTTAAACTTTTCTTTAATTTATTTAGTTTTTCAATAGTATCATCTGGATGATGATAAGCAGATTGCTGATAGGAATATGTTTTTTTTATATCATCAATGGATATTTCTGATTTATCTCCTTCAATTATTTTATACCATTTATTATCAATTTTTTTATACTTAATATCAAGAAATTCACTATCAGAAGTAAATTCAGTTAAATCTTTTGGTAAGATTAATTCTTTTTGATTGTTTTCAATTTTATTAATTTCTTGTTCTGTAACATCTTTAAATCTTTCATAAGAACTATATCCTAAATAATTTCTACTACTAACTCTTGGAATATGTATCCAGTATCCTTTACCAGAAGCAGAAGGTTCATGTCCTGTAGCATCAGAAACAGTTTTTAATACATTTTCATTATATATTCTACCTACTTGATTAAGTTTATGTGGTTGGTTTTTTACATCTCTAAATGTATTTTGTAATGATACTTCTGATAATTCTAATACAAACTTATTAGTCCTATCAGGATTAATAAGATTCTTAATAGCATGTTTAAGCATTAAATCTTGAAATGCTATTGGAAACTGCTTTAAAGTACTAGTCCAATTATCAAAAGATTGTTTAATTTTGTTATCTCTAATTATTTCTTTAGCATTTTTTACTCTTTGATTATATGAATTTTGAGCTAATTGTTCTATTTGTTTTTCAGATGTAATGCTTTTCAGTATTTTTAATTTATTATTATTAATTCCTAACCAATTAATTAATAATTCATCATTAATACCTTTATCATTAAGTATTTCTTTTAATGAAAAAAATAAATCAGGATTACCTAAGATATCTTTAGGAACATCTTGTATTACTATTACAGCATCAGATATTTCTTTGGGTAAATCTTGTTCAATGCGTTTTTTTATTTGCCCAGAGATAGTGTTGTTTTTTTCATTTCCAAATGTCTTTTCATTTTCATAAATATTCCCAACAACCTTACCACCCAAATCTTGTGCTGATTTTGTTTCATCAAAAACTACTATATATTGACTATCGTATTTTTCTCCTGATTTATTTCCTAATTTTTCTATTTCTTTAAAGGTTTCAACAGAATAAAAAGCAAGTCCTTTATATCCTTTATTTTTAAGAAATTCAAAAAATTCAGATTGAGTTTTTAACCCTTCATTAGAATTATCAAGGATATCAAAATCTTTATTTGTTATTTTTTTAAATTCAGTTCTTAAATTTTGATATGTTTTTTCTCCTTCGTTTTCTCTAATAAGAAAATCTGTTAAATCTACTTCTAAACTATTAACATAAGTTCCATAATCTTTTGCTTCGTTAATATCAGCAGTATAATATTGAAATGTTCTATTTTCAAATTTAGGTGATTTTCTCCCTTGATAAACACGAACTTTATTTGATTCAATATTGTCTTTATCTGTTTTTAATTTTAATTGTAAATCATCGACAGTAGGCCACTTATCCAAACCATGTTCATCTTGCCACATACCAATCTTAGCAGCAGCAACGGTCTTGGGAATACCCATCTCATCCGCAATCTTCAATACATCCGCATGGTTTACTACTACACAAGCCATATTATTTCAAAAATCTTAGTTTGTACTTCACAGCATTATAAAACTCCACCAACTCATCCACGATAGCCTGTATCTCTGGGCTATCACTCATAGCCTCCCGAAAGTCCGCAGCCTCATCTACCTTCTCCGTCAGATATTCTACAAAATCCAATCCTTCTGTAACCTTTGAAGAGGCATACCCTTTGATGATTTCATTGTCACCCTGATACGCTTCAGCAATGCGGTCTGTAAAGTCCACAATACCCGTATAGAGTTCTTCCAACGCTTTGTGCTGTGCATAACTTAACGATTGCAGATGCCCTATGTGAGCATTGATGCGTATCTCAAATAAGGAAGAAAGGAACAGTTCTATTTTCATAAGCATTTAATTATTTGACGTTGTTCGGACAAAGGTAATGATTTCCAAACTTGCTCTGTCATCTCACTGTCTTTAGCAAGTAACAGGTCTTTGTAATCGGAATAGTTGTAGGTTTCTTGTGTAGGAATTTCCTGCTTTTCACCAGTCAATATTTCTTCCATTTTATTCATGTGTCCTTTGCTCACCTTTTCAGCAGGCAATTTATCTAACATTTGATTTTCTCCAAGTTTACCATATTCGTTTTTTGGAATATTATTACGGAATTTTTCTGCCCTTTCTTTGATGATTTCATCCGTATCCGTATCTTCAAAAGTAAACCTTTCTTTCATAGCTGTATAATCATCGCTTTGAAAGGCATGGTCTACTTCAAAAGAATAAGTCTCTCCATTGGGCAATATTACACTTTTACTTATCCAGTCTTTACTCCCCATTACCACTGTTTTGCCCTGGTCTGCTTTAGCTTTTGCTTTCTCCAATGCAGGAATATAAATCCTCAAATCTACATTCGATGTTCCTTGCGCTGTTTTTCCCATAATACGAAACATTGGGTAAATTAACTTTCCAACATTTTCAGCATCAGCAACATTATATCCTGGACTTTTTAATATGTCCTCCATTTCTTTATTGTACTCTGCAGCAAGCAGTCCATCAAAGTCCACTACATTGTCATTTTTCTTTGCCAAGTCAGACTTACCCATTGTTAATGTTCCATATACAATCTTACCCTGATACTCCGGCAATATGTTATTGGTTGATGTAGGTTTCTTATTCGCTTTGATTAACTGAAATTCGACTTGATACTCTCCAACCTTGGTGTTAGCCAGCAGATACTCTCGTGTCCACCTTTCTTTTTCGCTCCACTGTTTCAGGAATTCTTTATTGGTTCTGTCAGCCGGGGTGATACGATGCACACCCGTAACTTTTACCACAGCAGTTCTGCCCTGCTTATCTTTGAAGGTTAATTTTCTTCCAACAAGGTTTTCCACTCTTTTCACTTTTCCCTGTACTGCATTATGCCAATATCCCCTTGTTGTAGAGGTACGCCTACCTTCCAGTATTTCATCCATTGTAGTTGTAGCCATGAAATCTACATTTTCTATTGGCGACATTTCCTTGTCCATCGGTTCTTCCACTAACTCCATCTTTTGTTCTGCTTCCGGCTTTATAAACTTCTCTGTGAACTGGTCAAGCGTTTTAACATCATAAGCCTTTGGCATTTCCTTACCCTTTGCCTCTTTTCGGTTGTTGATAAGTTCAAACAGGTCATAAACCATTTTTGTCCCGTTCTCATAAACGTAAACATACCCGTTCCCGGATTTTATTTTTTGGTCTTTTTCATTGAACACACCAAGGTTAGTTACTCTTACCTTTGGAATTAATGATGTATTGGCAAGCTGTACCTGTTTCAATATGGCATCGGAATAACCGGTTGTATTCATTTCAAAGTCCAACCCATTCCAAATATCAAAAGTATCTTTCATGGCTTCACCTACCCGCATTTGTGTTCCCAAATCCATAAAAGAAGAGTATTCTCCCAGCAACGGAGAGTAATTCCACCCGTATTCTTTTGCCTGATGTTTCAACAGAATTTCCCAGTCGGATATGGTTTGCTTTTTGCCAACCTTTTCGGGTCCCATCATTTGCAAGTTTGCTTTTTCTCTCAATTGTTGAAACTCGTTGCGATAAACCTCTTTTTCCGATTCGTTAAGTCCGATTTTAAACTGTTCATTTACGGTAAGTCTGTTTTTCTTTTCATCCCATTTCAATAATGTTTTCAAGGGATTTTCTTCCGACAGACCATCATAAACCTTTTTTGCCAATCCTGCCAGTTCTTCTTTGCTCTCTTCAATCTGAAGTGCATCAATAATAAATACCTTAGACAAAGCATTGTTTATTTTCTCCTGGGCTTCTGTTGAGTTAAGTTTTTTGTCGAAGACAGAAAGCGCTTTAATATCCTCAGCGAGATTTCTTCCCATCGTTGACATAAGAGGGAAATATTGTTTTGCAAAATTATAAAAAGCATTAAGCCCAAGTTCCGCATTTGTCAAAGCATCACCGGCAACCAAAGAGGGGGCACTGTATTTCATTTTTCCGCTTTGGAATAAACTTAATTTACCATCAAATTTTAAGTAGTCATACAAACCGGAAACAGGTTCATAATTCAGTTTTTCAAGTTGCGAAAAGTCAGATATGCTGTTTGCTATTTCCATCAGGTAATGAACAGTCTTTAACATATTCATTTTTGCGATTTTACCATCTCCCGACACATCAGCCGTTGATAAAGACGGTCTTCTTGATTTATCAAACCATTGTGCCGATGGATTATAGACGCTCTTCATATCTTCACCATCCATTTGCTCCACCATGATTTTATAAATATCAGTCTTTTCATTTCCATTGAAAGGACTTGAGTATTTCCTTGCCAGCTTGGTATATCTTTCTACAATTGGGTGATTAAGAAAATCGTAAACCTGCTTTTCTTCCATTCCCAACCCGACAAGCATATAGGCAAGTCCTGCTGTATGTCGGTTGATACCCATGTATTCCAGATTACCCAACTTGGTATTGTCTGTGGAGTGATTAAGGAAATTTGCCAGCACCTTTCTTATCTCATGTGTGTCTGCAAGACTATGAGAAAATCTCCTTAGTGTAACATCTCCTTCCTGGTTAATAACTTTACCATTTTCATCAATAGTAAACTTGGGAATAACAACTGGTTCAACAAGCGTTGCATTATTATCTTCAAGGTAGTTGTAAGCAGCATTCATACGTGCACCAATGGCAATGGTCATTTTCCCATCAAGGTTGTTCTCCACTTGTTTTGTATAGCTCTCAATAGAAAGTGGACTCATATTTTTATTGAGTCGTGTTCTGTGTGCTGTAAGCAAACCATCGTTTGCTTTTGTGTCGATAGGTTCTGTTATCTCCCTGAAACGTAACTCAACCTCTTCTTCTGATTTTTTATCAGCAAGGTATTCTTCCAGCATGATGTCAAAGACCTCATTCATCTTTTCTTCAGCGCTTCCCTTAACCGGATTTTTGTATGGAGCCCAGATATGCCTCATGTCACCATCATTGTCTGCTCCCGCTAACTTTTGTGTTGCTGTATCAGTGATGATAATATTACCTGCACTCTCCGGCAGGAAACCCGCGATCTTTAACGGTGTGGTGCTGTGAAGTTCTGTTGAAGGAACACGGGTAACGAATACTACATCGCCAATTTTCAAATCCTTAGCATAGGCAGCCGGAAGTAATACCTCTCCCGGTTCAATTTTTCCATTTTCAATACGGACTGATTTAAGGTCTTGTCCTACCAATGGTACTTCAATACTTAATTGTTTGTTTCCCTGAATAGCCAGCACCTTGCTTTCAATGTGTCCCGCTATAAGGCTTTGTATAATCGGTTGCCAGTAGATATTAGCAAGACTTGATTTCGGGTCTGCCAGGTATCTTCTGAAGTGGTCGTACTTATCTGAAAACTTAGGAAGCAAAGAAGCAATAAAATCTTTCTGTTCCTCTTCTGTTGCTTTAATAAATTTACTGTTGAACTCTTTATATTTAGCAGCAACTATCTGATTGAATTTTTTCTGGATTTCCTGATACCTTCCAAAGCGCTGTGCATAATAAAACATCTGTCGTGTAATATCACGGCTTGACAAAGAAGGGTCTTGCTTCAGGTTTTGCTGGATAAGAAAATTTCGTGTTTTAAGCATTATCTTAACTGGTGCCGGTAGCACACCATCCGATAGTTTATTGCCGTTCCACGGGAATTTTAGCAGTGCATTTTTATCAAACCATTTGAAAGAACTTTTAAATCCAAGTATATCAAGTTCATGTTCCTGCATGTAATCATACAACTTTTGCAGCGTAGGATTAGTTTTTGCCAATTCTTTAGTTAATACAACACCATGTCCTTTCAAATAAGTTCTGGTATTATTTGCATCGTGTGCATTATAGGTCGCCTTTACCGAGTTACCATAGTTTGCCAGTGTACCACCTGCTTCCTGGATAAGTTGACCTCTTTTTTCAGAAACATAATAAACACCATCTGGAATCTTTTTATACTTTCCAACATCAAAATCTTCAACTACGGCAGCGGTCATCTCTTCACCCATGATGTTTTCATCAAGACCAACACCGTTTGAATCCGAATTACGTTTTACCTTATCAGCATAATTTGTCCAGTT
>Ga0172371_10006745_pt1 | contig 16572 bp, 14 predicted proteins | sample Lak12m_FD_114543 | JGI IMG/M metagenome (GOLD analysis project Ga0172371, IMG submission 114543) | Freshwater microbial communities from Kabuno Bay, South-Kivu, Congo - kab_022012_12m | ecosystem: Environmental > Aquatic > Freshwater > Lake | place: Democratic Republic of the Congo: South-Kivu...
CTGATTTGGCGTGGTTTTTTCATCCCCTTGCTTGTGAGCTAACCTTGTGGGAGTATGGCCGCGGTTATTTATTTAGTTTTTTCAAAACATCTGAGATTAGTAGGAAAGGTTGGAAGCAGTAATATCTTGTGGTGTAAGTAATAGTCACGTATCTACATGAAAATTGCAATAACAACACATGTTTTTACTACAGGTCCGGGACAAGATTTTCGAGATTACCTCATATCCCAAAAGACTGAAAAACTATTATTTATCGGACAACCTTTATTCTTTGCCTCGCACATAGTGGGTCCTAGTTACTATTTATATACAAAAGGAAAATTAACCAAGCAAGTTGTTACCCCTAATTTAAATATTCCCTTGATTATAAAGTATGTGCGCTGTTTTATGCTTACACTATTTTGGGGAGTTAAATTTATAAATGACTATGATTTATTTGTTGGTTGCAACGATTTAAATGCCTTTGTAGGATTAATTTTAAAGAAACTAGGTAGAGTTAAAAAGTGTGTATATTATGTCATCGACTACAATCCTAAGAGATTTGATAATATCGTTCTAAATCACTTATATCATTGGTTAGATCACGTTTGTGTTAAGTATTGTGACGAGACTTGGAATCTGTCGCCTAGAATGGAAGAAGGTAGAAAAAAATTTTTTAACGTTAGTTCTAGAACACAAAAATTGGTACCTATTGGAATATGGTACAAACGCATACGTGTACCACCTTTTGCTCGAATTAAACGTAACAGTGCGGTTTTTGCTGGACACCTTATTGAAAAGCAAGGAATTCAAAACATACTGCAAGCAATACCAGAAATTATTAAAGTGAAACCAGATTTCATTTTCGAAATCTTTGGCGACGGTGAGTTTAAACCTACTTTAGAAGCACTAACTATTAGACTAAATATACAAGAACATGTGAAATTTCACGGTTATATTCAAGACCATACTGATCTGGAAGAGAAGATAAGTAAAGGAGCTTTTGCTTTTGCACTGTATGATAAATATGATGCGAAAGGTAATTTTACTTTTACTTATTTTGCTGATCCAGGAAAAATTAAGTTATTTTTAGCATGTGGTCTTCCTGTATTGCTAACGGATGTTTCATACAATGCTCACGATTTAGTGGCTGCAAAATGTGGTTTACTAATTGGTCGGGGAAGAAAAAGTATCAGTAGCACAGCAATCAAGCTTCTAAAAGATCCTACGTTACTCAAAATGTATAAAAAAAATGCCAGAGACTATGCAAAGAGATTTGATTGGCCTATTATATTTGAGTCTCTATCTAGATAATATGGATAATGAGCTGCGAGATAAGATAAATAAAAAATTTGGACAGTACAAAGCCGATATTTTTGATAAATTAGGCATAGATTTTAAAAAAAGAAGAACTTTGTTGGATATTGGCTGTGGTGACTGTTCCGACGCAACCATTTTCTCCGACGTTTTTGGATTGAGTACTACGGGAACGGATGTATATCAGCATGAAAATGTAGCAAAGTGGGGTATTAATTTTAAGCTGGGTAATATTTTTCAACTTCCCTTTGACGACGATTTGTTTGACTACGTTTTTCTTCATGATGTTTTGCACCACGTTGACGAGGAGAACCAGTCGTATGAAAAGCATATGTTAGCACTAACGGAAACGGGAAGAGTATTAAAGAAGGGAGGAACTTTAATAATCATAGAGGGTAATCGTTACAACCCTTTATTCTATCCACATATGGTAAAACAACAGGGGCATGAACATTTTAGACAGAGCTATTTCAGACGAATTATGAACGCAAGTTTTCCTGGAGTTCTGTTTAAATATTTTGAAGCTCACTTGTACCCAAAGAAACTGCTAAAAATATTTAAACTTTACGAGGGGGTTATGGAAAAGTTTAGCCCCCGGCAATTTCTCGCATATAATGTAGCTATATGGAACAAGTAGATAGTTTAATTGTGTATCGAGGGCACGGTAGCATATTCTAATGAAGCTAAATTTTCCAGTAGACTGGTTTGTAAGGATACTAGTTCGTCCAGTTATACAACTTAGAAAGTTGTATTTCTTATTGATAAAACGGTATTTTGACTTTGATAAAGAAAAGTATTTTTCTAATACAGATTTAAAAATCGATGTTATTATACCTACCACTGGTAAGGATCTAGATGTTCTTGCCTATTGTATTGCTGGAATAAAAGAACACGTCAAACATAAGATTTGTAACATTTGTATAGTCTCACCCAAGAACACTTACGTGAAAAAATTCTGTAAAGATAATAGTTATAAGTATTTTGTTGAAGACTCCGTTATACCATTTGAAAGAGACAAAATATCTTATTCTGTGGATAATATTGATCGTTCAGGGTGGATTATTCAACAATTTATTAAGTATTCAGAGTCATTAAGTGAACAGGATTACTATCTAACTGTTGATTCTGACACTGTATTTATTAGACCTCAATCATATATTCGTGGTAACAAAACGTTGTTGTTAGTAGGGGATGATTTTTTTCCCCCGTATGCCAGAATGGTAAAAAAGCTATTGGGTCACACATCCTTCTACGATTTGACTATGGTGTGTCATCAAAATTTTTTTTCAAAATCTGAGATTACTAAGTTGAAAACGGCTATTGAGAGTCACACTGGGATGAAATGGTACGAGGCAATTCTTCAGAATTTGCAGACAAACAGCGCTAATATAAGCTTCGCAGAGAATTTTACGTATGCTTACTGGATTAATCGTAGCCATAGGAAATTCGTGGTAAAGGAATATTTTTACAACAAGAGGGTATTCAAGTCTGACTTGAGTAAAATCGATTTACTTAAAACAAAGTTTCAAAATAAGTATAAATCATTATCTTTTCAGGTATACGTGAACTAGCTAATTTTCTCACAAATGATTCTTAAATGGTGAGAAAAATATCTCAAGGGAGTGTGCGACAAAATCTTATCCAATAGTAGGAGAGTTGGCGCTAATGCGTTTGTAATTGTTTCAGGGTATGCCGGTACTATTTCAACTAAAGACTGTTCAATGATTTTAAATCCTTCATTTTCTAATACTTGCACGGCTTCTTTATCCGAATAAAGTTTTTCGTGTGCATCTAAGCGTAGTGTTTTCGCCAAATATTCTGAGATCGATAGTGTTCGTGGAAGTCTGGAAATAAACAAAATGCCTTTTGGTTTCAACACTCTTTTTATTTCTCCCAGTACATGGCTAATAAGTTTTTCTGGAACATGCTCAAGGACAGCGTAGGCAACCACAATGTCAAAGGTCTTATCCCCGTACGGTATTTGATCTGTATAGTGCGAAAACGTCAATCTGGAGTCTATTTTGGTAAGCTGTGTCCATAGATTTTGCTGGTCTTTTGTCATTATATCGTTGTAATCTGATTTGTTATATGTAACGTAACTATTAATATCAATTGCATTTACGTTGTAGCCCATTTTTGCGAGTAAAAGAGCTAAATAACCACTTCCACATCCAAAGTCCAGTACTGATCCGTGTTGGCAATGTGCTGTTAGAACTTTAAGATCGCGTCGGATAACTTCCAAATTCATTTTTGATTGAAGCATTTTCTTTATACCGTTGAGCCATAGGTGTCCGTAAGGCACGTCTGTTAGTTGTTTGCTAATTACAGATTGAAAAAGTTGTGTATTGTTAATAAACTCTTCTTTATTCATAATATTTAAGTATAACCTAAAAAACACAACGAGAATGTGTTAGATTATACCAGTGGATTATATTATAAATAAGCTTCCTAATACACATCTGGGAAAGGTGTCCCTCGGTTTAGGTGTGTTTGCTCTATCTACTTTGTTAACTTTGTTTTATTTTATAGATTTATTGAATGTACAAATTCCCCTAGATTATCGTTTTAATAACTTTGTTTTGGTCACGATTATCTTTGCATCCATGCTAGCTTACTATTCTATTTACAAGAACAACATAGGTTTTCCAGTTTTGCTTTTTGTGCTTGGATTTGTAACATTTAGTGTTTTAAACAGACTCTTATGGAAAATCTCATTTCAGAGTTACGGGGATATCGATTTCTTACAGATTAAAATTGGTGCGCATCTAACCTTTTCTAGAGCCGTTTTTACAACAACTGCTCTTAGTATTATTTACTGGGGAATTTGGGAATTTCCCCCTTTACAGTTTATCGTTAAGCACTTTAATTTTATCCGTTTAACATCCGCTGTTATATCGGGTTTCTCAACAATATTTTTGATATATAAATATAAAAACAAATTGACCGTTATTCTGCCTGTCATGAGCGCACTGTGGTTCTTGTTCTTGACCGGTTACGATGAGTATTATCCATTCATCGCCCCAGTATACCTGTACGCACTAATGATGCTATTTGAGTATAGAAAGATAGATGTCGGAAATACCGAGCTTCTTGTAGCATTTTTTTCTGTTTTACCTCTTATATATATTGGGTTTGCTCCTTTGGCTGCTTTGGCGCTTGTGTACCTAATTTTACTAAATAAAGAAATTGTGCTCAAACTAGTATTGATCGCTGCATCTACCTTTTTTATTGTATTGATGCTTTCATGGAGTAGCAGCATTCCCTCTTTTTTTTCACAGTTGTATTCGGATTTAAGTTTTGGAGAAAAATATAATCAAATTCTGCGCTACAAAGGACAATTTGCAGGCGATACTTCGATATATTTTAAGTCAAGCTACGTTTTCTCAGCGGAACATCTAAAGGATTTACATTATTTGCTTGTTTATGCCGGGGGCGTATCCGGTTTACTGTTTCTTACTTTAGGAGTCGTTATCTTGCTGGTCGCTGTTTTAAAAGGTCAGAAAGCTTTTGTCTTGCCAATACAGTGTAAATTATTAATGTTGACGATACTCGTTTTTCAGCAAATTTACTATTTCATTTATATGGTTCCTAAGTTAGGGCCTACAAGAGACATCGACCTTTACTTTACATGTCATATAACTGTCAACTTCGCAGCTGCCTTCTTACTGGAGCATTGTTTAAATCGTATGAGCGACATAGACAGAAAATATGTTTGGTTTATACTACTCAGTTCAGCTTTGGGGTATCAGGCTGTTACGTTTTACGTTTTGGGAGTTTTAGGCATTCCAAAAATCTAGCCTATTATTTAGCTGTCCCGTTTGGTTTAATTATTATGATGAATGCAGCATTATTACAACAAGATGGACAGTACACTGTAGGAAGAGAAACACGTTGGCGTGAGGGGATAGAAGTCATTGTTAGGTTGTTGAGAGAAGCTAAGTACGTAATACGTGTACTAGATGTTGGGTGTGGAGATTGCTCCTGTTTTAAGTTTTTAAAGCGAAGAATTGAATTAGAGCATTTATCTCAGGCAAAACTTGAATACTATGCTGTTGACAATAATCCCCAGCTTAGCAGATTACTAAATAACTCTGGTGTTCTCTTTAAGTTGGGTGACTTTACTAAACTTACTGCTCTGTACAAAGCTAAATTCTTTGATGTAATAATCGCCTCGGAAGTTCTGGAACATGTTACAGAAACGGATGCGTTTGTTTTGTCGTTAAAGGAAATATTAAAAGAAACTGGTTACATATATTTAACAACTCCTAATCTAGCGTCTTGGCACGGCAGGCTAATGCTCTTGCTTGGGTTCCAACCGTTCGCAACAGAGGTTTCTAGTGTTAGATCTGAGTTTGGCAAAGGCACGCTGTTTAAAAAATACTATTTTGGCAATGCGATTATGCATATTAGGTCGTTTACGCTACCTGCACTTATTGATTTTCTTAACTATCATGGGTATAAAATAGATAGAGTATTTGGTGGGGGTTATCGCAGGTTTGATGACCTTATTTTTACAAACCTACTCATAGGATTGTCCCCCATACTAAAAGTCATCTTAAGGAAACAAACATAATGGTAACATTGTTAAAATTTATTCAAAATATAATGTACGGCCTGATCACATTACTAACAAGAATTTCACTCAAGTTGATGGGTGTTCGGTTCGGAAAAAACCTCACCGCATTTTTTGTAACTACAATAGAAAGTCCAAGTAATATTGTAATCGGTAATAATGTTTGGATGAGTAAGAACGTTGCTTTTTACGCATCTAACGGTGTGATTATTGGAAACGATGTAATAATTGCAAAAGATGTGAGTTTTATATCTAGCAACCATGCATTTAATAGGTTAGATGTTAGGATCAACGAACAAGGCTATTCTGTTAAATCAGATCCGATTGTTATTGAAGATGATGTTTGGGTTGGAGAGAAAGCAATAATATTAAAGTCTGTAAGGGTAGGTACGGGAGCGGTAATTGGTGCCGGTGCCGTAGTAACAAAAGAAGTCCCCGCACATTCTGTAGTTGCTGGAAACCCTGCCAAGATTATCGCCCATCGGAAGTAATTCTAATAAATTGTTATAATATGTGATTATGAAAAGGATTTTGACCATTACGCAATGTTTTCCTTGCGGAAGTTGGTTGTGTATAGAAAAATTGTTGGATGCCCTTGCAAGCAAGGGTTATGAGGTAACTATCATCGGTCTTGGAGAGATTCAAAAAAAGAACCCAAAATTTAAGTACGTTGTCGTGCCTTACCTTGCCTTTAATAGGTTTGGCAACATAACTTGCGCACACCCCCTAGTTAGTGCTTTGTGGAACATGCCGCTGTTTTTACTCGGTAGCATAAGGATTATATTTGGTCATTACGATCTTGTTGCTTACAATGGGCTAGCCAGCGGTCTTACGTTGTCGCCATTAGCGCATCTTTCTGGTAGTAAGAATATCATAATGTACCATAGTTATTTAGGACATATCAAAAATACACCAATGAAGAAAATGATGGTTTTGTTTGGTAAAACAGCCGATCTTGTTGTTGCAAACTCACGGGGAAGCGCCAAGGACATTTCTCAAATTTTTGCTTTGCGAAAAGTAATAGTTAACGAACATTTTGCAGATGAAGCTTTTTTTAGGATAAAAACAAACAAAGCGATGCAGAAGGAAGATTCTGTGTTGAAGATTGGTTATGCTGGAAGGATTGATGAGGATAAATTGTGTTTTCCTCTAATCGAGGCTGCGAAACGAATGTTCGATTCCGGAAGAAAGGATATATGTTTCTACTTTGCAGGTGCGGGCAGCGCTGTGAATAGACTTATTGAGTATGCCCGAAACTACCCAAACATTAAATATCTTGGCTATATTAAAGACCGGGCCGCTTTGATGGATTTTTATAAAAAAGCGGATGTTGTGTGGTCCTTGGCCAACGAAACCTACTTGTGTATGCCTGCTGTGGAATCTTTAGCAGTTGGCACTCCGGTTATTATACCGATGCATTCGGAAGTGCGAGATTTAAATGGACACAGGGCACTTATAGAGAAAGATTTGGTTAATAAGGATATTGGTTGGTTAGTAGATACAAATAATGTTGCAAAAATAATCAAATTGTTAATAAAAATTCAAAAAGATAAATTATTTATCGGTAAAGAAGAGAGTTGTCGAAACTATGCAAAGAAATTTTACAGCAAAGATAATTTAAAAGAGACGGTATCAAGAATGGTGCTGCTAAATAAACACAATGGCACCGAATAAGTTGCGGCTTGTTCTTGTATGTATACTCGCTTTTCTTTCTTTTGAAGTTACTATTTCTAATTTAGGTTTCAAGAAAAGCTTTGTTGGTGACGATGCTGTAGTTAAGTATCTGTACCCCGACTTACTACAAAAAAACGTTTGGAGTACCTGGAATGACAATATTTTTCCGGGAATTTCTAATGTAATTTCCACTAACGAATTCATTTTTACTCACTTTATTTTGTTTGTGTATCTGTTGGGTTTTACAGATGTTTTCCTGGCTCGCCTATTTTTTTTCTTGTTTTTCTTTCTTTCTTCTTTGGGTATATTTTATCTTTTTCAGATTTTACATAACGATGCTAAAGATAATACGAAAGCCCGGTATATAGCGTCGTTTTTTGCTGCTCTTGTCTACGCTTTTAATTATTTTACATCAGTAGAGGTTTCCTTTCCATTAACAAACTACCATATTACATACTGCCTGTTTCCTTGGATATTTTATCTTTTTGCACTAAATTACCAACGCAGAAGTACTTTTAGCTCGCTATTTACACTATCAATTTTACTTACGTTGTTTATAAGCGGAAATCCTGCGAATACGCTAAGTTCTTTGATCCTGATTTCTATTTGGGCGTTGTTGTTTACAGCAAAACGAAAATTAAGTATCGTAGCAGGACTCGTTTTTTGCATCACTACTTTTTTCCTTATAAGTTACAGCATTTTTCCTCTACTAAGTATTACTTCGAGTCCTTATGTAAGTATTTCTTTGGAAGGGAATCAAGACTCATTGCGGTTTAATAGTGTTCAAACTTCGTTTATCAATTTGTTTAGATTTCAGGGGTTTCATTCCGCAGAAACCTTTTTATTTAACAAACTGCTGCAATCTAGTCCGATAATGATCCTATCGAGTTTTTGCATGTTACTTCTTTTAGTTACAAACTTAAGAAAAAAATACATTTCCAGGTTTGAGATGTTTTTATATATTGTATTCATTGTAAACCTGTTTTTAGCAAAAGGCATTCACGGTCCCTACGCTGGTATTTTCAAATATATATTTGATAATGTTTCTGTTCTGCAAATGTTTCGTGCCACATACACAAAGTTTATGCCTTTAGCCATTTTTTCTACTGCGATACTTATAGGAATTATTATTGAGCACACACTTGTATGTAACCTTGTTAAATTCAACAAGTATCTACTGTCTACAATATTGATCCTGTTGTTGCTTAATGCGTGGCCGCTACTCTCCGGTAAATCAGTTAGGAAATTTCATTTGTCTGAAATTCCTGACGAATACAATGAATTACGGGAGTTTTTCTCAACAAAGCAATTAGACTTCGCAGTCCTATCAATCCCACAACTCGAGGGGTCCGCCTTACAGTGGGGCAAGGACAACTACTATGCAGGTCAGTTTTATCAAGATAGCTACATGTTAGGTCGGCCAGTTTGGAATGTTTCTTGGTTTAACACCAAACTTGCTAAATACTATGCAGACAGTAGAAATCTGGAAGCTGGAATTAAAATTAGCAGACGTTATGGTATTAAATATGTTCTACTTCATAAAGATATACCGGAAGATTACGACTTTGGGGGAGGACTGCGGTATTCGGTGGGTGGTGTTTCTGAGTCAAGCAAAATGCTAGATGTTCTCAGCACTAGTTCGAACGTTAAACTTATAAAAGAGAATAAATTGTTCAACCTGTACGAGATTGCTGACAGTGATTATATCCCCACCGTTCACTATTACTCACAAGATAACGGCGATACCATTGGTGGGTACGAAGAATTCTCTAACGATAAATCAAACACACTTGAATATAAGAAAATCAATCCTACAACTTACTTAATTTGTGGCCACCGTATACGCGGCACCAAAGCGATAATACTTAATACCTCTTATCACAAAGATTGGCAATTGACCCTAAAACCTTATGCGCAATCCAAAATCACGTTACCTAATTCTTCCGATTATTTTATTTTTAACGGAAACGAAAACGATCAAATGTCCCTAGAAGAATTAACACCCGCAATTTTAAGACATAAGATTTCTACACTAGGTAATTTAGCAGAAAAAAGTAGACAGGGGTCACTATTATCTTACCTACCAACATACGATCATCCCATAAACTTTTTAGCTAAGACTAATCGCCGTACTAGTACCGAGAAGTTTAGGATTGATTTCATTTCCAACGAATACGCAAACTCTATACAGAACAACAACCTCGAAAAAACACCGGAGGGAATACCCGCTGTTTTAATAAAAGATCACCGTATAGCTAACGGTTACGTAAATTCTTGGGTTATAGACACAAACGAACTCTGTAAAGATAAACAAAATTGCATTTATAATGAGGACGGAAGTTATGATGTGATGTTAACTGCCGAATACAATCCACAAAAGTATTTTGTGCTTGGTTTATTTTGTTCATTTGTAACATTCATTCTATCTTTGGTGTATATTGTTTTTGAACTAATAATAAAACGAAAACTATGACACAAATTATTTTCTTTTTATCACATTATCTGTTTGGCATAATAGAAGATAACGTATCGTTATTAGTATACCCAGATATTCTAACAAACTGGGCTGACAACAAAATTCTGTTAAGCGGTTATCCATTTGGTCAAACTATACCTTTGTTTAGAGATAACCAACCAATCTTCCAGATGATTTTTTACTTTATGTCTTCTTGGTTGAATACAGTTCTGGTCTTTAATCTGCTTGTGATAATAACTTTAATTGTGACTTTTTACGTTAGTTATGTAACCTTCAAATTGTTTTTAAAAAGTCCACTGATATCATCAATACTTAGCATAACATTTTTATTTTCCGGTTATGTTAGTTATCAAATAAGAAGTCATCTAGATTTAGCACAAATATGGGTTTTCCCCGCATTCCTTCTGATATTGTTAAAAAAAGAGTTTAAATACAAGTACGTTGTACTTGGGATATTTCTGAGTTTTATTGTTGCTATCAGCAATTATCTTGGGTTTTTTATATTACTTTTTCTGTTAATTTATATATTTGTAAATCAATTTATACTTTTTTATCTTTTTGGAATTCAGTATCGGGATAAAAATATTTTTAGAAACTACGTATGTTTGTTTGCAGTGTTTGCGATTTTGACCGGTACTTTTTTATTTCCTTATATAAAAACGCAATACATCCAAACAGGTCATGAAGAAAACAACGTATCTAGCCCAAAGATTACCAGAACAATTGAGGATTTTTCAATATTTACGTCCAGACCCTGGTACTACTTGCTACCATCTACTGATAACCCATTTTACGGTACTTTGTCAAAAAATGCTATTTATTATCTGCAAAACAAGTGGGGATACTATTTAGCTCAGAATTATTTTAAAGAAGAACATTCCGCAACTTACCTAGGATATGTAAATATATTTCTACTACTGTTAGGTATTTTGGCTATGTATAAAAACACCCAGTCTAAACTTCAGACAGAAGATCATTATCTCAATGTTATATCTATTGGTATAGTCGGAATTGCCTTCATTATTTTAACAATGCCTCCAATAATTAGTATCTCCGGTTTCAGCATCTACATGCCTAGTTATATATTATGGCGGTTTTTTCCCATGTTTAGGACGTTAACACGCTTGGGAGGTTTTATATCATTTATTACGCTAATTTATACAGGTCTTGGTTATCTGTTTATAATTAACAAAATAAGTTCCATTTTGCGTAATACCCGTGTGTTGATCAGGGCTTTTGTTAGATACTTCCTTGTTATATTTGTCTTCCTTCTCGGACTGTCGGAGTTCTATATACCAATTAAAATATATAACTTATCCAGAATTCCTGGGGCTTTTGTATACCTGAAGAAAAATACTTCTCCGAACAGTCCTGTTGCTGTGTATCCCTATAGTAAAACAAATTGGGCGCTTTTCTGGCTGAGATACTACAAGAGACCGTTAATTAACCCAAGGAGTTTTACTTATAGTTCAAATAATATAAGCTTTGTTTCCGAGGATTTTACTAGTAAACTTAATACCTGTCAGGGATTACTCACTGCCGAATCATTGGGGATGAGGTATTTGATAGTATTTTATAATACTATTAGTGTTGAGGATAGCAAAATGTTTGAATTTTGGGAGAAGAATTCGGTGCTTACCAAAATAACAACTTATCAAGAACAGAATTCACCCTTACTTAATAAAGGTCTCAGCAGGTATTTGAAAGTAACGGGCACAGATTCTTCTGACAGTGCTTATATCTACCGAATAAATAAACCTGTTAATGATTTCTGCTCAGAGCCCTCATAATATGTTTGATCCCGCACTTTTAAATTTACCATTCGTTGTGGCTTTTTCCGCTTCTGTTTTCTTATTGATTCTTAACTTGTCCTTTTTTAACAATTTTTTTAAAAAATACAAACAAGCTGTTATTGTTTTGAGATATTTATTGCTATTTACTATTCTTGGAAATTTATTTTATTCCTACAGAACATTACTCATAGTATACTTCCTGGTAACTGTGATGGTAATATTATTTTTTGCTATTGCCTTAAATGTTTCCGAAAGCTATTTTTTTCAATCGGTTTTTATTCTTGTTATATTATCTATTCTTATATTATTAAGCTCCAGAATAAATTGGTTTGTAAATTTTTTAGGTAACCTCATTTTTATCTTACTAGTCCTAAGTATCATTAGGCGATTGCTGTTGGAGGATCCCACCAAGTGAGTTATAAATATTTGAGTAGAACAATTATTATTTGCTTGCTTGTACTAACAGGACACTATTTCTTATGTGCTTTTGGTTCTATTACATACTATCGTGATGTGTTGCGTGGGTGGGGTCTGGATGCGGATGTTTTAAATTTAGAAGAGATAAATGTTTCAAAGATCAGTCCCAAGAGGAAATTTTTACTTCTATTATCTTCTCAGCTTTCTAATGCAGAAAAACGATTAACCTTAGATAAACACACAAACACTCTAGTTGTTGTAGATAAAGATCTTACACTAGGTAATAAAGTCACCTGTACTGCAGAGAGTTGCAGTATAGCCGCTAACGCCGGGCCCGGAACAAGTAGCATAGACCTAAAATACAGTTTCAATAGCTCTACTCAGGTAAAGTTAGTGGAAACAATAATTTACGGTAAACACGCACTTATGATTCCCGAACAGTATTTTCTTATTCCCGATATATCAAGAAGAATAGAATCTTATATATTATCGTTTTCTACGAATATAAACGATTCTGGTTATGTAGGCAATTTACTTCTACGCATCCGGGAGTTCTGTCAGTCTTCGATTGGTGAATTGTTGCTGAGTTTCTTTGCAATTTTAACGCTTTTTATTGTTCTATACTATGCACGTGTATTATATAAAACCATTTCCGTTACTAATTTCACCGCCAACCTTAATATCCTTTTCGACAGCGTTACATCGAAGGTCCAAAGATCCAGAAAACTATTACTAAAACTATTACTTGGCATGTCCGTTCTATTAACGATGTGTTTTTTGTATATATATAATCGGAATTTATGTGTCGCCGGGTCTTTATACTATTTGATGCTACTTATCAAGGGAGTATCTTTCCAATTTCCGTTTACTCGAGCCACCGTAATTTCAGATATTGTATTCTGTTCCCTGTTGGCATATTTAGTTCTTTTTATCGCAACCACCGTGTCTTATGCACGGCCTTTATTTTTCGGAAAGACGTTTGACAAGTATTTTAAAGGGAATTATTTACACAGGATCAAAAACAACCCCGCAATATTGTTATATTCCCTGTTATTTCTGTCATTTTTCATGGATTTTAAGAATTATATTCTGTTTTATATGTTAAATTTTATACTTGTTGTCGTATTTTTTCTTAATAATCCAGGTAATACTGCAAACGTGTTAAAAGAATCTGGGGGGCGCTCAGCTAAAGTTTTACTGTATATTGCTATTATTAGTGTTATGGGTTTTGGTAGCAGGATATTTATAATTAAATACCTCGAATTAAATAAAATAGATTTGTTCACGTCAGAAAAGGATTATGTTACGCTTCCTTATAATCTAAAAGCTGACATCGAACACCCATATAAAGACTATATTATGGAATCCTCGCATCCGATTCTAATAAACAACCTGCTTGTTGCTTCTCCTGATTATAAAAAAATATTAAATAAACCGCTTTCACAATTTCAGGAGTTTGAAAATACTCTAGTATTATTTTCAAATAGAAGTAACTATTTTGACGCTTTGGTGAAGTACAGTAAATTTAGAAAATTTCTTGAAACGAAAACTAGTACTCCGATATTTAGTATTTCAGAGAATTCCTCGCAGGATCTTCGATTGGAGATGTTATTTGATTGCTCCTCCAGCTCGAAAAAAGGAACGATCTCCCTTAACAGTTATTCTATAGCTAGTCAGTACCCTTTTAAGAATGCTTTATCCAAAAGAATATTTTATTTCCCCGGGTGTTCCAGTAATACAGCCAGCTCGCACTCATACACTGTCCCGCTCCCTTCGGTATTTAAATCCGGAATTAACTACATATTTGAGTTGAACGGTATGGAAGAAACTAAAGTAATAAATTATAAACTCATGGACGGCTCCGAGTACCTTCCAATTACTAATTATTTGTTTTCTAGCGAACCTAAAGTAATACGTAGAAAATTGACTGGAAACAATAGCGATCCTCTTGTGGTATATGTTCCCGGAAATAATATAGACTACGAAACGAATCGTAAAGATTCTTATGTAAATTTATCAGCTATTATAAACGGACTCGTGGAAAGAAAAGTTATTATCGACCAATTTACCATAAGTTCGTTGGAAGACATGGTTCCAATAAGAACTGGAACTGTAAACGACTAGAGATAAACTTTTCAATTTGTCTTTATGAAATTTATTGATATGATAATATGCAAATTACCCATTAATCTATCCACTGAGATATGGAAAGAAAAGAGAGGAGAATTATTTATATGAAACTGGGTATTTCTCTTTCGGTAGGAAACCTACCTCTAGAACCTCAAGTTGACGCATGGCTGGATGCAATAGATAGCCTTGGTCATACCGGTTTTATTGTTTTGGCTACACATGTCATGGACCCTCTTGGTAGGTCTGCCAGTTTAAACGTCAAGTGTAACTATTCAGGAAGGGTTTTTGTATCGATAGCAAAACAGGGTACTTTTACCCAGGCGTATCTAGAAGGAATGCGCACTTCTTTAAAACACAGTGCTGACATTGTTATTAGTGTGGATGCAGACGGGGCGCATACTCCGGAAGATTTGTGTTTTATCGTTGAACCGTTTGTGAACGCGGAATTCAACGCCGTGATGGGGAGCCGCAAATGTTTGCATTCCATAAATACTTACCCATTCTTACGCCGTTTGATAAGTTGGATAGGCACGTTTCTAAGTAATCTATTACTTAAGCCTTCCTGGTCATCGTGTCTATCTGATTACACTAGCGGATATGAGGCAGTGAGAGCTCATGTTCTGAGGAAGCTCTTTTTACTTCGGCCTCCCGTTTCTTGGATCAGTGTTATTCACGGTCCCTATCATCTGCAAAATACGGAATTGCGTATGTACCTTCAACAGATGGGAACAGTGATCCACGAGGTACCGATTAAATATGGATTAGCGAAAAAAGGCAAAAACCTGAAGCTGAAATATTTACTGAAGGCGTTTTGTGGTTATCTAAAACTGATCTCAAGAAGGGCTGACCTTCGTGGACAATAGCATCTATGTTATTGTCCTTTTTTCATAGGCAATTTCTTGTTATCGGAGTCTATTTGTTAACTAACTCGGGTTACTCTTAGCAAAGGCGCTGTATGAATAAAATGTATAAATTGGTTATTATTATAGGAACAAGGCCCGAGGCTATTAAATTAGCTCCTGTAATATTGGAAGCAAAAAAGAAGAAATTCGATATTGCCGTTCTAATAACAAATCAACATAAGGAATTAGTGAAACCAATTCTAAGTGGGTTTGGGATCAAACCAGATTACGAAGTAAGTTACTCGAAAAGTTCACTTACGCAGCCCCGACTCATAGCTAAGTTATCTGTAGAAATAGCTGAGATAATGCAAAGAACAAAACCTGATCTTTGTATAGTACAAGGAGATACTAGCTCGGCATTTATAGGGGCGTTGACGGCTTTTCATCAAAGAGTGTTGGTAGCACACATAGAAGCTGGGCTCAGGACATACCAAAAATATAGTCCTTATCCGGAAGAGGTTTATAGAAAATTGATTACCCAGTTGACTGATATATTTTTTGTTCCCACCAATAAATCTCGAGATAATTTACTTTTGGAAAATATCCCAAGAGGTAATATTTTTCTGTCAGGAAATACAGTTATAGATGCTTTAAAACACGTCATTTCAAAAAAGAAGGGATTCACAGACGAAAACCTTAAAAAAATTATATCAATTGATAGAAAACTTATTTTAGTTACATCACACAGAAGGGAAAGTTTTGGAACTCCTTTAAGAAACATTCTTGAAGCGATAATTACTCTTGCGGATAAATACCCACTGTTTGATTTTGTGTATCCGGTACACCCCAATCCCAACGTAAGAGAAATAGTCTGTAAGTATCTACGGAATAAGCCCAACGTTATTTTGATAAAACCAGTGCAGTACTTCGACTTCTGCTTTTTAATGTCCAAAGCATACTTAATACTTACTGACTCGGGTGGCATACAAGAAGAGGCACCTAGTTTGCACAAACCATTACTTATTTTAAGAGATGTGACAGAAAGACCGGAGGTTGTCGAAGCCGGGGGAGCTATTTTAGTTGGTACAGAAAGAGACAAAATAATAGGTGCGTTTGACGATTTAGTAAACGATAAAAAGACATATGCTAAGATGTCCAATATCGTGAACCCTTTTGGAAACGGCACCTCTTCGAAGATAATAATTTCAAAAATAAAAAATTTTTTAAACTCTTGTAATAAAACCTAAGTTTTCTCCATTTCCACATAAACCTCCGCTGCACCTCCAACCCAATAACACCAAAATCTCTCAAAAATTTCAGGATTTAGGTCGATAAGAAACTGTATGATATTTACACCTAATTTAATAAAAG
>Ga0172371_10006746_pt1 | contig 16571 bp, 13 predicted proteins | sample Lak12m_FD_114543 | JGI IMG/M metagenome (GOLD analysis project Ga0172371, IMG submission 114543) | Freshwater microbial communities from Kabuno Bay, South-Kivu, Congo - kab_022012_12m | ecosystem: Environmental > Aquatic > Freshwater > Lake | place: Democratic Republic of the Congo: South-Kivu...
ATTCTCTCCGTCAGCGGGCTGACGGCCCGCATGAAGGAGCTGCTCGAAGGTACATTTGCCGACGTGTGGGTGTCGGGGGAGCTGATGGGGAGCAAGCTCCACGGGTCGGGGCACGTGTATCTTACGCTCAAGGACGAAGGGGCCCGGCTCAACGGGATCATCTTCCGGGGTCAGCTCCGGCACCTGGCGCTTCGGCCGGATGAGCTGGTGGACGGGTTGCAGGTGGTGTGCCATGGGCGTATCAGCCTGTACGAACCCTCGGGAGGTTACCGGATCGTCATCGACCAGGTGCGGCCGCAGGGGCGGGGGTTGCTGCTCCAGAAGCTGGAGGAGCTGAAGGCCAGGCTCTCCCGGGAGGGGTTGTTCGACGAGGAGCGCAAACAGGAGCTTCCGTACCTGCCTGGTGTGATCGGGATCGTGACGTCGGACACCGGGGCTGCGATCCGGGACATGATCCGGATCATCGAGGAGCGGTTCCCCAGCCACGTGAAGCTGTATCCGGCACAGGTGCAGGGGGATGCCGCGGCCCGGGACATCGTGCGGGGGTTGGCACTGCTGGATGGGGACCCCGAGGTGGACGTGATCATCGTGGGGCGTGGCGGCGGAGCATTCGAGGATCTGCTCCCATTCTCCGACGAGGCGGTGGTGCGTGCGGTCGCCGGCTGCCGTACGCCGGTGATCTCTGCGGTGGGGCACGAGGTGGACACACCGCTGTGCGATTTCGCAGCGGACCGGCGGGCACCGACGCCCACTGCTGCGGCCCAGATGGTGGTTCCGGACCGCGCCGAGTTGCGGGCGTGGATCGAGGAATCCCGGGTTGCGATGGACCGGAACCTGGACCGGATGCTGGAAGAGCGGGAGATGCGGGTGGCGGACGTGATGGAGCGCATCTTCGAGCTCTCGGACCGGCAGTTGCAGCGCAGCTCGGAGAAGCTGGCCCGGATGGAGGCAGCGCTTGCCGGCGCACATCCGGCAGCAGCCCTGGAGCGGTGGACCGAGCGTGCGGCAGGGCTTGGCCGTGGGCTTGTCGTGGCCATGGAGAACGTGGTCGGCCGGGCAGAGCGGCGGACGCAGCACCTGGCCGCACAGCTCGACCAACTCGGCCCCCGGGCGGTGCTTCTGCGCGGGTATGCCATCGTCCGGCGCCTGCCGGAGAAGACACCCGTGACCCGCAGCGCCGCTGCCGCTGTTGGCGACACGGTCGAGATGTTGCTTTCGGACGGCCGCTTGGAAGGGACCGTCACGACGGTGGCCGCTGCGGAGGGAGAGGCTGCCAGCGCCAAAGGGCCATGAGAGCATGAACAGCCGAGTGACCGCTTCGGCCGCTGGTCAACAGCCCCTTCTCGTCTCTCACAGCGACCGATGCTTTCCATCCGTCCTGTCCGTCCTGTCCGTCCTATCTCATCGTTCTCCCTGGACATCACATAAATATGCAGGGTATTGTCGGAGACGGAGGGCTTGCTTCCGGAGGCAATGATGGTTCGCGAGTTGTGTGGCGTGCTTGGCGTGTGGATGCTGCTTGCGGGTTGTTCTTCCGCAACGGGACGTGGGGGAAGCGCTGACGTGGACTTCCTCTGGGTGAAGGGGGCACGGGAAGGGCGTGAGGGAGAAGGGGGGATGAGCCATGCCCGGGTCAAGCTGGAGCGGAGCGATTCCGGGATGTCGCTGGGGGTGTTCGAGGCCAAGCCCGGCGGTACGGGAGAGATGTGGCGGGTGGCCCTGTGGGTAGCCGCACTAACCGGCACGTTGCAGATCAACGGGAATCCCCTGGACTACCGATACTCAGTGGAGACTGAGACGCTGTCGGGGCGGGTGGACGGCCCGTCGGCGGGGGGACTGTTTGCCGTGGCAGTGATGGCCGTCCTGGAGGGGGACAAGCTGTCCGCAGACGCGACCATGACCGGGACCATCAACCCGGACGGGACGATCGGTCCCGTGGGCGGCGTAGTGCAGAAGCTTACTGCTGCGGGGAAAGCGGGGAAGAAGCGGTTCTGCTTTCCGGTAGGACAGCGGTTCGAAGAACAAGCAGGGCAAGGGGCCGGTGAGGGGCAGACCGTGGACGTGCTCACGGTGGCCGAGGGGCTGGGCGTCGAGGCGGTCGAGGTAGAGGATCTGGTGCAGGCGTACCAATGCCTGGTGGACCGTCCGCTCCTGCGCACCAAGCCGCTGCGCCGGATCCAGATGGCCCTTTCCAACGAGGAGTACGAGCTGCTGAAGGGCAAAGCGCAGGACTGGCTCGTGAAGTCGCAGGAGGCATACGAAGCATCGCACCAGCTCTCGCAGGCGGAGAAGTTCGAGCCGCTCTGGGAGGACGCATCGGCGCAATACGACGACGCAACGGCGTTGCTCCAGGAGGGCCTGGTGGCTGCCGCGTACTGGAAAGCGGTGACGTCGTACCTGGCGTCGCGCACGGTGCTGCTGGCTGCGGCCATGGTGGACCGGCTCACCTCGGGCAATCCGGTCGATGCGTTGAAGATCTTCGGTGAGCTGGAGGAAGAGGGGAAGAAGAAGCTGGACCTGGTGTTCGAGCAGCTTGCCCTGACGAACCCGGACAGCGTGAACCGGACCGTGCTCCTGCTGGACGCGTACGAGGCTGCGATCACGGCTGTGGTCAGCCGGGAGTTTGCAAAGGCACAGTACGGCGATCTGCTGGTGCGGATGAAGGATGCTCTGGAGAAAGGGAAGGACATCAAGGAACTGGTCGGGCTGTTTGCCGAGATGTACCGGCCGCTCTCGGAGATCGCTGCGCTGGAGGTCAATGCCGGGCTTGCTCTGGACAACCTGGCGTTGTTCGGGGGGGCGGGCGGAGGCGGAGGCACACGGCTGAGGCGCATCGAGGAGGTGGCTCGGCTGTTCCAGGGGGCGGCCTCGGCCAACGTGGAATACTTCGATGCCATCTTTGTCCGGGAGGTGGCGGACAAGTCGGGAAAATCCATGGAGAAGGTCGCCACGGTGCTCATGGAGAAGGAGCCAGGCTACCGGACTGCGCAGTTCAACCTGAAGCTTCCGGACAGCGGCAAGATGGGATGGGCCGAATCGGGGCTTCCCCTGTCGATGGCCCGGCTTGCCGGTGCCCTGTCGTCGTTTTTTGCATCGTCGTCGCTGGTGGCCAAGTTCTACTCGATCGGGGTCAAGCTCGATGCGGGGGGCAACCTGGCGGGGGTAGAGCGGGAGAAGGCCCTGGTTGCGACGCTGGCGCTGGCCGAGGAGAAGGCCCGGGAGAATGCAGCACTGGCGCTCAAGCATGCGGGGGCGGTACCGGAGAGTGCCAAGGTTTCGTACCAGATCGCCATGGTGCTTCGGGACCGGACCGGGTACCAGGACAAGCTCGACGCACTCGAGCACTTCTGGCGTTCGTCGGTGTGGAGCCAGGTGGCGGTCTACCTGGCCCGGCTGGAGAAGGAGGGGGAGTAGGGGTTGGGGGCTTGCCCTACGTAGCCCCTGTTGTTTGTCTGAGCAGTGGGAGTGCTGGGAGGCGAAGTAGGGTTGGGGGTTGGGGGGAAAGGAGGCTCCTGGTGCACTGGCATGTACAAGGGGCAAGGGGAAGAAGAGGCTGCAAATGGTGAAGAACACAAGGGAGGTGGAGACGTGAGAAACACACGGGCGATGCTGCTGGTCCTTGGGGTCGGTTTGGCCGTCGTGTTTGCGGCGGGTTGCTCCGGGGCACAGGTGAAAGACGAACCGGTCGTGACGCGGGTGGACGAACCGGAACCTGCTCCGGAACCGGCGGTGACGGATCCGTACCTGCAGAAACTGGCCAGGTTCGAAGCCGCCTACAAGGAGTTGGCCTGCAGGGCGAACATCGACTTCGACCCGGAGTCGAGCTTTGCCACACTGCGGGAGCCGTATGCTGAGATCGTCCGCATGACCGAGGAGAAGAGCAAGTCGCTCGATCCCTACCTCGTGATCCTTAAGAAGCACGGGTACGGTTCGACTCAAGAGCTGTTCGAGGACCGGGAGCGCATCGACGTGGCCGATCCCGTGTGGTTCAAGAAGCTGTCGGAGAGGCTGTACGGGATGCTCGACGAGTGCGAGTAGAAGGGCATGGATTCCGGAGGGGCGGCCCGTTGCCTACATCCGGAAACATGGCAGGCAACGCCGGCCCGTTGCGGCAGGATGGAAAACGAACTCGGCGGAGAGTGGCATGGCTGAACGTGCGGAGAACAGGAGAAGACGCTGGAAACTCCTGATGGAGCTCATCCAGCGGGAGGAGATCGCGAGTCAGAACCAGTTGCAACGCAGGCTGACCGAGCTGGGGGTGGAGGTGAACCAGGCGACGCTGTCGCGGGACTTGCGGGAGCTGGGCGTGATCAAGGTTCCGCTGGGCAGCACCGGTTCGCGGTACGTTCTTCCAGGGAGTCCGCCCTCATCCCGCCAGCAGTACGAGGAAACGTTTCGCCGGCTGGTACAGGGCGTAGAACGATCGGCCAATCTCCTGGTGCTGCGCACCGGTCCTGGGCATGCCCAGGCTGCGGCGCTGGCTATGGACCACCTGGGGCTTTCCGGCGTGATCGGGACCGTGGCCGGAGATGACACGTTCCTGGCCATCCTTGCTGAAGAGGCCGACTGGCTGCAGGTCCACCAGGAGATCGTCGAGCGGATCGGCCTGGCACCGGTTTCCCGGTAGCCGTCGAATCCAACCCATTGCCCCCCCTGGAGGGACGCTTTCTGCGGCGAAAAACCTGTTGCACTGGCTTGCGGGTTGCAGTACGTTTGTCCGGTCTGACATGGCGGTCGGCATCAGGAGGATTCGATGAAGAAGCTCGTTGCACTCCTTGTGGCACTCGCCTTCGGGTCCATGGCCTGCTACAATACGTACCACATCTCGATGGACCAGATGAAGGAGCTTCAGGCTGCGGAAGGTACCAACAAGGTGATGGCGACCAAGGAAGGGACGCAGGTGGAGGTGGCCGCGGGGACCCGGCTGTTCGTTCGGGACGTGGACAACCGCCGCTACCCGATCACTCCGTACAACTTCAAGCTCACCGGAAGCCAGGTCGTGGCCTCGGACCGTGACTACATCTTCATGTTGAGCCAGATCAAGCCGGAAGGGGAGATCGACCTGCTCTCGACCCCCAAGACCGTGCTGCTCATCGCCGGCGGTGCCGGTGCTGTGGCAGGGCTCATCGTGGTCACCATTCTTACCGCGGGCCAGAAGAGCTTCTCCTCCGGCGAGTAGGCTCTCGCCTCCCATGCGCCTTTCGTTCATCGCCAACCTCTCAGGGGTGCTCCTTTGCCTTGGGTGTGCATCCACATCGAGCCCCGCAACATCCGACCTGCCCCGTGCGCCGGAAGCGAATGGCAGTGCGGACGGCGAGGAAGCCTCGACCCCTTCGGAGCCACAGTGCCAGGAGCGTCCGCCGGCCGCTGATGCCTGGTACAACCGGGCCGTGGGGTACGAGATCTTCGTGCGCAGCTTCAAGGACTCTGACGGGAATGGCATCGGTGATCTTGCCGGCATCGTCGAGAAACTCGACTACCTGAACGACGGGGATCCGGAAACGAACGGGGATCTGGGCGTGGACCTGCTGTGGCTCATGCCGGTTTCGCCGTCTCCAAGCTACCACGGCTATGACGTTACCGACTACCGGGGAATCCATCCGGACTACGGCACCATGGATGACATGAAGAAACTGGTGGCCGAGGCGCACGAGAGGGGGATCCGGCTCATCGTCGATCTCGTGCTCAACCACTCGTCGAGCCAGCACCCCTGGTTCTTGGCATCTCAGGACCCGACCTTACCGAAGCGAACCTGGTATGTCTGGAGCGACGAAACGCTCGAGTGGGGGCGGCCGTGGGCTGCCAACGACAACACTTGGCACAAGTCCGGAAAGTCCTGGTATTACGGGTTGTTCTGGTCGGGGATGCCGGACCTGAACTACGCGACTCCGGAAGTCCGGGCCGAGATGACCGATGTGGGCCGGTGGTGGCTCTCGGACGTGGGCGTAGACGGCTTCAGGCTCGATGCCGTGCGCTACATGGTCGAGACCGGGCCTGGTGAGGGTCAGCAAGATACGCCGGAGACTTTGGCCTGGTGGAAGGAATTTGCCACGGCCATGGGGAAGCAGTCGCCCGACGTGCTGCTGGTCGGAGAAGCGTGGGCCTCCAACGAGGTGGCAGCGAAGTACCGTGTGGACGGCAAGGGGCTCGAGCTGACCTTTGACTTTGACCTGATGGAGGCCATTGCAGCGGGCGTCATTGCCGAGGAACCTGCGGACATCGAGAAGGTCCTCTGCCTGTTTTCCGGCCAGTTTCCGCCCGGTGCCGGCGATGCCATCTTCCTGACCAACCACGACCTGGTGCGGCTGCCGAGCCGCCTCAAGGAAGACGCCTCGCTGGTTCGGCTGGCCGCGATGTTGCTCATGACGTTGCCGGGCACTCCTTTCCTGTACTATGGCGAGGAGATCGGCATGCCAAACGGGGCAAGCCTGGACGACACGGCCAAGCGCCTGCCCATGGCTTGGAGCGGAGACGAGGGAGCAGGATTCACCACGGGAAAGCCGTGGAAGGCTCCCCACTCGAGCTTCAAGACGGTCAACGTAGCGGACCAGGACACCGACGTTGCCTCGTTGCTGTCCTTTTACCGCGACCTGATTCGCCTGCGCAAAGCCAACGTAGCGCTGAATGGGGGGGGGTACAGGCCATTGCCGGCACATGCCGTGACCGGCGGCCCGGTCTGGGCGTTCCGACGGACCGGAGGGAAACAGGACGTGGTGGTGGCGGTGAACTTCGGCGAGGTCAAGGCCCTCGATGCTTCCGTCGATTTTTGGGGGGAGGGTGGCGGTGTGGGCAGCCGGCCCGCGGGGGCAATTGCCGGGACCGGAACAGAACTGTGGCCCGCGGCCGGGACATCACGGCTCGCAAAGGGAATGGAGCTTCGAGTCGGTGACCTGGAACCCCGCTCGATGCGCGTGGTGGAACTTCCTGAGTAGATCAGATCTTCGAGAGCACGAAGTAGAGCTTCGTGATCTTGCTTTCCTCGTCGGTTTCGGTGATCTCGACGATGACTTTGTCACCCGACTGGCAGAAGGGAGAGGTGCTGACCTCCCCTTCGGCGTCGGTCATCACGAGGTTGGTTCCTTCCACCACATAGGTTCCGGCATCCGTCTTGCCTTCGTCGCTGACATCGATCTTGGTGCATTCGCAGGTTTCGCCGGTATCGACGCAAGTCATGTCCTCGCCGAACACGTCGCAGCCAGCCCCTGCGGGAAGGCAGGACTTCGGCACCGTCAACAGCAGGTTCATCTCCTGCTTGACGAGGTTCATCGTGTAGTTCCCGCCGGCAAATTCCACGGTGGCATCCCAGGTCACATCGACGGACATGGTGGCAGTGGGGCAGGTATCCTTGAGCGGGTTGTCGCCCAGCGATGCGGCATCGAAGCAGACGTCGTCGAACTTCCACTTGCCCTCGACGTTGCCGCCGCAGGCCGCAAAGCCCGTGGCGATCTCGCCGCAATCGCTGGAGATGATGATCTCGTCCTGCGTGAAGATGACGGTGAACTTGGTGAAGTGCTCGATGTCGCCGACGACCGCACCATCGGCCAATGCGGAACCAGCGACTGCGGTCCACTTATCGCCATCAAACCAGGCCAGCACGGCCTTCTTGCCCTCGGGAACGGTGCCCGCAAAGTCGATGGCGAGCTTGACCGGCTTGAGGAAGGCGAGGCCGTCCGGTCCGAAGTTGTAGACATCGGCCTGGGCATCGCCTGAGGCCGCTTCGACGGCCAGGGTAATGGTCGTGTCCTCGGCAAGCGCTCCGGCCGGGATGGTGAGCTCGGCCTTGCCGTCTTCCGATGCCACGGTGCCGCCGTCCGCGGCGCTGACATCCACGGAGACGCCTTCAGGCTCGGTGGTATCGGGCGCAAGGGTGCCGTCCTCGCAGGCATCGGCACAGGGGAGCGGGACGTCGTCGCCGGTGACCGAGTCGTTTCCGGTGGTGGTCTCCTCGGTGGTCTTGGTGTCCTTGCCTTCCTCCTTGTCATCGCCGCCGCCACAGCCGAGCGAGAAGGTGAAGGCCGCAACCAGCACTGTCAGGGTAAGCAACGCCATCTTTCTCATGTCCGTTCCTCCGAGTAATGGAATTGGGTCCAAAGGTCATTGTCGGGACGCGACGTCTGCGCGTATCCGACGTTGGCACGAATCATAGTAATGCCTGGGGGTGGCGTCAAGAAGGGGGGCGCCCGTCCCCGCCCCTCGCCTGCCTGACCAGGCGCCCGACCTCGTCGAGAAACTCTTCTTCCCGTCGGCGGGCCTCGCCTCGGAACTGACGGACGAGCCAGGAGACATCGACGAGGATGGAGACGAAGAGCAGGCCAAGCGCGGCCAGGACCATATAGTGCTCGGCGCTTCCCTGGATTCGGGGGGAATCGGCGTACGCCAGCCACCCTGCCAGTGCGACGACGAGGATGCCGTCAAGGCTGCGCAGGACGATGCGGACCTTGGGATAAAGGTCGTTGCGCCCGTTTCGCAGGGCTTTGCGGAAACGAGCGAATTCCACAGTACCATATCCAAGGATCAGCAGCAGGAGTGAAATGAAAAAGAGGTGTTTCATGAGTCCTGTGAGAATGCCGGCAGGAAGCGGTTCCAGGTATCTTCGAGCGATTCGGGGATGACCCGAACGTCGCCAAACACGTTCATGGCGTTGTTGTCGCCCATGAAGCGTGGGACGATGTGGTAGTGGATGTGCTCTTCGAGGCCGGCCCCCGCTGCTTTGCCCAGATTCATCCCCACGTTGAGGCCGTGGGGCCTCAGCACCTCCTGTGTCTTGCGGATCGAGAACCGCAGCGTCTCGTGCAGGTCGGCCATCTGTTCGGCCGAAAGGTCATCGAGGCTCCCCACGTGCGCCTTGGGGATCACCATGAGGTGGCCGCTGATGTAGGGATAGCGGTTGAGCAGCACCAGGGAATGGGCGGTGATGCGGAGGATCAAGGTCTCGGTGCAAACGCCCTTTGGCAGCGCGTCGCAGACAAAGCAGCCCATCTTCTTTTCTCCGAGGATGTACTTCATTCTCCAGGGGGCCCAGATGATATCCATGCGAGTAGCAGCTACTTGGAAAAGAGGTCCAGTTGCGGCAACGGGAGGGGGAGGTCCACGACGCCAAGAAGGTGGAGGATGACCGCCGTGGCCCCGCCGGCCAAGGCCAGCAGGACGATGAGGAGAGTGATCAACGCACCGGTTGACATGCCCGTCTTCTGCCCCTCCTCGGGAAAGGTGCTCACCTTGGTGGAGGGGCGGCCCGACACTCCCGTTGGACTTGTAGAGACGGCGGCCGGCGCAGTGGATGCCGTGGCCATGGGAGCAGCGGAGAACGAGCCGGGCGACGTCGTGCTGGATGCCGTGGCACTGGACGTGGGGGGCGCGGCCGGGCGGGCTGCCGGTGCGTGTGGAGCTGGGGCCTGGGCAGCGGGAGCGCCGGCGGACTGCGGGGTTGCCTCGGGTTTGCGCGAGCTTTCGAGCAAGGAATAGGCATCCTTGACGGCCGCTGCCTGCTCCTTGGAGTAGACCTGGGTGGCGGCGCTTCCGTCGTCGACCTCCTCGGGCCCGGCAGGCTTACGTCCCATGGCCTGGAGCAGCCTTTCCTTGTCGCCAGGGCCGTAGGCGAGGGTTCCGTTTTCGGTACCGGTGACTGCGGGCATATAGGCCACGGTGGCGGCAAACGCGTCCCCTTCCTCCTTGGGAAGGGGCGGGGCTTGGGGCTGCGAGACTGCGGGCATGTAGGCCACGGTCCGGGCGTTGCCGTCATCCTCGTCACGGGTGTTCTGGAGTGATTCCCGGAGGCGCTTGAGCTCTTCGGCCGAGTAGGAGGCGGTCTGGTCAGAAGCCGCTTCGGACTCAGGCTGCGTGGCCTCCTCACGGACAGCGGCAGCAGCTTTGGGGTCGAACATGAGCGTCCTCGACGTTCCAGCATTCCCTTCGGCCGACAGAGCAGCTTTGGCCGAGGCTTCCTGTTCCGGTTTCTTCCCGCCATCACGGGCCATGCCGGCATCTCTTGCGGCCTTGATGGCCTCGGAGGGATCGAAGGCCAGGGTCCGGGTGGTATCCAGGGCGAGCTTCTCCCGTTCCTTCTGGAGCTCCTCGGACATCCAGGCGGGCATGGCCACGATGGTCCGGGAGCGCTCGTCTTCCTCTTCTTCCTCTCCGTCCTTCTTGTCCGCGAACGACAGGCCGGCAAGGAACGGAAGGAACGCTGCTGCCAGCAGGAACGGAAGATCCGCTGCAGGCACCGATGTCGACACCCCCGCCGCGGCCAGCAGGGCGGCCACGCCCAGGAGCGAAATGAGCCAGGTTGCAAGCTTCATGGATGACCTCTATCCCAAATTCGCGAAAGCAGTATAGCAATGCCCGCGCGAGGGGGGCAAGGGAAAAAGGGGGTTGGGGGTTGGGGGTTACAACCCCATCTTGCCCTTGCCCAGGACGGGGTCGAGGTTCTCCTGCATGTTCTTCTGCATGTCCGTCGGGACGGGATCTTCGCCCGGCCCCATCCACAGGGTGGCCTCCTTGGGCACCTCCTGCCATCCAGGAGGCAGCCCCCCAGGCCCCGCCCCTCCACCCAGGCCGAACTCCCCCGGGGTGGGGAACTGCTTCTCCGGGACAACCTTCTTCTTCGACAGATCGGTCGACAGTTCGCTCACGAACTCGACTTCAACCGCGTTGCTGGTCATGTCGAAGTCGCCCCACTCCGAGGTGACGCGGCAGAAGATCCGGCCCTTGACCTTGGGTGCCCCCACCGGCCCGAGGAGGACCAGCTTGTACTGGAATCCAGGGGAGAAGGACGGCATCTCCCCCTGCTGGGGCTCTGGCTCTTCGAGGGGTTCAACAGGGGGATCCCAACTCAGCACATGGAACGGTGCCCCTCCGAAGTGCGCCCCCACCACCTGGAGGTCCGTGAACCGAATCATCTCCAGGGATGGAGCAGTCCATCCCTGGCACCGCTTCTTGACCTCAACCTCGATCGGGTACTCTCCGGGCGGCAGGAAGCACCAAGGCAGGTCAAGCTCGATCGTACGGCCGTTCTTTGGCACCAACTTGATGTACTTGCCGTCCGGATCCTCCAGCACCTTCCCGCCGATTCGAACGGTCGGGATCTCTTTCTTCTCTGTCTCGCTGGAGTCGTCCTTGTACTTGAAGAACCCACAGCCGCTGATGCGCAGCGAACGAATGCCGGTCGGACAGACGGGAGAAGGAGTCGCGTTGAAGACGGCCTTGTCAGCTATGTAGAGCGCCTTCGGCAGGACAGCGACCCCAGGGTACTTGTCCTCCTTTACCTTGACCGTCACATCGAGCCAGGTGTTCTGCGAGAGGTCTTCCGGCTTGGTCTTCAGGACACCATCGCTGAGGCGGACGACATGCACATCGTATCGGCCGTACTGAAGGCCCCATGGGACACTGACCGTCAGCTCCGTGCCGGAGGCTGCCCGAATCCAGCAGGAGGCCCCCTTGCTGGCCTGCCAAGTGCTCGAGGGAGTCAAGACCACGGCCAACGGGGCGGAGAAGCCGCTCCCGAGTACCTTGAACACAATCTCGCCGGTCGCCAGGTCGAACATTTCATTCTCGCCAGTCTTGACCGACTTGCCGTCCTCGATGGACTTATCCTTTTCGCCCTTGAGAACCTTCTCGGGGCTCACTTTCGATATTGTCACCGGGTTCGCCACGTCACCGGCGTCCGCCAGGGCTTCCAGCGGCCTCCAATCACCGTTGAGAAGCAGATCAACGTTCTTCCGCCACTCGACGAGGCCGCTGGCCTCGACGTAGTCATTTGGAAAGAAAGCGTCCCGGACCACTTGCTCGTTGTCCAACTCCTCCCAACTGTCGCCGGGCATGATGGACTCAACTACGTCCTGCTGGCCGTAGCTCTGGGTTCCTGGCGTGAGAAGCAGCGAAATCCATTCGTCAAGGCCCGAGCGGATCTCGAACAGTCTCTTGCGCACATTCTGCGGCCAATCGAACTGTACTCGGACATGAGGATCCCCCCCGAGAGAGTCAAGAAAGACTCTGGCGGCAAGTGGTTTCCCCTCGATCTCGTGCGGGTCAAAGCCCAAGGCAATCAGTGTGCCGACCTTGATGTTGTGGGCCTTCGAGAAGAACGGAAACACAACCGATACCATATGACCAAAACCCGGAACGAGTGGGACGAGCGGCAGCAGGGCCCAGGGCAGGACGGTGGCCAGCGCATCGACCCACCCGGCGTAGTCGACCCATGTGTCAAGACTCGTTCCGCCCCGGACCTCGAGACCCGCCCCCTGGGTCGTGAGTACAAATTCACTGTTGTCAGCCTCTCCCCCCCCGGTCTGGACTGTCAGGAACGTATCCTTGAGCCAGACCTTGACTTCGTTGACTGCGCTTGAGTCCGGGTACTGGTGCAGAATCCGCACTTTGACAGGATTACATACAGCAACTTCGTTTACTTTTGATATTGCATTGAAATTCGCCCATGAAGCAGGCGATGGATTAGACCCTGGCGCATGCAAGTACTCGGGAAGTCTCTCAAGAGCTATCGCAGACAGTTTTGACGTACAGCATGTGCCAGTATATTTTTGGAAAGTCAGATAAGTATTTGGATCTAACTTTTTCGTCATTACAATGCTGTCACACTCGCCAGATGTTGGATACTCTATGTACCAGCAAATTATATACTGATCTTCAAAGTTCTCCATGCATCCATAATACTCAACAAGGTCGAGATTTGGACAACACAGTGTCGGGTCGCCAGAAGCTGATCCAACGTCACACTTGTACATTTTATGCTTTAGCCAGTCTAGATATAATCCAACATATTGATTAAGCGGATCCTTCATCGGTTTGGCAATTTCCAGCTCTGGCGATGTTGGTTCGTAGGCGGCCATCTCTTCTATGCCCAACGAGTGGGCCAGCAGCATCTCGAGGAAGGAGAGCAGCGACGCCTGATTGAGACCGCATGCAACTCCTCCGCTCGCCCCTTTCTGGAAGTCCGCGGACGTGACCGTTCCCGACTCCGCCAGCGCTGTCCCCACCGGCGGCAGAGCCCCTGGCGAGTCCTGCACGTCCCAGTGGTTGCGGACTACGGTCTGCCCGGACCAGAGCCGGAACATAAGCATTCCGGGCAATCCCTCCGCCGTTGGCGGAGACACATCCCAGGCGACTTCTGCCGGAAGTAGTAGATCTAGAAGACCTCGGTCCTCCATTTGGTCGATGTTCTCGGGGACTTTCCACTCCTCGAAGGTGGCGCCCGGTCGAATACCGAAGACAAACCGGCGATTCGACGCGGCCCGCACCGCCTTGACCGCATCGGTCGCGTGGGGCTGGAGTCCCCAGAGGGTAGTATCGTCATCCGAGGCCGGAACGGCTTCCCAGTCCTGGGCGAGGCTTGCGGGTACCGGGTCGGGAAAGACCCAGGTGTGGCCCAGCCTCAAGCGTACGGTCACCGTCAGTTCCAAGTCCTGTAGCTCGAGCGCCCCGGTGGCCCACCCCGTCAGCTTGAGCACCAGGCTGTCCACATGCGCCGCGACACCAAACTCGACCATGGGCACCACGCCGCCGGTCTGTTCGGCCTCTTTGTCGTTGGGATCCGCCTCTTGCGTCAGAAACTTCGCATGAAGGGGCAGGACCCGCGCCTGAAGGCGCAACCGGACTGCAGCGTTCTTGTCGGTACTCTCGAGGACCAGCACACGGTTGTGCAGTGAGAGTTGAATGTCGGCCTGCGGAGTCGCGTAGACGAACCCGTTGGGCGCATCGAGGAACTCGGCCAGCAGATCGCTCAACAGCGACTCGTCGATCGCTGCCACCGTAGTCCGGGACTCCCCACTCCTCGCCGGTTCCGTACATGGTGTTCCCTCACGGTCTGGATGGTCGATGCAGCTTCCGCCCGGGCAAACCCGGGCCTGCGTGGCGTCGCGCCTGGCCCCCTCCGTCATCGGCCCCGATCGCCAGCTCCGTACGCCGGCCCCGGGCGTCCCCCCTGCCGGGCCCGAGCGCCCTACTTCAACGTCACGCAGATGCCGAAACAGAGGGTCCAGATGTCGGTGTTGGCCAGAGCACTGGTGTCGATGCTCCAGCGGACGAAGCGCTCCAACTGGAATGACGCTGTCCCGCCGGTCGACGCTGCGAACGAGGTATTGAAAGGGGGGACCGGCGAGGACCCCACGTAGAAGAAGAGGTCTCTCCACGGACCAGCAGCCCCTGTAGCGGTCTGGACAATCAGCTTGACTGACCTGGCAGCGGATACCTCATGCCTCAGGATCAGCACATGGAGCGTCGCGTCCTTGTGGTCTTTGGCATCGCACCAGCCAGACACGGGCTGATTCAGGTCGCTGTTGGCAGGCGAACTGGTCTTCTTCCCGCTGAAGGAGGCCAGCGGTTGCATACAGAATGTCTCTCCCATGGCGTTCCCCTCGTGGTATGGTCGACTCTCCGCTCCGGCCCGTCTAGACTACCCGCGGTATCTCTGCAAACTGAGTGAAAGTGCTTCCGACGACCGCCTTGATGCGGAAGCAGATCGCCCATGCGTAGCCCTCCTGGCCGCAAGCCCTCCAGCGGATATACCGGCTGAACTGCTTGCCAGCCGCCAGGGCCCCCGAGTCCGATACCGCTGTGACGATCTCAAACGTGCCGCCGGTAGATGCAGTCCAGTCCTCCACCAGGGACCACTGGTCGGTTGCTTCCTCGGGATGCGGCGACGACTCCAGGACGAGATTCGCCCTGCTGCACCAAAGGATTTCGACCTTGAACTGCACCATGTCCACGTCCTTGCCGTCGAACCAGCCGCCGAACGGCTGGAGAGCGACAGAGGCAGGATCGTCGGTCCCCTTGATGGTCACGAGATTCTGGAACATGAAGACGCGCTGGCCGGTGGTCGCTGGCCACCCGGCCCCGGCGAAGGAATCCGGAACCGGGGTGCTCCTTCTGGTCTCGACCGAGTTTCCCTGCCCTTTGCGGGGCAACTGATTCATAATTTGCATGGTCTGCCTCCTACTTGAGCACGACGTTGGCGCGGCCGCAATATTCCCAGGCGATGCCGCTGGTCGCAAGACGCCAGCGCAAGATGCGGTACAGGCGGGCACCGCTGCCGAAGGGCAACGAACGATTCAAATGCACCGACTGGGCCGTGCCCATGGTGCCGCTCGGGATGCTAAGCAACACGATGAAACTCTGGCCGTCATCCGAGCCCTCGACATAGGAGCTGCTCCATCCGAGAAGACCGACCGGGCGGTAATCACGCCGGTGGCGTACTTCGACGTGTCCACCGACTCGCATACTTCCTGCATCACCTCCGTGGTGGTGTTGTCACCCATCACCGTGGTTAGCGGGAGAAGGTCTACCGAGACTCCCATGACGTCCTCCTTGTCGTGAGCTTGCGTGTTCGGTCAGGCCCCATCTCGGGTGCGTAGCCCGCACACGCGTTTCCTTGCTATCAACCATGGTCCATCGATCTTCTCGGGTTACCTGATCCGGGAGGTCACTGCCATGGCTCATGGTCAGAATACCGCAGTTCTTGAATCCCTCGAAAGCACTTTTCCGCGGCCACGGTAGAGGCCGAAGAGAAGCGGCTCGGGCCTGATTTGGCAGACCGGGCGGATGAAGAGTTGCTGGGCGGCGCGTGACTCGCACTACATGGCGTCCCGGACGCATCGCGCTCCCGCATCAGCTACCTGGTAAGTCGGGTTCCATACTTCTCGCGACGCCGATCGCATGGAAAGCCTGGGGTCTTTGAAGCAGCCCCCCTTGCTCATGCGAGAACCCGCCATGCCGGAAATCCACGGGCTGCCGTCCGACGGTGCCCCTTCGAAGTCCTCATTGCCCCAGTCGGCAGTCCATTCCCCGACGTTGCCACTCATGTCCAAAGCACCACACCAGGACGCTCCGTCATCTTTTGACCCCACCGGCATCGTCCCGCTGCAACCGGCCGAAGAGCAGGCGTTGCAGCCCCAGGGCCGTTCAAATCCACCGCTCTCGTCAAACACAGCCGAGCCATTGGTACAGGTGGGTTCGGGGGCATCGCCCCACGGGTACTTTCTGTGGACCGGTCCAGTAGCGGCATACTCCCACTCTGCTTCTGAGGGGAGGCGCCCGCCCGGGGAAGACAAGAGACAGAAACTGGCGGCTTGCGCATGGTCCAGGCCGTTCTGAGGGTGTTCCTTCCGGCCGTTGGCCACGGTATTGACTCCCCATCCGTCTGCGTCATTGTTCTTTGTGGACGGAGCGGAGCACTTGCCCTCCGCCAGGCAGACGGCATACTGCTCGACGACCACCTCGTACTTCCCAATGAAGTACCCCTTGGCAAACGTGACCAGATGGACCGGCGCCTCGATGGGTTCGTGCCCCTCCTCGCTGTTCGGGCTTCCCATCATGAAGCTGCCCGGGGGGATCCAGATCCAGACGTCCCACTTCTTCCAGCCGGAGGAGTCCTGGTTCGCGTACTCGCAGTGCTGTTGGGGGTTGCAGGTGCAGACGTAGCCGGCGAGGTCGGGACACTCGTCGTCCACGCCATCGTTGTTGCAATCCATCCCTGGTGGCGCGCAGATGCCCGCCTTGCACACGTCGTCGCCGGTGCAGGTGCCGCAGGTACCGCCGCAGCCATCGTCGCCGCACTGCTTGCC
>Ga0172371_10006747_pt1 | contig 16564 bp, 13 predicted proteins | sample Lak12m_FD_114543 | JGI IMG/M metagenome (GOLD analysis project Ga0172371, IMG submission 114543) | Freshwater microbial communities from Kabuno Bay, South-Kivu, Congo - kab_022012_12m | ecosystem: Environmental > Aquatic > Freshwater > Lake | place: Democratic Republic of the Congo: South-Kivu...
TGGCCATACCTTTGTTCCAATGACTCTTGCAAAGTATAATCCGCGACGATTAGTCATCTATTCCCGTGATGAGATGAAGCAGTGGGAGATGGCTAAAATTTATGGAAATGATGAGCGAGTCCGTTTTTTTATTGGCGATGTGCGTGACAAGGACAGGCTTGCCAGGGCTCTCAATGGTATTGATTATGTCGTTCATGCTGCGGCAACCAAAATAGTTCCGACTGCAGAATATAACCCGTTCGAATGTGTCAAGACTAACGTACTGGGAGCCATGAACCTCATTGACGCGTCTATTGACCAAGGGGTTAAGCGAGTGGTTGCTCTTTCAACGGACAAAGCAAGTAGCCCAATTAATCTTTATGGTGCGACCAAACTAACCTCTGACAAGTTGTTTATCGCGGGGAACTCCTACGCAGGCAATAACGACACGCGTTTTGCTATTGTGCGCTATGGCAATGTTATGGGTTCACGCGGCTCGGTTATTCCTTTTTTTCTTACCCTTGCAGCAAGAGGTGTGTTACCAATAACCGATGTGCGCATGACTCGCTTCATGATCACTCTTGAACAAGGGGTAGATCTTGTTTGGCACGCGTTTGAGGATATGGTTGGTGGTGAAATATATGTCAAGAAAATACCTTCAATGAAAGTTACCGATGTCGCGATAGCTGCCGCACCAGATGCTACCCACGACATCGTAGGAATTCGTCCGGGTGAAAAATTGCATGAGCAGATGATTGGTCCGGAAGATGCCCCGCATACATACGAGTACGTTGATCATTACAAAGTGCTCCCTGCTATCCATGACTGGAGCTTAGACAAAAAGAGAATCAATGGCGGGACTTTGGTTGCTCAGGATTTCACTTACTGCTCCGATAACAATACTGAATGGATGAGTATAGACATCTTGAAGGCTTGGATAGAACAAAACCGTGACCACATCGGCAAGATTTGAATGCTGCCATCTAATTCGGTGAAACTTGCTCTTGGTACAGTCCAATTCGGACTTTCCTATGGTATTGCTAATCAGGCAGGTCAAGTATCGCGTTCAGAGGCCAAGGCGATGTTGCAGTTGGCATCAACCAACGGCATTGATACCCTTGATACTGCCATTGCGTATGGAGAGAGCGAAGCATGCCTTGGTGAAGCCGGTACTCAAGGCTTTAAGCTGGTGACAAAATTGCCAGCATTGCCCGATAATTGTTCAAATGTTCGTGTCTGGGTACTGAAGCAATTTGAGGCATCATTATCCCGCATGAATGTTACTGCGGTTTATGGTTTTTTACTGCATCAATCACATCAGTTGCTTGGATCCAATGGTATAGCTCTGTATCAGGTACTACAAGAGTTGAAATCAAATGGTCAAGTGCAAAAGGTCGGTGTTTCTATTTATTCACCCAACGAATTGGCCCTTCTCCCAAAGGATTACCGTTTTGATCTGGTGCAAGCGCCTTTCAATCTTGTCGATCAACGTCTTTATACTACGGGTTGGTTGCAGCGCCTGAAAGACGAGGGTGCTGAAGTTCACACCCGGTCAGCTTTTTTGCAAGGTTTGTTACTGATGGCACAATCCGACATACCAACCAAATTTTCCCCGTGGAGTGGGTTGTGGTACCGATGGCATAAGTGGCTTGCTGACTACAATATTTCGGCATTACAGGCATGCATGGCGTTTCCACTCTCTTTTCCTGAAATCGATCGCGTGGTTGTGGGATCAGACAGCCTTGACCAATTGTCGCAAATTTTTAGTGTTGTCAATAGGGAACCTATAAGTGATTTGCCTGACTTGCAGTGCGAAGACGAAAATCTGATTAATCCTGCCAATTGGCCCACATTTTGAAAATTATAGCCATTGTACAAGCCCGCATGGGCTCTACCCGCCTGCCTGACAAGGTGATGAAATCCATAGGGGGGATTCCAATGATTGAGTTACTTCTTAACCGTTTGGCACGTGCTGAAGAAGTAAATCAAATTATTGTTGCTACCTCATTGGATAAACGCAATTTATCTTTGGTCGAGCATGTTCGCAAGCTCGGCTACATTTGCGAACAAGGTAGTGAAAACGATGTGCTTGATCGCTATATGCAAGCAGCCAAAAAAAATCAAGCAGATGTTGTTGTGCGTATTACCGGCGATTGTCCACTTGTAGACCCTGGTTTGGTCGATGAAGTTATTCGCCGCTTCAAAATCGAAGATGTAGATTACCTTTGCAATAATTATCCACCAACCTACCCTGACGGCCTCGATATCGAAGTTTGTTGGTTTAAAGCCTTGGAACAAGCCTGGCGAGAAACCAGTGATCCGTTTGACAGGGAGCACGTTACATCTTATCTTCGTAAACCGGGGTTGTTTAAAACCGGAGTCATGCAGCATGAGCTAGATTTATCGTCCTTACGTTGGACTGTTGATGAGCCTGCTGATTTCACGGTCATAGAAAAGGTTTTTCAGTATTTTTATCCACGCATTGATTTTACCTGGAAGGATGTGCTTGATTTGCAGCTTAAACAACCCGATCTATTCAGCTTTAACCAGAATATTATTCGTAACGAGGGGTCTATCATGGGGACTGGCCAAAAACTTTGGAAGCGAGCTAAACAAGTTATTCCTGGCGGCAATATGCTGCTTTCCAAACGAACCGAAATGTTTCTGCCCAATCAGTGGCCGGCATATTTTAGCAAAGCGAAAGGGTGTCGAGTATGGGATCTGGATGGCAACGAGTACATTGATATGTCCATCATGGGGATTGGTACCAATACGCTTGGATATGGTCATCCTGAAGTTGATGATGCTGTACGCAGTACCATAGATGCCGGAAATATGTCCACCTTCAATTGTCCGGAAGAGGTCTATTTGGCTGAAAAGTTGGTTGAACTGCATCCCTGGGCAGATATGGTGAGACTTGCGCGTACAGGTGGTGAGGCTAATGCGGTCGCAATTCGAATTGCTCGTGCTGCATCAGGTAAAGATAAAGTGGCTATTTGTGGATATCACGGCTGGCACGACTGGTATCTCTCCGCGAATCTTGGTGATGACCAGAGTCTTGATGGTCATTTGCTGCCGGGTCTTGAGCCTAACGGTGTTCCCAGAAGTTTGCGTGGTACCGTATTCCCTTTCAATTATAATAACTTTGCGGAGCTTGAAGCTCTTGTCAACACCCACGATATTGGTGTCATCAAAATGGAGGTGGTCCGCAACGCCGGACCTGAAGATAACTTTTTGCACAAAGTCCGGAATCTTGCAGCTGAACGGGGTATTGTGCTGATTTTCGATGAATGCACATCCGGTTTCCGTGAGACCTTTGGTGGACTTCATAAAAAGTATGGAGTTGAACCCGATATGGCCATGTTCGGCAAAGCTTTAGGCAACGGCTACGCCATAACCGCAACGATTGGTCGTCGGGAAATTATGGAGGCTGCGCAAACTACTTTCATAAGCAGTACATTCTGGACTGAGCGTATAGGGCCGACTGCCGCCCTCAAAACACTTGAGGTTATGGAACGTGAGAAATCATGGGAGACAATCACCACCACAGGACTGAATATTCGTCACGGTTGGCAAAAGCTTGCTGACAAGTACAGTCTGAAGATAGACCACTGGGGCTTGCCTTCACTTACCGGTTTCACTTTCAAAAGTACGGATTCACTAGCGTACAAGACCCTTCTTACTCAAGAGATGTTGGCCAAAGGTTATCTTGCAAGTAACAGCGTTTATGTGTGCATTGATCATACCCCTAAGGTTGTTGATGGCTTCATTGAAGCTCTGGATCCGGTATTTGGTTTGATCAAGGAGTGTGAAGATGGTCGGGATATAATGAGTTTGCTTAAAGGTCCAGTATGTCACAGTGGATTTAAACGGTTGAACTGATGGGAACTATTCTGATTACAGGGGCGACTGGCCTACTCGGATCAAGCTTAGTGCCCTATTTAAATAATTGTGGTTACCATGTAGTGACACATGCGCATACAACGCAAGCGGGCGTAATGTTTGATCTGTCTGACAGGATCAAATCTTATGAAATCCTTGAACAAATGCAACCCAGTATAATCATAAATCTGGTGAGCCTAACTAGTGTTGAACTTTGCGAAGAACAAGTTAACCTGGCGTATTTAACAAATACAAGAACTGTTGAGAATCTCGCACATTGGATAGTGTTATCCGAGGTAGACTGTCATCTTGTGCACATCTCAACTGATCATGTTTATGACGGGATGAGTCTTCACACAGAAGATGATATTACTATTACTAATAATTATGCCTTGTCAAAGTATGCAGGTGAGTTAGCCGCGAATCGGGTATGTAGTACGGTCCTTCGTACTAATTTTGTTGGGCGCAGCAAGGTAAGTCATCGCGAGAGCTTGACCGACTGGGTTTATAACTCGTTGACGACCGCAAAAAAAGTGCAGGTATTAAAGGATGTTTATTTCAGTCCGCTATCAATTACAACACTTTGCGAGATGATAGAGCTTGTAGTACAAAAGAAACCGGTCGGGACTTATAACTTGGGCTCACACAACGGTATGAGTAAAGCGGATTTTGACTTTGCTTTTGCTGAAAGTTTACACCTGCCCACCAATACTATGACACGTATCGAAACCAGCCAGGCAACATTTTTAAGAGCCTACCGTCCAAGAGATATGCGTATGGACTGTTCAAAATTTGAAAATGTGCTCAACGTTAAATTGCCGCACTTAAGTGACCTGATTCAACAGTTAGCTTTAGAATATGATGAAATCGTCTAATTCTGTACTTACAATTCAAGAAAAGAAGATCGGTCATGATTATCCAACTTATTTCATTGCCGATATAGCAGCAAACCATGATGGGGATTTAGGGCGAGCAATAGATTTGATCTATAATGCTGCTGAAGCGGGAGCCGATGCCGCAAAATTTCAGCACTTCAAGGCCGAAACAATCGTGAGTGATTTAGGTTTTAAATCCATGGGCGATCAGCAATCCCATCAAGCCAAATGGAAGAAATCTGTCTTTGAAGTTTATAAGGATGCCAGTGTCAATCTGGATTGGACGGCCGCACTAAAAGAAACTTGCGACAAGGCCGGAATTGCTTTTTTTACGAGTCCCTATGCTTTTGACCTTGTAGATCATATTGATCCCTATGTCCCAGCATATAAAATCGGTTCAGGAGATATTACCTGGATTGAGATGGTGACCTATATAGCAAAAAAGCAAAAACCTTATATTTTGGCAACAGGTGCTTCCTCGATGGATGATGTTTATAGAGCAGTTTCTGCCGGATTGGAAGTCAATTCACAGTTATGTTTGATGCAGTGCAATACAAATTATACTGCCAGTGTAGAGAACTTTAAATACATTCAACTCAATGTGCTTAAAGCTTATCGAGAAATGTATCCTGATTTGGTTCTCGGCTTGAGTGACCATACGCCCAGTCATACAACTGTGCTTGGTGCCGTAGCGTTGGGAGCTCGGATGATTGAAAAACACTTTACTGATGATATAAACCGTATAGGTCCCGATCATGCGTTTTCAATGGATCCTACATCCTGGCGTGATATGGTTGATCGAACACGAGAGTTGGAACGTGCTTTAGGTGTTGGCATAAAGCGAATAGAAGAGAATGAAAAGGATACGGTCATTATACAGCGTCGCGCGATTCGTGTGTCAGAAAGTCTGACTGCGGGTACCGTTTTGAAGCGTGAGCATCTTACTTTTTTGAGACCATGTCCGTCAGACGGCTTGCCTCCTTATAAAATGAATGAGATCATTGGAAAGTGTGTCAGGCGAAATATAACCATCGGTGAACATCTGCAATGGATAGATATCGCCTAGCTATAGTAATTCCTGCTTATAATGAGTCAGCGACTATCAGTAATATTGTTGAGGCGACTGGTAAATATGGTGTTCCAATAGTTGTGGATGACGGTTCAACCGATGACACAGCTATTCTTGCTTTGCAAGCTGGTGCAGTTGTTGTATCTCAGGGAAAAAATCTTGGTTACGATACAGCATTAAATTCAGGTTTTAAAAGAGCTGTTGATCTTGGTTGTGAGTTAATCATAACAGTAGACGCTGATGGTCAGCACAACCCCATACTCATTCAGAAATTCATTGATACCATAGACCATGGTGCAGATGTTGTTGTAGGTATTCGACATCAACGGCAACGTTTTGCAGAGCATATGTTTGCATGGTACACAAATTTCCGCTACGGAATTATAGACCCTTTGTGCGGGATGAAAATATATAGGCGAGAAGTTTATGATTCACTTTGTCATTTTGATTCATATGGATCAGTTGGTACGGAGTTGATGATTTTTGCAGCAAAAAAGGGTTATCGAGTATCGCAAATACCGTTTGATGTAATTGACAGAAATGGCAAGTCAAGATTTGGCCAAATACTCGCTGGTAATTATAAAATCATCCGGGCAATGCTGCTCTCTATTATCAAGATTAAATAATAGGGTATTTTACGAAATCGATTACCACCAAAAATACTGCACTACTTTTACTTGTTAATGTGAAGATAATATGAAAATAATTGCAACTATTGAAGCTCGTATGACATCATCCCGGTTGCCGGGTAAAGTGTTATTGCAGGCCGCTGGAAAGTCAATGCTGCAACATTTAGTGACTCGCCTTCGTGCCGTTCCTTCATTGAATGACATTGTTTTAGCCACTACAGTGAATCAAACTGATGACATATTGGAACAATTTTCAATAAATGCAGGGATTCAATGTTATCGGGGTAGTGAAGATGATGTAATGGCTCGTGTTATTGGTGCTGCTGAATATGCTGATGCCGATGCCGTGGTTGAGATTACTGCTGATTGCCCGATCATCGATCCCGAGATTATTGAGCAAACCATCCGCATGTTTAAGGTACATACAGTAGATTACGCCAGTAATAATCTTATAAGGAGTTATCCTGACGGCATGGATACCCAAGTGTTTAGGCTGGAGACACTTAAACGATCTGCGGCTATGACAGAGAATGAGCTTGATCATGAGCATGTGACACTTCATATTCGAAATCATCCTGAACTCTTCTCGCAAGTACATCTGGTTGCTCCACCAGAGATTCACTGGCCTGAGTTGGGGCTAACCCTTGATGAACCTAAAGATTATGAGTTACTAAAAAGGATCATTGAACATTTTGAGCCTGACAATCCCTTATTCAGTTGCCTTGATGTTGTCAGACTGCTTCGTCAACAACCGGATTTGGTTGAAATTAATCAGGATGTTATTCGTAAAGGTAATTCATGAATACTATTAGATATTCTATACATTGATTGCCGTTGTCTGTCATGATGCTGGCGGTGCGGAAATTCTGAGCAGTTGGCTTCGTCATTCTGCTGAACCGTTTTGTCTTGTGCTTGATGGTCCCGCAATCAATATATTTAAGCGCAAGTTGGGTTATTGCAGTATAATTACGTTATCTGATGCTGTTAGGCAGAGCGACTGGATACTTTGTGGCACAAGCTGGCAGTCCAATCTTGAGCGCATAGCAATAATAAAGGCAAAAGCAGAGGGAAAGAAGGTTATTGCCTTTTTGGATCATTGGGTAAATTATGTTGAGAGATTTCAGGAGAACGGCGTTAGCCTATTTCCGGATGAGATTTGGGTTGGAGATATTGATGCGGAAAGAATTGCACGAAAGCTCTTTCCTGTGCTGTCGATTGTGTTAAAGTCCAATCCCTATTTCCGGGATTTACAGCTTGAGTTTGAATCACTACCAGCAGGTAAGAGTTACGCTGTTAATGGTTCTTTTCTCTATGTCTGTGAGCCAATTCGGGAACATGCTTTGCTTCAATATGGCGATGAACGTTACTGGGGATACACCGAAGAGGAAGCTTTGAATTATTTTGCGAATAATTTAAACGCACTTGGATGTGCTGTAAGCAGCATTAAAATTCGTCCTCACCCATCCGAGAGCAGGAGTAAATACGATTGGATTAAGGAACAGTTTCCTTCCTTAAAAGTCGAAATTGGTGGTGACAAAACACTGCTGGAAGAAATTGCAGAGTCCAGTGTTGTAGTTGGTTGTGAGTCCATGGCAATGGTTGTTGGGCTGATAGCAAAAAAAAGAGTGATTAGCTCCATTCCGCCGGGCGGCAAGTCATGCAGCCTTCCACAGTCAAAAATAGAACATCTCCAGGTATTGATTGCAAGTGACCAAGGGACGTTACATGTCTGAACAAGTTCTCATCATTGGGCTGGGTCAGATTGGGATGGGTTACGATCTTTCGCTGGATCCTGCGAAAGCTGTTTATACTCACGCCAGAGCGTTCTCACTTCATTCTGCATTTGAGATTGTGGGCGCAGTAGATCCTTCTGCGGCTCAACGGTCCTTGTTTCAACATCATTATAACCTAGCTGCTTATCCTGATATTGAGAGTGCATTGCAGGTGATAAATCCAACTGTTGTTGCTATTGCATCACCAACAGCCATGCACAGTGATGTGCTAAATCAGGTGCTCTTCCATTCAAGACCCAAGGTAATACTTTGTGAAAAGCCGTTGGCTTATGACCTGGAGGAGGCACGCAGGATGCTCACCGCATGTGAATGTGCAGGTGTGAAGTTATTAGTCAATTACATGAGAAGAGCGGACTTTGGAGCGATAGAAGTAAAAAGACGTATTGAGTCCGGTTCAATAGCTGCTCCAGTCAAAGGAGTTGCCTGGTATTCTAAAGGTTTTTTGCACAATGGATCGCATTTTTTCAATCTGCTTGAGTTTTGGCTTGGGGCTTTTAAAACGTCAAAAGTACTGGATGCAGGTCGTCTTTGGGACAATCAGGATCCGGAGCCTGATGTGCAAGTTGTGTTTGAGCGAGGCACTATAGTCTTTCAGGCAGCATGGGAAGAGGCATTCTCGCATTATACAATAGAGCTGCTCAGTTCATCAGGTCGTTTACGGTATGATCAGGGAGGGGAATGTATTATCTGGAATTCTATATACTCAGATCCTAACTTTACCGGATATAGTATGCTCAATCCCAAACCAGAAGTAATTGTAAACAGCATGGGTCGCTATCAATGGCATGTGGTTGATCAACTTGCAGATGCTCTTGCTGGAAAACTGCATACTTTATGCACAGGTCATCAAGCTATGGCAACTCTTGAAGCGATGTATCAAATAATTAATTGAACATGAATATGACAGAAAAACTTGCGCTGTATGGCGGGCCTAAAACAATTACAAAGTCATTCAAGCGATATAACTCTATTGGAAAAGAGGAAGTTGAAGCAGCAAAATCTGTTGTTGAGTCAGGTGTTCTTTCCCAGTTTTTGGGATGCTGGGAGCCGGATTTTTATGGTGGACCAAAAGTTCAGGCATTTGAGCGTGCCTGCGAAAAGTATTTTGGCGTTAAGCATGTTGTTACGGTTAATTCCTGGACATCGGGTTTGATTGCCGCAGTTGGTGCGATAGGGATTGAACCAGGTGATGAGGTTATCGTATCACCATGGACCATGTGCGCGAGTGCTACGGCAATATTGCACTGGAATGCAATTCCTGTTTTTGCTGATATTGAGCCGGAAACATTCACCCTTGACCCGCGATCTGTTGAATCTAATATAACGCCCTATACCAAGGCGATCATGGCAGTGGATATTTTCGGGCACTCTTGTGATATTGATGCGCTTATGGATATAGCAAAGCGGCACAATCTCAAAGTTATTACTGATTCTGCTCAAGCCCCTGGCGTTTTTTACAAAGGTCGTGTGACTGGCACTCAGGCCCATGTTGGAGGTTACAGCTTGAATTATCACAAACATATCCATACTGGTGAAGGGGGCATTCTTGTTACCGATGATGATAATATTTTCGAGCGCCTACAACTCATTCGTAACCATGCTGAAGCTGTTGTTGGAGATAAAGGAATTGCAAATCTGTCTAACATGGTTGGGTACAACTTTCGCTTGGGCGAGATTGAGTCTGCGATAGGAATTGAGCAACTAAAAAAATTGCAAGGGTTTATTGCAGGCCGACAACAAGCTGCTGATCGGCTTACTCAGGGTTTAAAGGGGTTGGCCGGGTTACGTACCCCTATCATCAAGCAGGGTTGTACACATGCATACTACATGTACCCACTGATCTTAGATACAGATCAACTAGGGGTCACACGCGAAAGAATACATGCGGCACTGGAAGCTGAAGGAGTCTGCGGACTTGCATCTGGTTATGCCAATGTTCATCTATTGCCAATGTATCAAAAAAAGATTGCCTATGGTTCAAACGGATTTCCTTGGACATCAGATCTTTGCAGACGTAACGTGAGTTATGCAAAAGGGATTTGCCCTATAGCTGAAGAAATGCATGATAAAAGTTATCTAGGGTATGAGATGTGTTTGAATAAGTTGGAAGATGGTGATGTGGATTTAATTGTGGCGGCATTTATGAAGGTATGGCAGCAGATGGGGGGTCTATCATGATTTATAAGATTAATGAAGATTACTATGTGCGTCAGTTAAAAGAAAGTGATATTGATGGTGCATACCCTTCATGGTTTGATAATCAAGAAGTTTGTAAATATAATTCGCATGGAAAATTCTTTAAAACAAGAGCATATTTTTTGGAATATATAACTAAGCTAAATACTGAAAATAATATTGTGTGGGCGATATGTCATGTTGTTGATGGACATATCGGTAACGTTAGCTTGCAGGAGATTTGTTTAATTAATAGAACAGCTGAATTTGCAATTCTCTTGGGTGATAAAAAACACTGGGGTAAAGGTGTTGGTTTACAGGTTGGGAAAAAAATATTATTCCATGGCTTTTATAAGTTAAATCTTGAACGTATTTATTGCGGTACTGCGGCAACTAATGAAGGGATGAAAAAACTAGCCATTTCTTTAGGTATGGCACTCGAGGGAAGAAGACGACTTCAACTGTTCCTTGAAGGAGTCCGTGTTGATATGATAGAGTATGGAATATTGAGAACTGAATTTACACCTTAATTATTTTCATAATTTACTTATTCTTTAACAAAGATAGTAAATATATATAATTAAAAATAATCTTGATATTGATAGACTTATTCAGGATATTCTAATTTTTTGTAGAAACAGGAGAATCAAATGGTAATTGATCCATCATCAAATCCAATTGAGGGTATTAAATATTGCACAAGATGTTGTGTGCCTGAGACACAGGAGGGAGTTGATTTTGACGAAATGGGAGTATGCACAGCATGCAGATCTTCAGAGGAGAAAATGCATATCGATTGGACTGTACGCGGGAACCAATTGAAAATAATATTGGAAGAGGCGAAATCAAAATCAGGTGCAGGATATGATTGTATTTTACCAATATCTGGAGGGAAAGATAGTTTTTTTCAGGCCCATGTTCTTGTTAAGATTTATGGCTTAAAGCCTTTGGCAGTAACCTTCAATCAGAATTGGGTTTCTGAAACAGGCTTTTACAATTTGCAACGCTGTCTTGAAGTGTTCGATCTTGATCATCTACAATTCACTCCGGCGCGAAGTTTAGTTAACCGATTAGCTAAGAAATCATTAAGCGCTATTGGAGATGCCTGTTGGCATTGCCATGCTGGTGTTGGTGCTTTTCCATTACAGGTGGCAACACGGTTTAAAATACCATTGTTAGTATGGGGTGAATCTATAGCTGAGAACGATGGTCGCGCATCCTATCAGCGTCCTGTACATAAGTTTGATAGAGATTATTTTACGAAGGTTTCGGCTAAACTTACTGCGGAGGAGATGATTGGTGGTGACCTTAATGCCAAAGATCTCGATCCTTTTAAACTTCCTAGTTACGAAGAAATTGAAAGTTCTGGTGTGTGGGGGCTCCATCTTGGTGACTATCTTTTTTGGGATGACGAGCGTCAGACAGAGTGGATTCGTGACGTTTACGGATGGCGTGAAACTGAAATGGAAGGCGCTTATAAGGGTTACAAGAGTGCAGAGTGTATCATGGCAGGGGTGCATGATTTCACATGTTATTTAAAGAGGGGATTTGGACGATCTACTTGGCAAGCATCTGTAGATGTTCGTAATGGATTACTAACTAGACAAGAGGGTTTTGAATTAATTCGTCATCATGATCAGGAACGACCGGAGGCATTAGATTATTATTTGAAAATAACAGGTATGAGTGAAGATGAATTTTATGAACAAATGAATAAAAAAAAGCTAGCATCTCTTGATAATATAATTTTGCCAATTCATCCAAAAGCGAAGCCAAATGCAGAGTGCCTCGTTCCGTTCGTTGAACAAATTATCCAAAAGCATTTAAACCAACCTGACCCAAGGATAGCCAGAGACAAAGGAGTTCTATGAGAAATAATATTTTATTTCAGTTATCAATCCCTGAAATAATTGATAAAATAAAAAGTGGGTTAATATCATTTCTAGACTTGGCTCATGAAACAATACGATCAATAAATGATAAGGAAGTCGAAACCTTGGCATGGGTTTGTTACGATTTTGATAAACTACTTTTAGAGTCAGAACAAGCCTTTTTGACGTATAAGAACCGGGGATTTATGCGAGGTCTTGATGGTATACCTTTCGGTGTCAAGGATATTTTTAACACGAATTATTTCCCTACGCAAATGGGTTCGCCAATATGGAAGAACTTCACTTCAGGTAATAATGCAAGAGTTGTCGATTCTTTGCTGTTGCAAGGAGGAATAGTGGTTGGTAAAACTGTGACAGCTGAATTTGCGGTACATGAACTGAATGCAACGCTTAATCCGCATGATTTATCTAAAACTCCAGGGACTTCATCGAGTGGGTCAGCTGCCGCAGTTGCGACGGGTATGGTGCCTTTTGCGTTAGCTACGCAAACTGCAGGATCTATAATCCGACCGGCGAGTTTTTGCGGTGTTTGGGGTATGAAGCCTTCATTTGGTTTGATTCCTCGTACAGGTGTTCTGAAAACAACTGATTCTCTCGATTCGATTGGTTTTGTTGCTGCTCATGCAAAAAGTTTAAGATCAATTTTTGACATCCTAAGAGTTAAAGGTCCAAACTATCCTTTTGCCTATAAAAATGTTGATAAACTCGGTGGATGGCCAAAGTCTGCTAATCGAACTTGGCGCGTTGGCTTTGTGAAGACACATACTTGGGATACTGCAACAATCTATGCTCAAAATGCTATTGAGGGTTTAGCTATGAGCATTGATCATGAAGATGGGTTTGAGGTTGAGGAAATTAAATGGCCTAATGACTTTGTAAGTTCACATGAAATCCATTCGACCATTTACAACAAATCTTTATCCTACTATTTTCAGAATGAAGCAAAGATATCTTCTGAAATATCACCAATCATGAAAGAAATGATCTGTGCTGGTGAGTCAATAGGTTATGAGAAGTATTTTACGGCATTGCGATGGCAGGAAGTATTTTGTAGAAGCCTAGATCAGATTCTTTGGAAGTATGATTTTGTATTGTCACTTGCGACATCCAGCTCTGCACCACAAAGAGGGGTTGTGGAGCTACCTGACCCATCTTTGATTTGGACTCTGGGACATGTTCCCAGTATTACTGCCCCAGTATTTCGTTGTCCAGGCAATTTACCATTTGGAGCTCAATTTATTTCTCGCAGATGGAATGATTATAGGCTACTCCAAGGGATTGAAATGTTGGTAGATCGAGGAATACTTCCACAAGGAAGTCAAAAAATAGTTCGAAATACTAACTTATCAATTTAAACACTATGAGTAATAAAACGCCTTGTATGCTTGTTACCACTGCACTCGAGAATACTTGGGGAAATTCTGAGAATATTATTTTTCTTGGGGAATGGTGTAAGAAATATGAACGTCGTCATATATTTGAAAATCGTAAACACGAGATATTAGAATTTCATTGGGATGATCGAGGTAAACTAGCTAAAGATTATATTTATTTGGAAAATCTTCATCAACTATTGTTGGGGAGTCTTACACAGGCCTTAAATAATTTTCATGGTGTTGAATACAATCAACGCTATTGGCAAATATTGCTTGATCCATGGCTGATGGCATATGTTTCAGTAATCTTTGATAGATGGGAAAGCCTTCGTATAGCCTTTGAAAAAAATATATACTTGAAAACTATTTTTCTAAATAGTAATATAGCTAATAATCCGCCATATTCTTATGAAGATTTTGTGAGGAATTCTGCTTATTCTGATAATTGGAATCAAGATATTTATGAGCGAATAATCAGTTTTAAATATTTGGATCAGTGTTCGTTAGAGTTAGTGGATGCATCACCTACCTCTTCAGAGAATATAATCCCATCATTAGATCCACTACGTTTTCATTCTATCAGGTCATTAATTTCGATTTCAGCTTTATATCTAAATCGGTTATTTAAATTTAACAATGTCGCATTTATAGGTGCGTCTTTTAATAAATATGCACTTTTTAAGCTTAGTCTTCGTATGGGTCAATTTCCTTTTTTTAATTTTCTTGATAAGTATAGGCCTTTTAGTAGTGGACGTCATTTTTCTTTGTCAAGATCTGATAAATCAGTAAGATCAGATATCGAAATTTCTTTTCATGCATCGTCTATATTTGAGGAATTTCTAAAGCAATCGATAGTTTATGATATTCCTATCTTCCTCGTAGAAGACTATAAAATGCTACAAGAAAAGGTATCAAAAATCAACTATTCTCCTAAAATAATTATTACGGGATCTTCACATTGGGTAGATTATTTTGCCAAAATATGGTTTGCGGAACACGTTCTCAGGGGAGGAAAAATATTTATTTTAGAGCACGGAGGTTCATTGCCTCCTTACAAAGAATTATTCAATTTTGAGTCGGATATTTCTGATAAAAGAATTTCTTGGTTTTTGCCATACAATCACAAAGACGTACAGATGCCTCCGCCAAAAATTATTGGTAAAAATAATTTATTTTTTCAAGTTAATAGATTACTAACTCGCAATCGGTATTGCTCGTTGATCGGCAATGAGTGTGCAAGATGGGTTCATCGAGTGCACTTTTATCCAATGGCAAATCAGTGGGTAAGTTCATTTAACATGACTTTAAAATTTTATAGGTATTTAGATGATAATGTGAAAGATTTCTTTCGTATTAAGCCATACCCTTCTTCTCAGGGATGGAATACGCATCAGCGTTTTGTTGATCTTTTAGGCGTTGGTAAGGTTTACAAAGAGAAATCTCTTTCAAAAATCTATTCCCAATCTAAAGTAATCGTTTGTTCCTATCCAGAAACAACTTTTTCTGAGGCAATGGCTTCCGGAGTTCCGACTATATTGATGTATCCTGAACATCTTTACGAGTTACATCCTGTTGCTTTGCCGTTGCTGGAAATTCTTAGGTTAGGTAATATAGTATTTAATGATCCCGCTGACGCTGCCAAGCATATAAATTTAATTTGGGCAAATCCATTTATATGGTGGAATAGTTCCTCTACTGTTTTCGCAAGGAAAGAATTTTTTCGCCAAGCTTTGAATTTAGACTTTGACTGGATCAAAAAATGGAAAGAATTATTGGAGCGATAACTATAAACTGCCTATGACTATTTATTTTATTGTTATCACTAGTTAATGAATGAACAATTCGACCCATATTACTCCTTTAAACCGAGCTCTTTATTCTGCCGATGCGAGCATATATCAGATGTTTCCGCAGGATGTGCATATACCGCTTGATAGTGATGATCTGCTTAATGTGATCCGACAGTGTGCAAATCGCAACCAGTCACTCCTTGCTCGTGGTGGCGGTACCAGTCTTACAGGCCAGTCTATTGGTGAGGTTGTAGTACTGGATTTATCCAGACATCTGAATAAAATTTTAGAGTTGAATGTTCATGACGCTTGGGTTCGAGTAGAACCAGGGTTGGTCTGTAGCAAACTTAATGCTTTTCTCAAGCAATATAGTGTCCGTTTTGCGCCCGATCCTGCGACTGAGAATCGTGCCAATATTGGTGGTATGATTGCCAATAATGCAGCAGGTATGCGTTCTGTCCGATATGGAATGACTATTGACCATGTGCTTGAGGTTGATCTGGCATTGGCCACAGGGGAGGTGCTTCGCCTTTCTTCACTAGATGAAGATCAGTTAGCGGTAAAATGTCAACAGTCAAATCGTGAAGGTGATATTTATCGTGGTATTCTTGATTTGCTTGAACAATATGCAGGGGAAATAAGATTTCGATATCCAAAGGTTATTCGCCGATCTGGAGGCTATGCTTTAGATTCTTTGGTTGATGCAAATCCACTTAATCTCGCGAAACTCATTTGCGGGAGCGAAGGAACGCTGGGAGTGATAGTAGAGGCCAAGCTAATGCTCACACGCTTACCGAAATACAGTGCTGTTTGTCTTGCTCATTTTGAAACGTTGGATGCTAGTCTTCGAGCTACAGCTTCCATAGTTGCTGAAGGTCCATCAGCAGTTGAATTGATTGACGGAGTAATTCTTCGCCAAGCACGATTGCATCCATTGACTCGTGATATTTCTGCTTTAATTCAGGGTGACCCAGCGGCAGTCTTGGTTATAGAAGTTCAGGGTGATGATCAAGAGGAGGTGAGTGCACATATTCTTCACATTGCTGGTAGTCTCAGTGCATCCGCTTATGCTGTCCCTGTTATGATCGATCAGGCAGACATTAA
>Ga0172371_10006748_pt1 | contig 16564 bp, 20 predicted proteins | sample Lak12m_FD_114543 | JGI IMG/M metagenome (GOLD analysis project Ga0172371, IMG submission 114543) | Freshwater microbial communities from Kabuno Bay, South-Kivu, Congo - kab_022012_12m | ecosystem: Environmental > Aquatic > Freshwater > Lake | place: Democratic Republic of the Congo: South-Kivu...
CCGCGGAAAACATCCTGCGGCATGCCAACGCGAAAAAGGCCGAGGTCAGCCTGTTCATGGAAAAAGATCATTTAAAATTCATTATTAAAGATAATGGCAAGGGCTTCAACCCTGAAAAGGTAAAAAAGGAACAATTAGGAATCCGCGGCATGCGTGAAAGAATCGAGATGCTGGGCGGTGCTTTTATTGTTCAGAGCGCAGAAAAAACCGGCACCGAGATCGCCATTTCTTTAGAGATGAAATATGATTAAGTTGATCATTTGCGACGACCAGGAAGTGGTCTGCCAGGGATTGAAAGCCATCCTCAGCACGGCGGAGAACCTGAGCGTAGTCGGGATTGCCAACAATGGCGCCGAAGCCGTGGAACTGGTCGAAAACCACCCGGTGGACGTGGTTTTAATGGATCTCAAAATGCCGATCATGAACGGCATCCACGCCACCAAAGCCATCAAAGAAAGCCACCCTGAAATTAAAATTTTGGTGCTGACCACCTACGACGCGGACGCCTGGCTGTTCGACGCCATCCGCAACGGCGCCGATGGCTACCTGTTAAAAGATACTTCGCGTGAAGCGCTGATCCAGGCTATCCAGGAAATCGTGGCGGGCAACACACCCGTGGACACCAAGGTGGCCGGAAAATTATTCCACCAACTGGCCAAACAGGCAATGCCGGGCGATTCGACCTTAGGGCAGAATCTTTCCGAGCGCGAACGGGAGATCCTCAAATTGATCACGCACGGCATGGCCAATGCGGAAATCGCGCAAACGCTCTTCCTTTCCGAGGGAACCGTACGCAATTACGTCAGCGCCATCCTGGAAAAGCTGCAAGTGGAAGACCGCACCCAGGCGGCCGTTCTGGCGCTGCGCTACGGCCTGGTGGAATAAGTCTCGCTGCTTTTCTCGTTCAATTTTTATGTTCATCTTTCTATCTTCAAGGGGCTGTTTGAAGGCCATTATTACGTATTTACGGGATAGAATGAAAATATGAGCATAGAAGCTTATGATGATTTCAGCCAGGATTACGACCGCTATGTCGATTGGCAAGCGCGCCTGGAGGCTGAAATGCCGTTCATCCTGGCAAACCTGAGGGAGATCGAAGGGACCTCCCCCAGAACAGCGCGCGTGTTGGATACTGCCTGCGGCAGCGGCATGCACGCGATCGAACTGGCAAAACAAGGCTATGCCGCCTGCGGGTCGGATGCCAGCCCCGGCATGCTGGCAAAAGCGCGCGAAAATGCCCAAGCCGCCGGGGTGAAGGTCACCTTCCTCGAATCCGCCTTCGGCAGCCTGGCGCGCGATTTTCACGCCGAACCAGAATTCCCTTTCGACTTGATCCTTTGTTTGGGCAACTCGCTGCCGCATCTGCTCACCCTCAAGCAGATCCAGGCCGCCCTGTGGGATTTCGCCAACTGCCTGCGGCCGGGCGGGGGCGTGATCATCCAGGACCGCAATTTCGACGCGATCGTGGAAATAAAAGAGCGCTGGATGGAGCCGCAAAGCCGGCGGGAGGGTTCGCAGGAATGGGTCTTTCTACGCTTCTACGATTTCGACCATGATGGCTTGATCACTTTCAATATCGCACGCCTGCAGCGCAGCGAAAAGGGAAACTGGCAGCAGCGCATCTCGACCACCCGACTCTACCCGCTGAAACAGGAAACCCTGGCCGGCTTGCTGGAAGACAGCGGCTTTTCGGGCATTGCCAGCCACGGCTTTATGGGCACCCAACCTTTTTTGCCAACCGCCAGCGATAACCTGGTCATCACCGCCCGCCGAAAATAATTCCGACTAATTTTGTCCTAATTATCTAATGGATGTTATAATCGCCGCATGTCCAAACGTTGGCTGATCATTACCGTTGCCCTTTTATTAGCCGCAACGATCATCAGTTATGCCTTGCTGCTCAACCCTACTTTCCAGGAAAGCTTGGGCTGGCACGTTAACCAATGGGTGGGGCGCGTGCGCGTATGGCTGCATCCGCCCCAGGCCGTGGCGTTCTCAAGCGATGGCAGCCCGGTGGAAGAAGCCCTGGCTGTTCCCAGCCCGAACGTCGCTACCATGACCCCCGCGCCGACCAATCCATCCGCCAGCGCAGCTCCCACCGCCACATTCGCGCCCATCCCGCTGGCATTCTCGATTGACGGCGGCAATTATTTTTCGCAGCACAATCGCTGGAATTACTGCGGGCCGGCCAACCTGGCCATGGCGCTCTCTTATTGGGGTTGGGAGGGCACGCACGATGACGTTGCAGCCGGCGTCAGGACCTACACCAAGGATAAAAACATCACCCCCTATGAGCTGGAAGTCTTCGCGGAAGAAGAAGCCGGAATGGGTATGATCGTGCGCGTAGGCGGCAGCCTGGATATTCTCAAACAGTTCATCGCGGCCGGTTTCCCGGTCATCGTGGAAAAAGGTCCCTTGTTCAGGGATATCTATTACAGCATCACCTGGATGGGCCACTACCAGGTATTAACCGGTTATAACGATATGGGTGGTTATTTCATCGCCCAGGACTCGTACATCGAACCGGATTACCAGCAGCCTTATGATTCCTTCTTGAGTGAATGGCGCTCATTCAACTATCTTTACATGGTAGTTTATCCACCAAACCTGGAAAACGACGTGCTGAACCTGCTGGGAGAAGACCGGGACGAATACCGCAATTACCAGAACGCGTTGGAAAAAGCGCAACTGGATTTTTACCAAACGACGGGCGTGGAGCGTTTTTTTGCATTGTTCAACTATGGCAGCAACCTGGTCAAATTACGCGATTACAGCGGCGCCGCCAAGGCTTATGACCTGGCTTTCGAGTTGTATGATTCCCTCCCGGACGAAAGCACCATTCCCTACCGCATTTTGTGGTACCAAACCGGCCCTTACCTGGCATATTACTACACCGGACGATACGCGGACGTGATCGAAAAGGCTACCAAGAATTCCATCGAAATGGTGCGGGACGATGAACCGGCGCTGGAGGAGAGTTATTACTGGCGCGGCCTGGCGTACATTGCCATTGGCGACAAGGATGAAGGCACCCAAGACCTTTATACCTGCCTGAAATACCATAATGATTTCCAGCCCTGCGTGGACGCGCTCAACGAGCAGGGAATCTACCCCTGAACCATCGGGTAACATGCGGCGGGGGGAATCCCGAACCTGCCAAAAGACATTAAAATAAGCGTGATGCTCACCAAGCGATCCTCAGTAAAATTTTTCCTGTTATTGGCATTCTGCGCAGCCAGCCTGCTGGCGGCCGTGTCTCCCATCCAGGCGCAAAGCAGCCTGAATTTACGCATGGAAACGCTTGACCTCAGCCAGTTTCCCAAGATAACCTTGTTTCTCGACGCTTATGACAGCCAGGGGAAATTCATCCCGGGCATGGACCTGGACCATTTTTCTGTTTTCGAAGATGGCTACCAGCGCACGTTGAACGAAGTCCAGGAACTGGAACCGGGCCTGCACACCATCATCGCCTTCAATCTGGGCGCCACGCTCAGCAACCGCCAGAACGCCACGTTGCCCACCCGTTATGAGGAAACGGTATATTCGCTCGCCACCTGGCTGAATGGCATCCAGAGTACAGCCGCCAATCAATACAGCCTGGTCAGCAATGAAGGGATTTTGGTGGAAAAATCGCAGGAGAAAACATCATTCACCAACATCCTGCAAAATTACAAACCCAACCTGTTCAATTTCGAACCGAGCCTGGAAAGCCTGTCATCATCGCTGGAAATCGCCGCCAAACCGAGCCTGATCGCCCAAAGCAAGCCAGCCATCCTGTACATCACGCCCCTGCCGCTCGACCAGGACCTGGCCAAGATCGCTTCCATCCAGGCGCGCGCGCAGGAGATCGGCGTTCCGGTGAATGTGTGGCTGGTCGCGCCTGAAACCGCCTCCAACGCGCCGGCGCTGCAATATCTCAACCAATTGGCAACCGCCACCGGCGGCAAATTCTTGTTTTATATGGAAGGCAGCGCCGCGCCGGACGCAGAAGAGTATGTCGGGCGCATGCGCAATATATACCGCCTGCGTTACACCTCGGCCGTCAACCAAAGCGGCGACCACACCATACGCGTTACGTCAGTATTCGGCAATCTGTCCGCCGAGACGCCTGAAATGCAATTTTCAATCGATTTAAACCTTCCCACTGCGGTTTTGACCAACCTGCCGCCGGAAATCAGGCGCGCATACAGCGAATCGGCGGATGGCAGTGGAAAAATGCTGCAACCCGCCGTGATCACGCTGCAGGCAGCCATCACCTTTCCGGATGGCTATGAACGCCAATTGAAAGCATCCCGCCTGTACGCGGACGGCGAAATGGTTGTAGAAAACACCGAAGAACCTTTCGACTATTTCGGCTGGCAATTGGAGGAGTATCAATACAGCGGTGAACACTTGCTGGCAGTGGAAGTGGAGGATATCCTCGGTTTCCGCAACATCAGCCCGCCGGCCGCCGTGATGATCCTGGTAGCCTCCCCTTACCCGGATTGGCTGACCGGGATTTTGAAGTTTGTCAACCAGGGCGGCTGGATCCCATTGAGCATCATCGCGGCCGGTGGTTCGCTCTATGCCGGCTTGCGGCTGCGCAAACGCTGGCTGGCCCGGCGTAAAGAAGCGGGAGACATATTTGAAGGCGAGGCAGCGTTGCAGGACCCCATGCTGCAAAGCGTTCCCGGCCTGGGTTCGGTTGTGGATACGGATTATCTCAGCATGCAATCCAGGGAAAATAACGCGCCTGGTTCAAATCAGGAAACCGCGCCAGCTCTGCTTTGGGCTGGGAAGGAAGCACCTCCCGCTGACCTCCGTGAAATTTACCTGGAAAAGCCGGAGATCATTCTCGGCAGCGACGCAGCTCAATGCGGGGTTGTCCTGCCGCCTTCGGCTGCCAGCCCGCAGCATGCAAAATTGATGAGGAATGAGCGCGGTTCTGTCAGCATTGCTGACCTGGATTCGGAGACCGGCACCTGGGTCAATTTCGCGCCGGTTTCAAAAGCCGGCGTCCTGCTGCACCAGGGCGACCTGATTCAGATCGGCAGCCTCACTTTCCGATACCGGATCGGTTCTATCAGCCAGGGATAATCGAATGGAAAATGAACGCTGGTTGAAATCTCTAGAGCAAGCCCATTTCCCGGTCACTGCTTTCAGTCATAAAGGCTTGGTGAGAGCCAACAACGAAGACAGCTTTTTGGCGCGGGCATTCCGCGCGGATGGAACGGATATCATCCTGGCTATCGTGGCCGACGGCGTGGGCGGGCATCAAGCCGGCGAGATCGCCTCGCGCATCTGCGTTGAAATCATCGAGGGGGTCGTTGCCGGTTGTTCGAACCTGGATCATCCACAGGAAGTGTTAGTCCGGGCTTTTGTAGAAGCCAACAGGGAGATCGTCCGCCAAGCCCAGGTGCATGAAGAATGGCGCGGCATGGGTTCGACCTGCGTGTGCGCGCTGATCATCGGCAACCGCATGCACATTGCCAACCTGGGCGATTCCCGCCTGTACCTGTTGCGCAAAGAGGAAATCCGCCAGTTGACTTTCGATCACACCTGGATGGAAGAACTCTCCGCGCTTGAAATCCCCGGGGGCAAGAAACTCGACCGCAGCCATCCTCTGGCGCACGTGCTCAACCGCTACCTGGGAACCAGCGACCCGATCCAGGTGGACCTGCGCATGCGTGGAGAGCGCACTGAGCGTCCGACCCTGGTGCTGCAGCCGGGCGATATTGTGGCGTTGGCCAGCGATGGCATCAGCGACCTGCTGACAGACCAGGAGATCAGGGAAAACCTGACCTGCGGGGACTGGGAGAAAACCGCGCGCCGGTTGGTGTATAAAGCGCTCAAAAAGGGCGGGCACGACAACGCGACGATTGTAGCCATCCAGGTGCACTGACGCGCGCAGAAATTATTCTCTCAAGCTGCTCCCAAACAGGATTTTTGTGTTAAAATTTTTATCCTTGCTGGAGAAAGTGATCCGGAGGGATGGCCGAGTGGCTTAAGGCGCCTGTCTTGAAAACAGGTGTGGGGCGAAAGCTTCACCGTGGGTTCGAATCCCTCTCCCTCCGCCTTAACAATTGAATACCGACTGACTGGGGAGGTGCCAGAGTGGCCGATTGGGATCGCCTGCTAAGTGATTGTCGGGGCCTTAAACCTCGACCGAGGGTTCGAATCCCTCCCTCCCCGCTCATCTGAACCGCGGCTGATCATCCGCGGTTTTTTTTACGCCTCGGCGCCAGCACAGGAAAACAATGTTAGTTATAATTCAACGAATTTTTCATCTCATCTCACTCCAGGAAGCAGCGCAATGGCACTCTCAAAGAAATCCAAAATCGTTCAAGATTATCTGCTTAAATTCGGGCACAAGATCGAAGTGGTTGAATTCCCGGAAAGTACCAAAACCGCCCAGGAAGCCGCCGACGCGATTGGCTGCGAGATCGGGCAGATCGTCAAGTCCTTGATCTTCAAGAATAAAAAAGAGCAGGGTTTGCTGTTCCTGGTCAGCGGCAAGAACAATCTGAATGTTGATAAAGTCGCACGCGATCTGAAAATTGAGATCAAAAAAGCCGATGCTGATTTTGTGAAGGAAGTGACCGGATTCTCCATCGGTGGCGTGCCGCCTGTGGCCCACCAAACCAGGCTGGAAACCTATATCGACCTGGACCTATTGGAATACGGCGAGGTGTGGGCTGCCGCCGGGATGCCATTCTCGGTCTTCAAGCTGGAAAGCAGGATGCTCCAGCCTTTGACCAACGGTAAGGTTATCCAGGTAAATTAACCCACCAGGCTCAGCGCCAATTTGGCGGCCTGGCTGGCATCGGCCGCGTAGCCATCCGCGCCGATTTGTTGGGCGTATTTATCAGTCACCGGCGCGCCCCCGACCATGATCTTGACCTGCCCGCGCAAGCCAGCCTGGTTGAACGCTTCGATAGTAGCCGGCATGTTGGCCATGGTAGTGGTCAACAACGCCGACATGGCCACCAGTTTAGCTCCGCTGGCTTTGACCGCTTCCACAAATTTGGCCGGTTCGACATCCGTACCCAGGTCTTTGACCTCAAAACCGACGCCCTGCATCATCATTCCCACCAGATTCTTGCCGATATCGTGCAGGTCGCCCTTGACCGTGCCGATCACCACTTTGCCAACCGGTTCCACGTCCTCCGCCACCAACAGCGGTTTGAGGATATCCAGGCCGCCCTGCATGGCGCGGGCTGCCACCAGCAATTCGGGCACAAAATATTCGCCCTCCTCGAACAAGCGCCCGACCTCCGCCATGGCGGCCATCATGCCTTCCTTGAGGATCACCTCCGCGCTGGTGCTGGATTCCAGGGCCTGGCTGGCACCCGCCACCACCTGTTCACGATCGCCATCCAAAATTCCCTGATACACATCTTGTAGGGTTGCTTGCATTGATTTCCTCCGATTCGTTATTCAGCATTATCAATCCGCATGGTGGGTCTTGGGTAACCCGCAGCGCGCGGAGAATTGGATCATTTGTGATGACATAAACCGGACACCATCCTTGAAGATAAGTATTGTATCAAAGCCCTGAAGAGATCATCCCCTTGCATTTTAGCGGGCGCGAGGTCAATTGGTTGATCCATCGGGAAAACTAAAATCCTCTCTTTTGCCCTTGCCAGGGCGGCGGAGTTCCATTTTGAAATTCCACCACGCTCGGGCCGCGCAATCCAGCCAGGCGTTTCAACCCGTAAACATAACTGACCACCAACAGCGCGATCAAAGCCGGCCAGCCGCTGACCAGGTTAAAGACGGCCAGCGCATTCAGGTTGTTTTCTTGATAGAGTGTGAACTGCACAACGAGTTTTATCGCCGAATAAACTACCCAAATAGCGGTCACCTCGCTGTAGGCCGGACGCACCTGCGGGTGCCAATACCATTGTAATGGCCAGCGCCGCGTTATATAGCTGGTGAACGCAACCGCCGGTCTTTTTACCACGATGCTGCCCAGCAGAACGATGACCGTCAGCGCCCCGTTCACGAGCGATGGCAGGTAATATGCTTGCGCGCTGTTTAATAAGCGTGTCAACCCAATCGCCAGCAGGGCTGCTCCCAAACCGCCCAGGGCATAGCGCAGTGGCTGGCGCCGGGCCAGCCGATAAATCGTGACGGCCAGGCTGCTGCTCAACGAGATCCAGAACGCGACAGTGAAACCGAAGATCGCGTTGGCGATCACAAACAGCAGCGTTGGTAGGACCGAATCAAAAATAGAATTTTTGCCTGAGAATACCAGGCGCAACTCATCCAATAATTCATGTGTTTTTGCCATCAAACAGGATTATATGTCCTGAAAACAGACAAAACAATCGACGAATTATTAGAATTTATATCTGCTTATTCGCGGAGAAAAACAAATTTCGAGTCCGGTCCAAACTGCCCGCATCGAATTCATCGATGACCGTGCTGGCCAAGCTTAACCGCTCGCTGGGATAGGAAGTGGTGATCGCTACGCATTTCATCCCCGCCGCGGCGGCAGCCTGCACGCCGACCAGCGAATCCTCGATCACCAGGCAATCTTCTGGTTCTACTTTCAATTCCTTCGCCGCCGCGAGAAATACAGCCGGGTCAGGTTTGCTGGCGCACTCATCGCCGCTGGCAATGGCGTCAAAAAAAGGCCGTATTTGCAGGGCATCCAGTATGGCATGAATGTTATCCCTGGAACCGGATGAGGCAACCGCCTGACGAATCTGGCTTTGCTTGAACTCCTTCAGCCATTCCACGACCCCGACCGTAAGCATAGCCTGGGCTGCCACGACCTGGCGGAAGCGCACATCTTTTTCGCGATCGAGCCTGGAAACCAGGGCAGGCTCCAAATCACCATTGGTTAACGTCAGGATGATCTGTTGATTGGTCATACCAAATAAATTCTGGAAACCATCGTTCTTAATTTCAATTCCGAAATCTTTAAAGACCTGGTCGAATGCCATAAAATGGGCTGCGCGCGTGTCAACCAACACACCATCCATATCCCATAAAACTGCCCCCAAGTGACCGTATTTTCCCATTTTTCACCATTGCGTTGATTATTTGAATCGGCCAACAGTCACCCATCTCCAGCGGTCATTTCTTGCGGCAGTTGCGTGATTGGCGATTTTTCCGGCTTGCAATTGTAGCCGAAATCGGCGGTGATGGGCAGGGCATGTTACAATCGGAACAAATTCCCAAATGAAATAAGGATTCTATGTTCATTCTCCTGTCCAAATTACTGCCCCTGTTTGTATATCCATTGGGATTGGCCTGCGTGCTGCTCTTGACCGCCCTGCTGGTGGCTTACAACCGCAAAGCCAGCCTGATCCTGATGATCAGCGCGCTGGCCATTTTATGGTTGTGCAGCACCACAGGGTTCTCCAACCTGTTGGCGCGCTCACTGGAATTGAAATACCTGACGCCCGAGGAAATCCCCAACGAAGAGGTCATGGTGGTGCTGGGCGGGGGAACGGAACCAGCCAGCTACCCGCGCACAACCGTGGAACTCAATGGCGCCGGCGACCGGGTGCTGTATGCCGCACAAATGTATAAAGAAGGCAAAGCCGCGCATATCCTGCTGAGCGGCGGGGATATCGAATGGATGGATGAGGGCAGCACCACGCCGGCCGAGGATATGGCTGCCATCCTCACCCAGCTGGGCGTGCCGCAGGACGCGCTGTGGCTGGAAACTGAATCCAAAAACACCTACGAAAACGCGTTGTATGCCAGGAAAATGCTGGACGAACAGAACATCACCAGGATTTTGCTGGTCACATCCGCCATGCACATGCCGCGCGCGGTGGCCTTGTTCGAAAAACAGGGCTTCGAGGTCATCCCGCTGCCGGTCGATTTCAGCGTGACCGAATCGAAAGCAGAGGCGGATGGCGTTGATCGTTTCGCTGCCAAATTCATGGATATCCTGCCGAGTGCCAGCAAGCTGGCGCTGACGACCAACGCGCTGAAAGAGTACATCGGCTACGCCATCTATAAGCTGCAGGGGTGGCTATAAACCACCCGGCCAACGCGGAAACCAAAGAAGCCGCGCGCATCCTCTGGAATTACCTCAAGCTCGACCAGCCCCTGGAACGCTGCGATTGCCTGATTGCCATGGGCAGCCATGACCTGCGCGTGGCGGCGCACGCCGCCCGGCTTTTCCTGGATGGCTGGGCGCCGCTGCTGGTTTGTTCGGGGGGGTTGGGGCGCCTGACGCGCGCCATCTGGCGGGAAGCGGAGGCGCGGCAATTCGCCGCTATCGCGGTCGGGGCCGGCGTGCCGGAAAACAAGATCCTGATCGAGGAGCGTTCCACCAATACCGGGGAGAATATGCGCTTTTCCAAAGAGCTGCTGGCGCGCCGGGGCATACGCGTGCGCAGCGCGCTGTTGGTGCATAAACCCTATATGGAAAGGCGCGCGCTGGCTACCGCCTTGAGAGTCTGGCCGGAGATCGCATACCGCGTTTCCTCCCCGCCGATCCCGTTCGAGCAATATCCCACCGATGAAATTCCGCTGGAACAGGTCATCGCCATCATGACGGGCGATTTCCGGCGTATCCTGGAGTATCCCGCGCTGGGATTTCAAATCCCTCAGGAAGTCCCTGCCGAGGCTATGACAGCCTATGAAAAACTGGCCGGTTTTGGTTTTACAGGATAGGGCTTGCCAGTATAGAATAAGCGCATGCTTCAACGCAGGGCATTTTTCACTGAATCAGCGCAAGCCGAGATCGAAGCCATGATCGGCTTGCTCAGGCGCGCCCGCCCGCGCGCCTGGCTGGCGGACAGCCCGGGCATCACCGATTTGCACGAGCTGCTGGTGCTCGCGGACGTTCAGAAATCCACCCTGATCTGGCAAGATGAGCATGGGAGCATGCAGGCATTTGCGTTTGTGGATCCGTACAACAACCTGCTGTTCGAATGCGCGGATGCCGGCCAATTTTCGGCGCTTTTTTACGAAGCAGTGGAGAAAGGCATGGACTTCCTGCGGAAAACGCAGGGTCATGTCACTCCCCGCCCGACGCTGGATGCCAGCTGCCGCTCGGATGACAGGCAGCGGCTGACGTGTTTAACCAATGAGGGCTTCGCCGCGGAAACTTACCAGTCGGTCATGCTGCGGCGCGGCCTGGATGAACCCATTCCCGCGCCGCATCTGCCGCACGGATTTTCCATCCGCCCGCTGGCAGGTAAGAGCGAGCTTGAGGAGTATGTGGCGCTGCACCAGGTTGTGTTTGGCACAGAGCAAATGACCATGGAAATACGGCAGGCCATCATGGACTCACCGGAGTATGACGGCTCGCTGGATTTGGTGGCAATTTCGCCGCAAGGAAAGCTGGCCGCGCTGTGCGTGTGCCAAATTTTTAAAGAGGAGAACGAGATCACCGGCGAAAAGGTCGGCTGGACTGATCCGGTGGGGGTGCAGCCTGATTTTCAGGGGAAAGGGCTGGGGCAGGCGCTGATGCTGCGCGGCCTGCAGCTGCTGAAAGACCGCGGCATGCAACAAGCCGCGCTTGGCACGCGCTCCGATAACCTCGGCATGCTAGCCCTGGCTCGTAAATGCGGATTCCAGATCACGCATTCCCGCCTGTGGTTCAGCAAACCCATTTCATAATTGATGTATTGCATGTGTATAATGAACAAAAGAGATAATACAAAATCTCATATCTTGAAAATGGAGAGTTATGTTCGAAAATAATAAACAAGTTGGCAGCCGGCGTTTGGCTGTTTTAATCGATGGAGATAACGCGCAGCCTTCGCTGGTCGAGAAAATCCTTTCCGAATCTAGTAAATACGGCACCATCACCGTGCGGCGCAATTACGGCGACTGGACCACATCCAACATGGGCGGCTGGAAGGATACCTTGCAAACCCACGCCATTCAACCCATCCAGCAATTCCGCTACACCATCGGCAAGAACGCCACCGACAGCGCCATGATCATCGACGCGATGGACCTGCTGTACAGCGGGAACGTGGACGCGTTCTGCCTGGTATCCAGCGATAGTGATTACACGCGCCTGGCCACGCGCATCCGCGAAAAGGGGTTTTTCGTGATGGGCATCGGCCAAAAGAAAACCCCGCGGGCTTTCGTGAACGCTTGCGATGTTTTTGTATATACCGAAAACCTGATGCCTAAAAAAGTTGAAAAGAAAAAACCGGCTCCCCGCAGGAACGCCAAACCCGCCAAGGGTCATGATCACGAACCCGAGGTCGAGCAGGAACCCGAACCGCTGACGCCGGATCCGACCAAATTATTAAAGCAAGCTTTTGAAAATGCCGTACAAGATGACGGCTGGGCATTCCTGGGAACGCTCGGTCACCATCTACGCCAACTCGACCCGGGTTTCGACGCGCGCACTTACGGCTTCAGCCAGCTTTCATCCCTGATACGGGGATTCCCGAAAATTTTTGAAATTCGCGAGGTGAAGGGCGAAGATGGCAATTCATCCATCTACGTCCGGATAAAGGAGTAATGGTTACGCAGGGAGGGTAAACGATGGCCAATATTCTGGATACCATCTATATGCGGCGCAGCATCCGTGTATTCAACCGCAGGAAAGTTGACAAGAGTATCCTAACCGATCTGCTTAAAGCAGCCATGGCCGCACCATCAGCGAGCAACAGCCGCCCCTGGGAGTTCGTGGTCATCACCGATCCGCAAAAATTATCCGAATTGCAGAGCAAGATCAAGTACGGCAAGTACAACGCGCCGGCGGCTGTGGTGGTGTGCGCCAACCTGGAAATCGCGCAGAACGAATCGGCATTTCGTTTCTGGGTGCAGGATTGCAGCGCTGCCACCGAGAACCTGCTGATTGCCGCGGCAGGTATGGGGCTGGGTACTGTGTGGACGGGGGCCTATCCAAAAGAGGATGTGATGGACACCCTGCGGGATATCCTGGGAATTCCCAAGGATATCTTCCCCTTGAACCTGATCTACGTGGGCTATCCGGCGGAAGAAAAAGAACCGCGCACGCAATATGAGGAAAACCGCGTGCATTGGGAAAAATATTAATTGCCCTGCCGCGATTCCTTTGCTATACTAATGATTAAGAAATTTATACATTCTTAAACCTTTTGGAGGAAAAAATGGAAGACTTTTTGAAATTTCGAAAAATGATCACCCCGGCCATCATTCAAATCCTGTTCTGGGTCGGCGTGGCTGTCAGCGTTATCTCCAGCCTGGTGGTCATGGCAATGAGCTTCAACTCCTATTCCGGGGGCGTGGGCGTATTCCTGAGCGGGCTGCTGATGCTCGTCCTCGGCCCGGTGGTTGTCAGGATCTATTGTGAGCTGCTGATCCTGTTCTTCCGCATGAATGAAAATTTGACGGAAATCAAGAACAGCCTGGCCAAGAAATAAACGCAGGTCGCGGAATCTGCCTGTTTTGTCCCGTTTGACCTTCGGACAAAACAGGCTTTTTTTTAACTATCTTTCAAGGGGAAACTTTGATACAATAAAGCACAATATTATTTAAGATAATAATTATTATTTAAGGTATTTTTATGAATTTCAATCCTGAAGACTTTTTGAGGCTGCTGGTCGCGCTGGTTTTGGGCGGGATCATCGGGGCTGAACGCGAACGCCTGAAAAAGGCGGTCGGGCTACGCACGCTTATCCTGATCTCGGTCGGTTCCGCCCTGTTCACCATCATCTCCAGCCGCATGGTCGGCCCCGATGGCGAAAATCCCGGCCGGATCGCCGCCAACATCGTCAGCGGCATCGGTTTTCTGGGGGCGGGCGTGATCCTTGAGGAACGCGGCCGGGTGGTGGGGTTGACCACCGCCGCCACCATCTGGGTGGCAGCCGCGCTGGGCATGGCCGCCGGCGCGGGAGAATATATATTGGCGTCATTCACAGCCGCGCTGGTGATGATCGTGCTGCTGCTTTTCACACGCTTCGAGGAGTATCTGGAAATCTCCAGCGAGAACCGCACCTATGAAATTACCGCCAAGATCAACTGGGAAAAATACAAGGAATTGAAAACGCTTTTCAAGGAGCACAGCCTGACGATCAACAGCTACAAACAGGAAAAGAAAGGCATGTATATGGTCTGCACCTTCGAGATCAGCGGCCAGACCAAGAAGCATGATAAAGTCGTGCAAAAATTGCTTTCCGATAAAGACATCAAAGAGGTTTGGTTTTAGGCTGTCATTTTTCCTTATTTTTCATCCGCTATAATAATTAGCCGCGGGCTTTACAGCACCGCCAGGCTTATGGTTAAATGAGTTAATCGCATTGCGGAAACCCAATATGAAGTTAAGAACTGCAACCACTCTCGGCATCTGTCTGCTCACGGCCATGGCCGCCGCGTGCAGCGGCAGCGCTTCGCCGGAATACGCCGCCGACCAACTGGCTGCTCCGCCCGTTGAAGGGGAGAACGGCGCCCCCACGCTGGAACCAACCGCCGCGCCGGATTACAACCCCAGCGGGGTGCTGGCCTATAGCGGCAGCGATTCCGATTTGACTGTTTACAACAGCAACGGTCAGATTGTTGAAACCATTAACCTACCGGAGGCAGCCGACCTTAGCCCTGAAAATTTATGCCTGGCAGGCAGCGGGGTTTCGGGGGTCAGCGCAGCGCAGTTGGTCTATTTCAGCCATCAATCCGATGCGGGCCTGGTCATGAGCGCAAACGAAGAAACCCGTCAATTGCGCCAGGTCGATGCGCTCATCGCGTTGGCCTGTGCGCCTGGCCAGGCGGCGCTGGCTTTTTCGGAAATCAAGGTCAAAGGGGATATGCCGCGCAGTTTTCTCTACGCGGGGGGAGTGGATGAAATGGATGCGCTCGAACCGCTGCTGGAGTGGGAGGACGCGGCCACCCAAACGGCGCTGATGCCGGTGGCGGTCAAAGCCATTGGCGCAAATCCCAAATTGGTTTTATACACGTTGAACGCCTGGGGAATCGGCGGGCAGGATCTGGTCTTCCCAATCACGCGCGGATTATTCCAATATGAGCTTGCCGCGGGAACGAAGCTTACTCTCCTGGAAGAAGATCGGCTTTTTCAGGGTATCTCTCCGGATCTGCGCCTGGCGGCCAGCCTGGATTTTCAACCAAACCCGGATGGCAGGCATGCCATACGGGTAACCGACCTGGAATCCGGAAGGATTGCCGAGTTTTCCCTGAAAGCAAACAGCCAGCGCGGGGCTGGTTACGCGGTTTTCTCGCCGGACAACCAGCATATGGCCTGGATGGAAGCCAGCGGCTCGTTCGACTCCGACCCGGCTGATTTTCTGGCAGTCGTGCGCGTGGGGGACCTGGCGGGAGGGGACACGGAAATCGAACTCGACAACCTGGCCGCTGCGCAAGCGCTGAAAGTCGATCGAGTCGATTTTCTGAAACCGGTGGGGTGGCTGGATGGGCAATCCCTGCTGATCGAAGCCAGCGCTGCCGATTGGGCGCAGACCTACCTGCTGCGTTTGAACCTGTATGACCGCAGCACGTCGCAATTTTGCGCCGGCAGGTTCATGGGTTTTGTTTATCCATAGCTTTCTTTAAAAAAACTCGCTATCGCGTTTTTTTCATCCCAGCTTGGCGCCATTCGGGACATCCTTATCCGGCACCGCCAGCACCACCGCTCCATCCGGGCGGTATAAACCGGTCACCAGGCATTCAGACATGAAATTGCCCACTTGCTTGGGCGGGAAATTGACCACCGCCAGCACTTGCCTGCCCAGCAATTGTTCGCTGGAATACAGGTCAGTGATCTGCGCGCTGGAGCGTTTGGTTCCGATTTCCGCGCCAAAATCCACCGTCAATTTATAGGCGGGTTTGCGCGCTTCCGGAAAATCCTCCACCGCGGTGATCGTGCCCACTCTTAATTCCACTTTTTCAAATTCAGCCCAAGAAATTGTGTTCATTTATAAAATTCATTATCCCGTTGGAGAAAATTTTGTTGGATTCTGGGAAAACATTATAATTGTTATTGATGAAACTAAATATCCTGTTGAAGAAAAAACGGTCCCTTATTTTAGAAAAAGCCGCGTTTTACGGGGCTTATGACGTACGTATTTTTGGATCCATCGCCCGCGGCGAGGAAAAACCGGATAGCGATATTGATCTCCTGGTAAAACTTCAACCCGGCCGTAGCTTGCTGGATTTGGGTGGATTACTATATGACTTGGAATCATTACTGGGCGTTCCAGTCGACATTGTAACCGAAAATGGACTGCGCGCTCGTATTCGGGATCGGGTATTGGAGGAAGCCAGACCTTTATGAGAAGTGATCGGGAACGCTTTGAAGATATTTTGGAAGCAATTGATAATATCGAACGCTACGCATCCCGCGGCAGACAGGTGTTTGATGGTGATGAGCTAATTCAGGTATGGATAGTCCGGCAATTACAGATTATTGGAGAAGCCGCCAGCCGAGTAACGGAAGAAACCCAAAAAAGATTCTCAGAGATACCTTGGGGAAAAATGATTGGTATGAGACACATTTTGGTTCATGGTTATTTCGATATCGACGCAGAAATTGTTTGGTCTGTTGTAAAAAATGATCTTGAATCACTAAAGCACCTGTTTCAAAGGGCAAATAGATCTTTATAACCGAAAGCGGTTTATCTTCACTCGCAAAGCGCTTCTTCCACCGCCGCCAGCGCATGAA
>Ga0172371_10006749_pt1 | contig 16551 bp, 31 predicted proteins | sample Lak12m_FD_114543 | JGI IMG/M metagenome (GOLD analysis project Ga0172371, IMG submission 114543) | Freshwater microbial communities from Kabuno Bay, South-Kivu, Congo - kab_022012_12m | ecosystem: Environmental > Aquatic > Freshwater > Lake | place: Democratic Republic of the Congo: South-Kivu...
AACGTAGCGTTGACAGTGGAACTGATAGCGCCTATAGCAATGGAAAAAGAGCTTAGGTTTGCTATAAGAGAGGGAGGCCGCACAGTTGGCGCCGGAGTTGTTACCGAGGTGATAGCATAAATATGGAATTTAGGAACTGAGAACGAAATGAACCAGAAGATAAGAATAAAACTAAAAGCGTATGACCACAGAGTGCTTGACAGGTCCGTCAGGGAGATAGTTGATACGGCGCAAAGGACCGGCGCGAGGATATCAGGGCCTGTTCCCCTTCCGACAAGGGTGAGCAAGGTGACAGTGTTAAGGTCTCCTCACGTAGACAAAAAGTCGAGGGAGCAGTTCGAGATAAGAACGCATAAGAGACTAATTGACATATTTGATCCAACTCCTCAGACAGTGGATGCATTAATGAAACTGGAACTTGCTGCGGGAGTTGACGTGGAGATAAAGCTGTAATTCGGTGAATAGGCGAATTGGTTACAACGGTGAATGGAGATAAAGCAATGGTAGGGATATTAGGTAAAAAATTAGGAATGACCCAGATATTTGCTGAGGGCGGAAAGATGGTACCTGTTACCGTTATTGAGGCGGGGCCGTGCTGCGTTATTCAGGTGAAGACACTTGAAAAAGACGGATACGAGGCGATAAAGATTGGATTCGAAGAGGTAAAAAAAGAGAAGAAAATCGATAAGGCCATGGGCGGCGTATTTAAAAAGGCCGGGGTCAAGCCCTACAAGCTTCTCAAAGAATTTGAGATGGGAGAGCTTAAAGTCGGCGACTTTGTTACCGTTGAAAAATTCAGCAAGGGTGACAGCGTTTCAGTAATCGGCGTTACAAAGGGCAAGGGTTTTCAGGGTGTTATCAAGAGACACAAATTTGCCGGCGGGCCGGCTTCGCACGGTTCTATGTTTTACCGCGCTCCGGGTTCGATAGGAGCAAGTTCTTACCCTTCAAGGGTTTGGAAAAACCAGAGAATGCCGGGACATATGGGTTCCGAGCGTTGCACCGCAAAGAATCTCACAATAGTTGATATACGGCCTGACCAGAATATTCTGATGATAAGGGGCGCGGTCCCCGGTTCTGCAGGTAGTTATGTAATGATAAGGAAGGGAAACTGATATGCCGCAGATTGAGATAAAAGACAAGAATAATAAAAACGCCGGCAAGATTAATCTCCCTGAGGAAATCTTCGGGCTTAAAGCGAGCAGCGCGGTTATGCATGATTCCGTGATAAATTTTCTTGCCAATCAGAGGCAGGGGACTCACGCGACAAAGACAAAAGGGTTGGTGAGCGGCGGAGGCAAAAAACCGTGGAAGCAAAAACATACAGGCAGGGCGCGCGCGGGAAGCAGCAGGTCCCCTCTGTGGAGGTCCGGCGGAACAACATTCGGCCCTCAACCCAGAGATTATTCATACAGTATTCCGCGTCAGGCCAAGAATCTCGCATTGAAGAACGCGCTTTCGGCAAAGTTTGCTGACGGCGAGATTACATTTATAGATGAATTCGGAATTAATAAGCCTTCGGCAAAAGATATGGCTAATATAATTAAAACATTGGGATTAGAGGGGCAAAGCCTGCTTATAGTGATACCCGAGAACAATAATAATATAAAACTTTCGGCAAGAAATATTGCGGGTGTTCACGTGGCATGCGCGTCAGACCTGAATGCCTATACTGTAATTGCCCACAACAAGGTTCTTATTGCAAAGGGAGCAGTGGCTTGCATTAAGGGGGCGGAGGCAGCATGAAAACACTTTACTCGATAATTAAAAAACCGCTGTTTACGGAAAAAGGAAGCAACCTAAAAGAATCGCAGAATAAGATACTTGTTGAGGTTGCGAAGGATGCAAACAAGCTTGACGTAAAGAAGGCGATAGAAGAGATTTTTAAAGTTAAGGTTGATAAAGTTGCCACTATAAATACCATTGGTAAATGGAAGCGGCACGGCAAATCAATAGGCAGAAGGCCTGACAGGAAAAAGGCTGTAATCACCTTGAAGAAGGGTGAAAAACTTGATTTTATTGAGGGTTCATAAATGGGAATAAAAAAATATAATCCGACTTCACCCGGCAGAAGGTTTCAGACGGTTTCTGATTTCAGCGAATTAACCGCAGACAGGCCGCATGAACCTCTGGTTCGGTCTCTGAGAAAGACAGGCGGCAGAAATAACAACGGCCGCGTGACCGTGTGGCAGAGGGGCGGAGGAAATAAAAGGGCTTACAGGCTTATTGACTTCAAAAGGGATAAGTCAGGCGTCCCCGCAGTTGTAGAGACAATAGAGTACGATCCGAACAGGTCATCAAGGATTGCGCTGCTTAAATACAGAGACGGGGAGAGGCGTTACATTATTGCCCCTGCTTCGCTTCAGGTGGGAGAGCAGGTAGTTTCAGGCAAAGGCGCAGAAATCAAGATTGGCAATGCGCTGCCCTTAAATGAGATACCGTTGGGTTCATTTATACATAATATTGAGATAAGGGCCGGGCAGGGAGCACGGCTTGCGCGAAGCGCCGGTGCCTCGGTTCAGCTTGTGGCAAAGGATGAAAAATACGCGCAGATAAGGCTTTCTTCAGGCGAGGTAAGGCTCGTTCCTTCAGAGTGCATGGCAACGATAGGACAGGTCAGCAATATCGAGCACGAGAACATTTCTTACGGCAAGGCCGGAAGAATAAGATGGCTCGGGAAAAGGCCTAACGTCAGAGGCGTTGCAATGAACCCCATCGACCACCCATTGGGCGGCGGAGAAGGAAGAAGCTCGGGCGGAAGGCCTCCATGCTCACCATGGGGCAAGCCTGAAGGCATAAAGACGAGATATAACAAAAGAACAGACAAGTTTATCGTGAAGAGGAGGAAATAAATTGCCGCGCTCATTGAAAAAAGGACCATTTGTTGATGAAAAGCTTATGAAAAAAGTCACGAAGATGGTTGAAAGCGGAGATAGAAAGATCATAAAGACATGGTCAAGGCGTTCTACTATAGTGCCTGACTTTATAGGTTATACATTTGCCGTTCATAACGGCAGGAAGTTTATACCGGTTTATGTAACTGAAAATATGGTGGGGCACAAGCTTGGCGAGTTTTCGCCGACGCGTACTTTTAAGGGCCATTCAAAAACTGAAAAGGCTGCACCCGCTAAGGCATAGGGAGAAAAAAGGTTAATATGGAAGCAAAGGCGATAGCAAAGTTTGCAAGGATAACCCCAAGGAAGGCTCGCAGGGTTGTTGACCTTATAAGGGGAAAGAAGGCCGGAGACGCACTGCTTGCACTGAGGTTTATGCCTTACAGGGGCGCTGATCTGGTGGAGAAGGTATTAAAGTCCGCCATGGCAAACGCGGAGCAGAAGAAGGCGGTTAATCCTGAGGATTTGAATGTTAAGGCATTCGTAGATCAGGGCCCTTCGATGAAGAGAGTAGAGCAAAGGTCCATGGGAAGGGCAAATATTATCAGAAAGAGAATGAGTCATATAACGGTAGTTTTATCAGAGGAAAAATAACGGAGGTAATTTTGGGGCAGAAGACGCATCCGATAGGGGTAAGGCTGGGCATAACGAGAACATGGGATTCACGCTGGTATACTAAGCGGGGATACGCGGATCATTTGAACGAGGATATCTCCATTAGGAAGATAATCAAGGAAAAGCTGTTCCACGCAGGCGTTGCCCGTGTTGAGATTGAGAGGGCGGGACAGAAAACAAGGATAATGATTCATACGGCCAGGCCAGGCATTATAATCGGGAAAAAGGGTGCGGAAGTTGAGAAATTAAGGAAAGATCTTGAGACAATGACAGGGAAGCAGATTGCAATTGATATAAAAGAGATAAGAAAGCCTGAAGTTGACGCGCAGCTTGTTGCAGAAAATATAGCGCTGCAGCTTGAAAAGAGGATTGCGTTCAGAAGAGCGATGAAAAAGGCGGTTATGTCGGCGCAGAGGTTCGGAGCGCTTGGCGTAAAGGTTGCCTGTGCGGGCCGGCTTGCAGGCGCTGAAATCGCAAGAAGCGAGTGGTATAGAGAAGGCAGGGTGCCGCTTCATACATTCAGGGCAGATATAGATTACGGGTTTTCTGAAGCAAGGACAACATACGGGAAGATAGGCGTTAAGGTTTGGATATATAACGGTGAGGTACTTCCAGAGGCCCATAAGGGGGTAGAGTAAAGTCATGTTGATGCCGAAAAAGGTCAAATTCAGAAAGATGCAGAAGGGCAACATGAACGGCAAGGCCTACACCGGTTCAAAGGTTTCCTTCGGCGAATTCGCGCTTAAGGCAATGGAGCCGGGATGGGTAACAAGCAGGCAGATTGAGGCAGCCAGGGTAGCCATTACAAGGCACGCGAAAAGGGGTTGTAAGCTCTGGATAAGGATATTCCCTGATAAGCCGATAACAAAGAAACCGGCTGAAACAAGAATGGGTAAAGGAAAGGGAAACCCGGAATATTGGGTTGCTGTTGTAAGGCCGGGCAGGGTTCTCTATGAAGTCGCGGGTGTTACCGAGGCAATTGCAAAGGAAGCCTTAAATCTTGCGGCTTATAAACTTCCGATCGCTACAAAGTTTGTGAAGAGGGAGGATACAGTAGCATGAAACCCTCAGAGTTAAGGGCATTAACGGCAGAAGAACTGAAGCAGAAAGAACAGGACATGAGGAAGGAGCTTTTTAACCTCAGGTTCAGGCTTGCCACCGGCGAGGTGGAAAATCCTAAGCGCATAAATGCGCTTAGAAAAGATATAGCAAAAGTTTTAACGATACAAACAGAAAAAAGCGCCGCTAAATAAACTGGCGCTAAATTGAGGTAATAATGGCTGAGAAAATTTATACGGGCAAGGTTGTGAGTGACAAAATGAACAAGACTGTTGTTGTTGCTGTGGAAAGGCGCGTGCAGCACCCTGCCTATAAAAAGGTAGTTAAAAAGGTCACAAGGTTCAAGGCCCATGATGAAGAAAATAAATGCAAAGTTGGGGATATAGTTTCAGTGACTGAGACAAGGCCTCTCAGTAAAGATAAAAAATGGACTGTTTTAAACATAGTGGAAAAGGCATAAGTCCACGACTCATAGAGGAGCTATAGGCAATGATTCAGGATAGAAGCATATTAGAGGTTGCAGATAATTCAGGCGCCAAGAGAGTCCGCTGTGTTAAGGTGCTTGGCGGAATGCGCAGGAGATACGCGGGGTTGGGGGACATTGTAGTTGTAAGTGTTCAGGAGGCTATTCCTGACTCCAATGTCAAGAAAGGCGCGAAGTCAAAGGCCGTTGTGGTGAGAACGAAGAAAGAACAGAGAAGGCCGGACGGTTCATACATAAGGTTTGACCAAAATGCCGTAGTATTGATAAACCCGCAGAAAGAGCCTGTAGGCACAAGAATATTCGGGCCTGTTGCGAGAGAGCTCAGGTGGAAAGAATTTATGAAGATAATATCATTGGCACCGGAGGTTCTGTAAACAATGGGATTGAATATCAGAAAAAACGACACGGTTTTAGTTACAACCGGCAAGGAAAAGGGAAAGAAAGGGCGCGTGTTATCAGTCATTACTTCTGAGGATAAACTGATAATAGAGCGGATAAATATCATAAAAAAACATATGAAGCCCAGCAAGAAGTATACGCAGGGCGGAATTATTGAAAAGGAATCTCCTATTCATAGATCAAATGTCATGATTGTTTGTCCGAGATGCAGCAAGCCTTCGAGGGTTGCAAATATGACTTTTGAGGACGGAAAAAAATCAAGGGTGTGTAAAAAATGCAAAGAAGCGATAGACCAGTAAAAGTTCCAAGACTAAAGGCGAAATATTCAAAAGAGATAATTCCGGCTCTGACGAAGGAGTTTGCGTACAAGAATGTCATGCAGGTTCCTAAGGTTGAGAAGGTGGTTCTTAATGTGGGGCTCGGCGAGGCAATTCAGAATATTAAATTGCTTGAGGCGGCGCAGAAAGAACTCGGCATAATAACCGGCCAGAAGGCGGTTATCACAAAGGCAAAGAAATCAATTGCAACTTTTAAACTGAGGCAGGGCATGCCCATAGGGTGCAAGGTTACATTAAGAGGCAGTATTATGTATGAATTTCTTGACAGGTTCATAAGCCTCGCACTCCCGAGGGTCAGGGATTTCAAGGGCGTTTCCTCAAGGTCTTTTGACGGAAGGGGCAACTATTCAATCGGAATAAAGGAACAGTTTATCTTTCCTGAAATACAATACGATAAGGTTGAATCTGTGCACGGGCTTGACATCACTATATGCACGACCGCGAAAACGAACAAGGAAAGCAGGGCATTGCTGGCTTATATGGGAATGCCGTTCAGGAAAGAAAAAGTAAAACAGTAAAGGGTATACGAAGGAGCAAATTAAATGGCTAAGACTTGTATGATGGAAAAAGTGAAGAGGCCGCCTAAGTTCAAGGTGAGATCGTATAACAGATGCAGGATATGCGGCAGGCCGAGGGCTTTTTTGAGGGATTTCGGCATATGCCGGATATGCTTCAGAAACCTTGCCCTTAAGGGGCAGCTGCCCGGCGTAACAAAATCAAGCTGGTAAGGGGTGACAAATGACGACTGATCCAATAGCAGATATGCTTACACGCATGAGAAATGCGATTACTATTCGTTCGGAAAAAGTTGATATCCCTGCATCCAAGCTCAAGCTTGAAGTGGTGAAAATCCTGAAGGAAGAAGGCGTTATAAAGGCATACAAAATCCTGAAGGACGACAAACAGGGCATCTTGAGAATTACTCTAAAATATATAGACGGCAATAATGTGGTGTCCGGCTTAAAAAGGGTAAGCAAGCCGGGACGCAGGGTTTATGTAAACAGTAAAAAGATCCCGAGGGTGATGGGCGGCCTAGGTATGGCCATTCTGACAACTCCCAAGGGAGTAGCAAGTGACAATACCTGCCGGCGTGAAGGTGTCGGCGGTGAGATTCTTTGTTATGTCTGGTAACAAAAAGTATCAGAGAGTCAAAGTATCAGAGTATCAAAGCTTTGACCCTGTGACACTTTGAAACTTCGAAACTAAGGAGAACAGATGTCGCGGATAGGCAAGAAACCAATAGAGATACCAAAGGGTGTTGATATAAAAATCGAAGATACCAATGTCAGGGTGAAGGGGCCGAAGGGCGAGATTTCATCCGGCTTTCCTTCCGGAGTGCGGATTGCGCTTAATGAGGGGAAGATAGTGGTAGAAAGAACCGGAGAGACCAAGGAAGTCCGAGCATTGCACGGGCTTGCAAGGAATCTCATATCAAATATGATTTCAGGGGTTTCAACCGGTTATCAGAGGGTGCTTGAAATTCAGGGCACCGGTTACAGGGCTCAGGTCCAAGGCAGCAAATTAGTGATGGCGCTTGGTTATTCGCATCCGGTAGAGTTCGCTCTTCCGGACGGCGTTAAAGCTGCTGTAGACCAGAAGCAGACGCAGATTACTTTAACAGGAATTGATAAACAGCAGATAGGGCAGGTTGCAGCAGATTTGAAGTCGCTCAGGTCTCCTGATGCCTATAAGGGCAAGGGAGTAAGATATGCCGGCCAGAGGTTGAAGCTTAAGGTGGGCAAAGCAGGAAAGAAATAGCTCGCAAGTGAAAAGTTGAAAGTGTAGAGTGAAAAGTGAAACAAAAACTTTTAACTTGTAACTTAGATTTGGAGGTTTGATTTGGCAGTAGAAATTAAAGACGCAAGAACAAGACGTCATGAAAGAATAAGGAAAAAAGTCAGCGGCACGACCGAGAGGCCAAGGCTTTCGGTTCACAGGAGCCTTTCACATATGTATGCCCAGATTATAGATGATTTCAAGGGCAGCACTATTGCTGCTGCATCAACCCTTGATAAAGAGTTGAAGGGCAAGGATAAGAAGTCCGGCAATATCGGTTCTGCAAAACAGGTTGGTGAATTGATAGCAAAGAGGGCCTTGCAGAAAGGCGTTAAAAAAGTAGTTTTTGACAGGGGCGGCTATCTTTATCACGGCAGGGTTAAGGCATTGGCTGATGCTGCCAGAGAAGCAGGGCTGGAGTTTTAATATGAAATACATTATTGAATTTGTTTACAGGGGGTATGGTGAAAAGAATTGATCCTGATGGGCTTACTCTAAAAGATAAGGTTGTCTTTATAAACAGAGTTGCAAAGGTTGTAAAGGGAGGAAGAAGATTCTCTTTTGCGGCGCTTGTTGCTGTAGGAGACGGAGACGGCATAGTCGGAATAGGCAAGGGCAAGGCAACCGAGGTTCCCGAAGCAATCAGAAAGGCTGTTGAACAGGCAAAGAAATCTTTGGTCAAAGTCCCATTGAGAGAAGGAACAATCCCCCACAGGATAACAGGCCGGTTCGGTTCCGGAAACGTAGTTATGAATCCGGCGGTTAAAGGCACAGGGCTTATCGCCGGTGGCGCGGTAAGGGCAGTGCTTGATGTGGCAGGTATTCAGGATATAGTTGCAAAGGCGATCGGCAGCCATAATCCGTACAATACGGCAAGGGCTACCCTTGACGGGCTCGTAAAATTAAAGGATCCGGATGTTGTGCGCAGATTAAGAGGCAGGACAGAGGAAGAAGCTCAGGAAACAAACAGCGGAGGAGTTAAATAAATGAGGATAGAGGATTTAAAGCCCTCGGACGGCAGCAGGAAGAAAAACAAACGCGTTGGCCGCGGAATAGGTTCAGGCCACGGCAAGACATCCTGCAAAGGGCATAAAGGGCAAAAGGCGCGTTCCGGCGGCGGAAAGGGAGCCGGGTTTGAAGGCGGACAGATGCCCCTTCAGAGAAGGATTCCCAAGAGAGGTTTTACGAATCATTTTGCTAAAGAATATACAACGGTAAACCTGAAGGATATAGCAGGGATTGAAGGCACGGATGTTATAACTCCGGAAGTCCTCTTTGAAAGCGGGATAATAAAAAAACTTAAAGACGGTATTAAGATTCTCGGTGATGGCGACATAAAAAGGCCTGTTACGATAAAGGCAAATGTGTTCAGCGCTGCAGCTTCAGCTAAGATTGCCGCTGCCGGCGGCAAGGCAGAAACAATCTAACATAACTTTTAACTAAAGGGTATGAGACTCCTTTCAAGCTTACAGAATATATTTAAGGTTCCGGAGTTAAAGAACAGGGTAATCTTTACCCTTGCGTTGCTTATTGTATACAGGATAGGAAGCCATATCCCCACCCCCGGGATAAACGGCGAAGAATTGAGTAAATTTCTTGCCGAAAGCGGTGCGGGAGCCCTCATGGGGTTCTTCGACATGTTTTCTGGCGGCGCGCTTTCGAGGGTTACGATATTCGCCCTCGGCATAATGCCTTACATAAGCGCGTCAATCATATTCCAGCTTCTTACGGTTGTTATACCCGCGATCGGCAAGCTTGCCAAAGAGGGCGAGGCCGGAAGAAAAAAGATTACAAGATATACGAGATACGCCACAGTCGTCATAAGCGCGATACAGTCATTGGGTATTGCGATAGGCCTTGAGAGTATGGCAGGGGGAGCGTTTATACAGAGCCCGGGCTGGTCATTCAGATTGCTTACGATGATAACCCTGACATCCGGCACCGCATTCATAATGTGGCTTGGAGAACAGGTTACGGAGCGAGGCATAGGAAACGGCATATCTCTTATTATATTCGCAGGTATCGTGGCAAGATTCCCGAATGCGGTTGTAAGCACCTATCAGCTCTTAAAAGCGGGCGAATTGTCAATCTTCTTTGTAATCTTTCTGGCAGCCATGATGGTTGCGGTTATAGGAGTGATCATATTTATTGAGAGAGGGCAGAGGAAGATTCCTGTCCAGTACGCAAAGCGCCTCGTAGGCCGGAAGGTATACGGCGGCCAGAGCACCCATCTTCCGTTGAAGGTAAATACATCGGGCGTCATACCGCCAATTTTCGCATCTTCGATAATAATGTTTCCCGCGACTATCGCGGGTTTTATAGCCATCCCGTGGGTTCAGGGCATTGCAAAGCAGCTTGCACCGGGGACTGTTCTTTATACAACACTCTATGTAGGAATGATATTCTTTTTTGCATATTTCTATACGGCAATTGTATTTAATCCGGTAGATATAGCGGATAATCTTAAAAAATACGGGGGATACATCCCCGGCATAAGGCCCGGTCAGAGGACATCAGAATATATTTACAGGGTTATGTCGAGGCTAACATTTGTCGGGGCAGTTTATCTGGCGGTTGTATGCATTATCCCGGAGATTCTCATACGGAAGTTCAATGTCCCTTTTTATTTCGGAGGCACCTCACTTCTGATAGTTGTTGGAGTTGCGCTTGATACAGTCTCGCAGATCGAGTCGCATCTTGTTACCCGCTCATATGAAGGTTTTCTAAAAAAGGGCAGGCTAAAAGGCAGAAGGGGATAGCTTGAAACTTCGAATTTCGAATTTCAAACTTCAAGATGATTGTAATAAAAACCCCAGAGGAAATTGAGAAGATGGCTCGTGCCTGCGGCATAGTCGCAGAAATACTTGAGGAGCTGAAGGCATTTGTAAAGCCGGGCATTACAACAAAAGATATAGAGATGTTTGCTGACGAAAAAATAATTTCAAAAGGCGCGTCCCCGGCGTTTAAAGGGTACAGGGGATATCCCGCAAGTGTTTGCACATCCGTAAATAATCAGGTTGTGCACGGGATACCTTCACGCACAAGGCTTAATGAGGGAGATATAATAAGCATAGACCTCGGTGTATACAGCGAGGGTTTTTATGGAGACGGAGCGGTTACGCTGCCTGTCGGCGAGATAACGCCGCTTGAAAAAAAACTTTTGAAAGTTACTGAAGAAGCGCTTTATAAAGGGATAGAAAAGGCGACGCCGCGAAACAGGGTGTCGGATATTTCGTATGCCATTCAAAGTTACGTTGAGGCAAACGGTTTTTCGGTAGTTAGGGCATTCGTGGGGCATGGGATCGGAATGTCGCTTCACGAGGAGCCGCAGGTTCCTAATTTTGGGGTTTCAGGGCAGGGGCCCAGGCTCAAAGAGGGAATGACCCTTGCGATCGAGCCGATGGTTAATACCAAAGGGCACGAGGTCAGCGTTTTAAGCGATGGATGGACGGCAGTTACCGTCGATGGCGGTTTATCGGCTCATTTTGAGCATACGATTGCCATTACCGGCGGAGACGCTAGAATCTTGACGAAAACCTAATATAATGTTATACTCTTCAGCTAATGCCTAAAGAGGAAAACATAGAGGTAGAAGGAACAATCGTCGAGACTCTGCCGAATGCCACGTTTAAGGTAAAACTCGAGAACGGGCAGATAATTTTTGCCTATATCTCGGGCAAGATGAGAATGCATTTTATAAAGATACTGCCGGGCGATAAAGTAACAGTGGAATTGTCGCCTTATGACCTTACAAAGGGCAGAATAACTTACAGATTTAAATAAGCTGACAGCCCTTAGCCGTCAGCTGGAGGATTGATATGAAAGTTCGTTCATCCGTAAAACCAATATGCGCAAAGTGCAAGGTTGTAAAGAGAAAAGGCGTTAGAAGAATAATATGCGAAAATCCCCGCCATAAACAGAGGCAGGGGTAATTAAGGGGAGTTATAATGGCGAGAATCGCTGGCGTTGATTTACCAAAGAATGAAAGAGTTGAGATAGGGTTAACGAGGATATTCGGGATTGGAAGGTCCTTATCAAAGAAAATACTTGATGAGACCAAGGTAAATCCCAATGTAAGGGTTAAGGATCTCACTGATGAAGACATCGTTAAAATAAGAACCATTATAGACAAGGATTTTAAAGTCGAGGGCGACCTCAGACGCGAAGTCTCAATGGGAATAAAGAGACTGACGGAGATTGGCTGTTACAGAGGAGTAAGGCATAAGGCAGGGCTTCCTGTCAGAGGACAGAGAACAAAGACAAATGCCCGCACCCGCAGAGGGCCAAGGAAAACCATAATGGGTAAGAAGAAGGAGGCATAACATAATGGCTACTCAGCGGAAAAAAGGCGCCAGAAAAGAGAGAAAGCATGTAAATGTTGGTTCAGCTCACATTCAGGCGACATTCAATAACACTATAGTATCAATAACAGACCCTAACGGCAATGTCGTAGCATGGGCAAGCGCCGGCAGCCTGGGGTTTAAGGGATCAAGAAAAGGAACCCCGTACGCAGCGCAGATGGCGGCGGAATCAGCGGCTAAAAAAGCTATGGATGTGGGAATGAAACAACTCGACGTTTTTGTTAAAGGGCCGGGGGCAGGCAGGGAATCCGCTATAAGGGCCTTGCAAATTGCCGGGCTTGAGATTAATCTTATAAAGGATGTTACTCCTGTTCCTCATAATGGATGTAAGCCTCCAAAGAGAAGGAGGGTTTAAAGATGGCAAGATACGCGGGGCCGTTATGCAGAATATGCCGCAGAGAAGGCGAGAAGCTGTTTCTTAAGGGAGACAGATGTTTCACCGAAAAATGCGGTGTAGAAAGAAGAAAATATCCTCCTGGCCAGCACGGCCAGAGACGCACAAAGATCTCGGATTACGGTATCCAGCTCAGAGAAAAGCAGAAGACAAGAAAGAGCTACGGGCTGATTGAAAAACAGTTCAGGATCTGTTTCCGTGAGGCGGAAAGAAAGAAAGGAACTACGGGAGAGGTGCTCCTTCAGTTGCTTGAGCGCCGCCTGGACAATGCGGTTTTCAGAATGGGATTTGCCGTAAACAGGAGAGAGGCAAGGCAGTTGATAACACACGGGCATTTCGCGGTGAACGGAAAACCAATGGATATTCCTTCTTATGTTGTTAAAGCCGGAGATGTTGTTGAAGTTAGAGAGGCAAGCAGGAAGGTGCCTGTCATAGCGGATAATATGACAAGGCTTGAACACAGAGGGATTCCCTCATGGGTTGAGGTCGACGGTTCAAGCTTCAAAGGCAAGGTGCTGCATATCCCTTCAAGGGACGAGATGCAGCTGCCGGTTCAGGAACAGTTGATAGTTGAACTTTATTCGAAGTAAGTTAATTTTTTAAAAATAAAAGAGGCGTAGGAGGCCTTATATGGATTTAAAGAAAAAAGGCTTTCAGTTACCGGAAAACGTTGAGTTTGATGAAGAGACGTTAACCAGCACTTACGGAAAGCTCGTTGCGGAACCGTTAGACCGCGGTTTTGCCACAACACTCGGAAATTCCCTGCGGAGGGTTTTGCTGTCGTCTCTCGAGGGAGCGGCAGTAACTGCAGTAAAAATAAGCGGCGCTGTTCATGAGCTTTCTTCGCTTACAGGCGTTAAGGAAGATGTGGTGGATATCATCCTGAACATAAAAAAACTCAGGTTCAAGATGCACGCTGAAGGAAAGCGGATTGCCACGATCAAGGTTAAAGGCCCGGGCGAGGTAAAGGGCAACGATATTCAAGTGGATTCAAGTATTGAGATACTGAATCCTGACCAGTTAATCACCACCCTTGATAAGGGCGCTTCGTTTGAGGCCGAGATGTACATCAAGAAGGGCAGGGGTTATGTATCTTCGGAGTTCAACAAGGAAGACGAATTGCCGGTCGGTATGGTTGCTGTGGATTCTGTCTTCAGTCCGGTCAAAAAAGTGAATTTCTGGGTTGAAAAAGCAAGGGTCGGAAGGGCAACAGACTACGACAGGCTTGTTATGGAAATATGGACGGACGGAAGCGTATCACCTAAAAAGGCGATTTCTCAGGCAGCTAACATAGTTATCGATCACATGGATATTTTTCTTCTTGAGCAGGACGAGGAAAACATGGAGTCTGAGATGAGCAGCAGCGCTGCGGCATCCGGGGATGCTCCGGTATTTAACCCAAATCTGCTTAAGAGCGTTAATGAGCTTGAACTATCAGTAAGGGCATATAACTGCATGAGAAACGCAAATATCAAGATTATCGCCGACCTCGTCGAAAGGACAGAGGGAGAGATGCTGAAGACAAAAAATTTCGGGCGTAAGTCCCTGAATGAAATAAAGGAGATGCTGCTGAGCATGGGGCTTAATTTCGGCATGAAGATTGACAGAGAGATGCTGAATAAGATGGCAGCTTCACAGGCAAGGAGTGTAGGACAAGATGCGTCATAAATCCAGCGGAAGATTATTCGGAAGAACGGCAAACCAGAGGAAGGCGCTTCTGAAGGGAATAGTTTCATCATTATTAGAGCATCAGAGAATAGAGACAACTCTCGCAAAGGCAAAGGCCGCAAAGGGGATTGCCGAGAAAATGGTGACCCTCGGGATAAAAGGCGATCTTCATTCAAAACGCCTTGCCCTTTCATATGTTCCGAACAGGACTGTAGTGTCAAAACTTTTCGGAGAAATAGCTCCGAGGTTCAGCGGCAGGAACGGCGGCTATCTGAGGATAGTTCATACAAGGAACAGGGTTAATGACGGCGCTCCGATGGCTGTTCTTGAATTTGTAGACTATGAGAGCATAAAAAAGCCTAAAGAAGAAAAGAAGGCAAAGGCAGAGAAGAAAGAAGAAGAAAAGAAGGAAGAGAAAAAGTAACTTGAGTTTTTAAATAAGATTTATTAAAAGCCCCGCTTCAAAAGCGGGGTTTTTTTTATTTTGTTTTCGTTTTTACTGCCTCTTTTTTAACTTTGAGGCTTTCTTCCAACATCAGGAGATATTTGAGGTACTTAAACGCGAATTTCATTAATGCGACTTCGTCTGCGCGCATCTTTTCAATCTCCTGCTCGTCAATGTCAAAAATATCGAGGAACTTGCTCTCAAACACGAATCTTTTGAATTTATCGAGGTCATAGCTTGCCATGTAAAACTGCGTCTGCTTTTTAGGATCGAGAGTGCTCTTGCCTCCGGGGATATTCCTTCTCATCAGGATGCTCTTCCACTCCCTGTTCATTTCATCATAAAGGTTCGACTCCTGATCAGCCCTCCATGATTCAACAGTCCATTCCGTGTCTTCCTCGTAACCGAGACAGTGCTTTTCCTTCACAAAGAAATAAAACTCCTCATGAATGCCCTGCCCGCTTGAGCCGACGCCTTTTTTAAGCGTGGCCTGCCCGATGGGGTAGTACCTGCAGCTAACGGGACGGTCGGCGTAAATGGAACATCCGTCAGGGAAGCTCACAAAGGGGCAGCTTCTCTTCTCATCTTTGTTCATCCTGAGATATACGTAAGGATGAGATGATTTTTCGTCAATCTTTGAAAACGTATGCTTCTCAAGAAACTCTTCCGATGACATCTTGAGCCTGCTCTTCAGGCGCAGGATATCATACGGCGTGAGCATGATGTCAATGTTGCTGCAGCATTTTGTAAAGCATTTTATGCCCTTATGGCACTTGAATTTGAATTTTGTTTCGGGATCAAGCCTTGAGGGCTGTACTACTTTCATGTTAAACATATTGTGAAACCTTTCTTCATTTACGGGATTTAATATTTTAACATAATTTGCCTTTCACAGGCATGATATAATAGCCCGTAAAATGAAGTCGCAGAAGGAGATGAATCTATGAAGTATCAGGTCGGAAGGACAGGAAGGGTTGTGGTTGCGAGGTTTGAAGACAAGGAGGACGTGCTCGGTAATCTCTGCAGCATCGCAAAAAAAGAAAATATAGAGGCTGGAGTTGTTTATCTTGTCGGAGGGATGCGCGAGGGAAAGATTGTTGTGGGCCCTGAAAAAGATGTTATGCCGCCTGTTCCTGTATGGAAGGAGCTTGGCGAAAGCCATGAGATTCTCGGGGTCGGCACGATATTTTACCAGGGAGATGAGCCCAAGGTGCATCTTCACGGCGCGTTTGGGAAGAAAGACATGGTCAAGGTCGGATGCCTGAGGGAAAAATCCGGGACCTTTCTTGTGCTTGAGGCTGTTATTGTTGAGATTGAAGGGGTGAATGCGGTAAGAGAGCTTGACCCTGTTTCAGGGCTTACGCTGCTGAAGCTTTAGGAGGCTAAATGAATATTCCTATTCACCGCCCCCGCGCAGGGTATCAATGGAAGAAGCGGTTGAGTTTAAATGAAATAAAGTGATAAAATAGCTTCCAATTAAAGCTAATGGAGGATTTTTGAAGGTTTTAGTCGTACACGGGCCAAACCTGAACATGCTTGGGAAAAGAGAGCCGGAGGTATACGGGACTTTTTCCCTTGACGACGTGAATAAGAAATTAACCGCGCTTGCCGCGGAGCTTGGCCTGAGTCTATCCATTATGCAGTCAAACAGCGAGTCAGAGATGATAGACGCCATACAGAACAAGGATTATGACGTTCTTGTAATAAACCCTGCCGCATACACGCATACGAGCATTGCGATAAGAGACGCGATATCAGCCGTAGGTAAGCCCGCTGTAGAGGTGCATATCTCCAATATCCATAAGCGTGAGGAATTCAGAAAAAAATCATATATAGCCGAGGTTGCGACAGGGCAGATAAGCGGCTTTGGCGAAGACAGTTACCTCCTTGCCCTCAGGGCGGCAAAAAACATTTTTTCCAGATAACCCAAGGTGAACTCAAAGCTTGCCGCTATAAGGAAGTCTTTTAAGGGAATTGACGCTCTCCTTGTAACCGATATAAATAATGTCAGGTACCTTACCGGATTCGGAGGCTCTTCGGGATTTTTGTTAATCACGCGCAAAGAAAATCTTTTCCTTACGGACTTCAGATATAAAGAGCAGGCGCAACGCGAAGTCA
>Ga0172371_10006751_pt1 | contig 16551 bp, 12 predicted proteins | sample Lak12m_FD_114543 | JGI IMG/M metagenome (GOLD analysis project Ga0172371, IMG submission 114543) | Freshwater microbial communities from Kabuno Bay, South-Kivu, Congo - kab_022012_12m | ecosystem: Environmental > Aquatic > Freshwater > Lake | place: Democratic Republic of the Congo: South-Kivu...
AAAGAGTTGCATTTGGGACACCTTTTTTACTCATTTCAAATTTCTTAATTAAATAATATACTGTTTACAGCATAACTATCATATTATCCAGAGAAAATAGCAATGCAAATTTCCCATTATCCCGATGATTATATCATTGAAAATGAGCTGGAACCGAGATACAAGAAAGAAATACTCAGAAAGCACAAAAATCATGAAAAGTTATTTGGGCCGCGGATAAAAATCGAACGCGAGAGGTACTATAATTTACCAAGCCCCCTGAATCGCATCGATTGGCGAAATCCCTATGACAATATCTTTATCTGGGAAGGAAAGGATAGAAAGTGTTTTCGAAAAGGCGGGAGCGGCTCATCCGGCGGGAGACAGGCCAATTCCAAATTTATTTTCGGCCTGAGCCTCATAAATAAAGAGTTTCCAGTCAAGTCTTATCTATTTTTGTACTCAGAGAATAACCAGCTTTATTTTATCAAAAAATTTCCTTCCCTAGCCGTCCCCGACTACGACATCGGATCAAATTATTTTTTGGATAAAAAAGAGGAGGAGAGAATTCTTTCTGGAGTCAGTTTGCTTAGTTGGGAGAATTTTTTCAAACTTAAGAAGATTACAATAGCCCGGTGTTGACAAGAACTATTCTATCAATCTATACTTAATTAGACTAATAATTAGACTAATTTTAGACTGATCATGCCATGGCGAACATAACCATTTCAAAGCCTTTCTCCGGGAAATTTATTTCCGACTTTGTCTGGACTCCTCAAACTTTGCCCTTTAAGGATAAGGAAATTGTTTCATTGGACCAGGAGCTGGCGGTATTCGAACAGGTGTTTTTGAATCCCGACATTGAAAAAAATCTCATCAGCAAAAACGAACTCCTGGCCTCTTTTGCCATCTCCAAAGCCGAAGATTCCCGACTCACTCTTGCGGAAGCGCAAGACGTGTATAAGCTTATCATAACCGAACCGGATTTTGAATTCATCAAAAATAAGCTAAAAACCAAAAAGAGGCTCGCCCGTAAGGATTACGACAAGCTTGAGTTTTTCAACATTGCCAAAACTTTTCGAGCCCTGAACCGAAAACCCTTTGCCATAAAAGAAATAACTCCGGCCAAAATCCGCCAGCTTCACGGCGACTTGACCGCCGGACTGGATATTTTCAAGGAATATCTGCCGGATTTTACGGCTTATCGGTCCGGCAGCTGGCGGTACAACGACAAAATCAGAGTCGGAACCTATGTGCCGGCCCCCTGCCGGGAAATTGAAAAAGGAGTGAGAGAGCTCGTCTCCTGGCTCAAAAAAAACCGGACCGTGAGCGGAGCGGCCGCTTTTTACACCGCCCTCTACGCCCTGCACCCCTTTAACAACGGCAATAAACGCGTCTGCCGGATTCTTGAGCATCTGATTCTCCGCGACCTTCATTTCAACGCGAAAAATTTGTACAGCACTTCGTATTATTATTATAAACAAAAAGCCCGGTATTATAAGTATCTTCTTTACTCCCTGGAGCGAAAAAACCTGAATCATTTCACCGCCTTTGTCCAGGAAGCGGTGGTTTTGTCGATTATTGACGTTGTTAAAACCAGTCTTGAGACCAAACGGCTTGAATTTATCAGGAAACAGGAGTTGGAAGGGCAAATGGAACTGGTGCTCCGGCCGCTTACTAAGCGAAGCGAACTGCAGTTTAAAAATCTGGCTCGAATCACCAAGGGCAAGCTTGCCAGACAAACCCTGGTCACTTATCTGCAAAAAGCCGTAGAGCGAAAAATTCTCAAAAAACGGACAGCCGGAAGAGTTACCTATTATGGTTTAAATTTCAAAACCGAGGAAATAGAGACTCTCAAAAACTGGCTTTCATTGGCCGAGAAAAGATTGGCTTATATTCCTGATGAAATTCGATTGGTATAGCGTTTCGTTTTAGATATTAAATATTCACTTATGCCCGACGAAACCAAAGTCTGTGCCAATTGTAAACAAAATTTCATCATTGAGCCGGAAGACTTCGCTTTTTACCAAAAAATCGACGTTCCGCCGCCCACTTGGTGCCCGGATTGCCGCTACGTCCGTCGGCTGAGTTGGTTCAACGAGTGGCGGCCGTTTCGCAAAAAAGAAGCCAAAGAGGGTAAAGAGATTTTTTCCACTTTCTCGCCTGAATCTTACGTGAAAATCTACGAAAACAATTATTGGTACGGCGATAATTGGGATCCGCTGAGTTACGGGAGAGAATACGATTTTGATAAACCATTTTTTACCCAAATTCGCGAACTCTTGGGCGAGGTGCCGCTCCCGCCCCGTTCGATTGTTGGCCTGGTTAATAGTGACTACTCAATCAACTCGAGCTATTTGAAAAATTGCTATCTAGTGGCCGATGCCGGCTATACTGAAGATTCAGCTTACATTGTTGATGACGTAGGATCAGAATTCTCTTTTGATCTCTACGCCAGCGAGGGCTGTGAGCTATGCTACCAGGGCGTAAATATGATCAAATGTTATAAAACCTTTTTTTCAGTGGACTGCGAATTGTGCCACAACGTATTGTTCTCCCGCAACTGCGTCAGTTGCGAGAATTGCTTTGGCTGCGCCAACTTACGGCATAAATCCTACTACATTTTCAACCAGCCCCATTCCAAAGAAGAATATTCCGAAAAAATCAAAGCCTTCGACTTCAGCTCCCAGCAAAAGTTGGCGAAAATCCTGGATGAAACCCAGGCTTTTTGCCTGAAACAGCCGGTTAAATTCATCCACGGCAAACAAAACGAAAATGTCACCGGTGATTACATCTACAATTCTAAAAACTCCAAAAATTGTTACCGGGTCAAAGCCGTTTACGATTCTAAATTCTGTCAAAATCTGCAAACGCCGGAAGAGGTGGGCGGCCCCACCCGGGATAGCTACGATTACACCCAGTGGGGGGAAGGCTCGGAGCTGATCTACGATTCGATGGTTTGCGGACGACAAACCCGCAACCTCAAATTCTGCTATGAGTCCTGGAACAGTAATCAAAATCTTTCCTATTGCCTGTTTTGCCAAAATACTTCCGACTTATTCGGCTGCGTGGGCTTGCACTTCAAAAAATATTGCATATTGAATAAGCAATATTCGAAAGAGGAATACGAAAAACTGACGGGGAGAATAATCCAGCAGATGAAAGAATTGCCTTACATGGATAAGCGTGGGATTGAGTACCGCTACGGTGAATTTTTTCCGCCCGAATTATCCCCTCATGAATACAATATAACCGTAGCTCAAGAATATACTCCTTTCACCAAAGAGCAGGCCCTACAAAGAGGGTTTCATTGGAAAGATCCCGATCCGCTAGCGAGCAAGATAACTGTCGCCGCCAAGGATCTGCCGGAAAATATTAAGGACGTAAAAGATGATATTCTCAAAGAGACCATCGGCTGTCTGCACGAAGGTAAGTGTAATGAGCAATGCACCTTGGCTTTCCGATTGATTCCGCAAGAATTAGAGTTCTACCGTAAAATGGGCTTGCCACTGCCCAGACTGTGCCCCAATTGCCGGCATTACCAGCGAATCAAGCACCGCAATCCGTTCAAGCTATATCACCGTAAGTGCCGACGCCCGGGTTGTACTAATAAATTCGAAACCACCTACGCCCCGGACCGGCCGGAGATTGTCTATTGTGAAGATTGCTACGTACGAGAAGTACGCTAGTTTCATGCAGTTTCCGATATCTTGACTTAAAAAAAGTTTTAAGTATAATTAAAATATTAATGATTATTTATACAAGTTTTAAGTATGAATAAAACTAATATCTCCCGCCCTCACTATCTAAACAAGATAACCCCCTATATGGATAAGGGAGTTATAAAAGTCATTGTCGGCCAAAGAAGAACCGGTAAAAGCTTTTTTCTGCGCCAAATTATCGGCAAAATAAAAAAATCTCAAAAATCTGCCAACGTAATCTACATCAATAAAGAGCTTCATGAATTTGATAATATTCTTGATTACAAAGACCTAGTCGCTTACGTGGAAAATAAGTCCAAAAAGCGGACAAAAAATTACTTGTTTGTTGACGAAATTCAAGATATTGAACATTTTGAAAAAGCGTTGAGAAGCTTTAATGCTTCCGGAAAATACGATATTTACTGCACCGGCAGTAACGCAGTAATCTTATCGGGGGAGCTGGCCACCTACCTGTCCGGCCGCTATGTGGAAATTCCGATGTACAGTCTTTCGTACGGAGAATTTTTGGACTTTAAACAATTGGGGGACAGTCAAGAAGCCTTGGAAAAATACATTCGGTTTGGCGGGATGCCCAACCTGATAAATTTCGAGCTGGAAGAGGAAATTGTCTACGGGTTTTTAAGAAATATCTATTCTTCGATAATTTTGAGGGATGTGGTCGCCCGTTATGGAGTAAGAAATATCAATTTTCTGGAACGCTTGGTGGAATATTTGGCTGACAATATCGGCTGTTTAATTTCCAGCAAAAAAATAAGCGACTTTCTTAAGTCTCAAAGAATAAATATTTCTCCCAATGTGGTGCTGAACTACCTCTCATTCTTGTCCCGAGCCTTTTTCATTATTAAGGTTCCCAGAACCGATATCCAAGGTAAAAAAGTTTTTGAAATTAACGAAAAATACTATTTCGAGGATTTGGGACTGCGAAACTCACTGGTGGGATTTAAAGCGGGTGACACCAACAAAATCCTGGAAAACTTGGTATTCTCCCGGTTGAAATTTTTGGGTTACAAGATAATGGTCGGCCAGCTGGACAAAAAAGAGGTTGATTTCGTGGCGGAAAAAGACGGTTCAAGAACTTATATCCAGGTTGCTTATCTGATCAAAGATGAGGAAACTAGAAATAGAGAATTTGGCAACTTGCTGGACATACCCGATAATTACCGCAAGCTGGTCGTGAGCATGGATGAACTGGCCGGAGGAGAATATAAAGGTATCAAGCATTTGAATATCCGGAATTTTTTAACCAGGTTCAAATAGAGCGCTTATAGATTAATAATTATTGACTATATAGTCAAAGATAATGGAGTTGGAAACCAAACAATGCGCTAATTGCCAACAACAATTTACCATCGAACCGGAAGATTTCGCTTTCTACCAAAAAATCGACGTTCCACCGCCCACTTGGTGCCCCGAGTGCCGCTTCATGCGGCGCATGGCCTGGCGCAATGAGTGGCGGCTTTTTCGCAAAAAAAGTGCTCACGGTGGTAAGGAAATTTTTTCTTTGTTTTCGCCCGAATCATACCAGCCGGTCTACGAAAATGATTATTGGTTCTCGGATGCTTGGGACCCGATGGAATCTGGAAAAGATTATGACTTCAGTAAACCTTTTTTTACCCAAATCCGGGAATTGCTGGAACGAGTGCCCATGACCGCCCAAGTGCTCTTGAGCTCGGTAAACAGCGACTTCTGCGTAAATGCCAGCTATCTGAAAAACTGCTATTTTGTCGCTTCTTCGGATTATTCGGAAGACTCAGCCTATCTCTTTTGGGACTACGGCTCAAAGTTCTCATTTGATTCTCTTCTCTTGGAAAGCTGTGAACTGTGTTATGAAGGAGTAAACCTGCTCAAATGCTATAAAACATTTTTCTCGGTTAACTGCGAACTTTGTGATGAGGTGATCCTCTCTCGGGACTGCGTATCCTGCAAAAACTGCTTCGGCTGCGCCAATTTGAAACATAAATCCCATTATATTTTCAATCGACCTTGCGAAAAAAATGAATACTTTGTCAAATTGAAAGAGTTGGGGTTGGAATCGTTCCAAAATCTCCAGAAAATCAAAGAGCAGGCCCAAGCGCTTTGGCTGGCCAACCCGGTTAAATATATGAACGGCAAAAATAATTCCAACGTGACGGGAAATTATATTTATAACTCAAAAAACGCGATTTACTGCAACGAAGTCAAGAGCCTTGAAGACTCCAAATTCTGCCAGAAGATTGAAAAAGGTCCGGTAACCCGCGATTGCTACGACTACTCGGGCTGGGGAATGGGAGCCCAAAGAATCTATGATTCGCTGATCTGTGGCGAGGGAGTGGACCAGCTGAAATTTTGCTGGAACGTTTTGCAAACTGATAACAACTTGGAGTATTCTATTATTTGCTCCGGTTCATCGTATTTATTTGGCTGTGTTGGCTTACGCAATAAAAAATACTGCATCTTGAATAAGCAATATTCGCGGGAAGAATACTTTCGTTTAGTGGAAAAGATCAAAAAGCAGATGGACGATATGCCTTACGTAGATAAGCAGGGAATTGAATACCGCTACGGTGAGTTCTTCCCGCCGGAGCTCTCGCCTTCAGAGTACAACGTAACCGTAGCTCAAGAATATTTTCCGCTAACCAAAGAGCAAGCGCTGGAAAAGGGTTATTCTTGGAAAGATCCCGACCCCCTGGAGCATAAAATTACGCTGGCCGCCAAAGATCTGCCGGACAATATTAACGATGTCTCCGATTCAATTCTTCAAGAAACCATCGGTTGCCAACACGAAATGAAGTGCAGTGATCAATGCTCGGGGGCTTTTCGCATTATTCCGCGCGAGTTGGACTTTTATCGCAAAATGGGCTTGCCATTACCACGACTGTGCCCCAATTGCCGGCAATATCAAAGAATTAAGCAGCGCAATTCAATTAGGCTATACAAGCGTAAATGTCAACGCCCGGGCTGCTCCAACCAATTCGAAACCACCTACGCTCCCGGTCGGCCGGAGATTGTCTATTGTGAAGATTGCTATTTGAAAGCCATCAATAATTTTTGAACTTATAAAATTATAGTATAAATACTGTAATTCATCTTATTCGCCAAAAAATATGTCGCCGTTCGATCCTTTGTTCCAGGTTTTGTGGATGATTGGGGTTATTTTTAAGTACGCCTGGTGGCTGATTCTGCCTTTCGGGCTTTACTCAATCTTCAAGCCGGTGTGGCGGCACTACGCGGTCAACGTCCTTTTCTACGGCGAAATCGCCAAGCTCACTCTGCTTAAAATCAACTTGCCCCGGGACATGATCAGCAATCCCAAGTCGATGGAAAACGCGCTGGCCGGTTTGCTGGGCACCGGCAGAACCCTCACCTACTACCGCAAGACAATGGAAGGAATGATGAACGATTTTTATTCCCTGGAAATGGTCGGCCAGGAAGGCGACGTCAGTTTTTATATTTTGTGTCCCCATCGCTCAATCCGGATCGTGGAAAAAGCCTTCTACGGGCAATTTCCCAACGTGGAAATCCAAGTTGGAGTGGAAGACTATTTCAACCGGATCCCCGCCAGCGTTCCCGACGAAAATTGGAACATGTGGGGAGCCAAACTGATCTTGAATGAGCCCAATACCGTGCCTATCCGCACTTACCGCGAGTTTGAAGACCCGGTTTCCGGAGATTTGATCGATCCGCTGGAATCAATTTTTGAAGCCATGGGGAGTTTGGGCCCCGGCGAGTTCCTGATCTATCAAGTCCAGCTCAGCATAACTGAGCCGGACTGGCGCAAGGCGGGAGAAACGGTAAGGGATAAAATTTTGGAAAAATACAGCATGAGTACTATGGCCGATCTGGAGAGCGGCAGTTTTATGCGCATGATACCTCCCCACGAGCAAGAGCGACTGAAAGCCATCCAGCGTAAACTGGACAAGGCCTCTTTTGAGTGCCAGATAGTCTACGCCTACATTGCCCGGAGGGAAGTGTACGGCCCGACGGCCAATTCCATCATTGGCGGCACTTTCCGAAGCTTCGAGTCGGGGAATCTCTTGTTTGTCACCGACAAATACTACACCACCTCCGCCTACCAATTTATGGGCCGAAGCCGGGCCCGCTACCGCAAAAGGCGCCTGCTGCAGCTGATGCAGGATCGGGACCGGCAGAGCACGAATGACGTTTTGAATATTGAAGAGATCGCCACCCTGTGGCATTTCCCCACCCAACTGCTCAAGACGCCTTTCATCCCCCGCACCGAAAGCCGCACCTCGCCTGCGCCTTTCAACTTGCCGGTGGGAGAATAAATTTTTACTGATGTATAGTTAAGAATTTGTTAATAACTTCTTAATCTTTCCTGGCTTATACTGGAGCCAGGATTTTTTTAATTGAGATGAAGATTGGAACAAATTGCAAGCAAATTCTTATTTACATCTTTTTGCCCGCCTGGTTTTTGGCCGCCGGGGCGCTGAGCGGAGTGGCCTACGAGCGCTTTATGCACCGGGAAGAATGTTTGAAAACGGCTTATGAAGATTCAGGCGCGCCGGATTTGTCCGACCGGGAAATCGGAGACCTGTTGCAGACCCTAAACAGCGGCGAAGAAGGCAATTCTTCCTCGATCGACCAATCCGACCAACTTTATGCGAGCAAACCCGACGAACCAGCCGCGCCGGAAAAGCAAAATTTTGTGGGCAGTAAGAACAGCAATAAATTCTACCCGGCCGATTGCCGTTACGCCAAATTGATTAAGGACGGAAACAAAGTGTATTTTTCTTCCCGGGAGGAAGGCGAGAAGCAAGGAAGAACTTATATGGAATGTAAATAATTTTTTAACTTAACGACCATGCCAAAAAATGCCTCTTTCCCGGTTTTTGTGGCTGTAATCGCGTTCAGTGCCTTTACTACGGCTGCCAATGCCCAAACCAAAACGATTACGTCCAATACCACCCTTGATCAAGACACTGTCTGGGAAGACCTGGTGATTATTGACAGCGCCAAGGTCACCGTGAACCAAAATGTGACTTTGACCGTTAAACCCGGGACGACTGTTGCCGGCAAAAACGGCGCTCTGCTGTACGTCATGGGAAAACTGAACGCGCTCGGCGAGAAGGATAAAAAAGTCCGCTTTACCGCCGAGTACAACGAAAAACCGAATTTCAGTTTGAGTTATTATATCGATTCGACCTCAGGAAGCGAAATCAATTTGGAGCATTTTATTTTGGAAAAAGGCGGCGGCAATCAGGACATCGCCTCGGTCCCAGCCCTGACTATTCGGGGTAAAGCCGCCCTTTCCCAAGGAGTTATCCGCCACAATCTGATCACCGGGGTCAGAACCTGGGGCAATAACGTCAAGATTGGCGATTCGGAGATCTACGAAAACGAGAGTGTCGCCTTGGAAAACAAATCCACCACCAACACTTTGAATGCCGAAAATAACTGGTGGGGAGCGGAAGAAGGGCCCACCACCACCGCTATCCCCAACAGTCCCCGCGCCGTGGTGAAGGGAGCGGTCGACTACGACCCCTGGCAAAGGAAAGGGCCTATCCCCATCGTGATTGTCCCGGGTTTCGGCGGCAGTTTCAGCTTCAAATTGCTCACGGACAACGCGAAGGACGATTGGTGGCTGACACCGCTGGGGACGTCCGCCTACCGGTACTTTGCCAAAGCCCTGGTATTAAGCAATTATTACCACGACAAAGATTTCTTTTGGGCTTTTTACGACTGGCGCTTAAGCTGCGGGGAAAGCGCCCAAAAATATTTGGCGGCCGTGATTGACAGGGCCAAAAAACAAAGCGGCCATTCCCAGGTTCACCTGGTCGCCCACAGTATGGGTGGGCTGGTGGCCCGCAGCTACCTCCAAAGCGCCGATTTTCGGGACGACATCGACCAGGCGGCCCTGGCCGGAGCGCCCAATTTGGGATCCAGCGACGTGTATCCCGCCTGGGAAGGGGCGGAGTTTTTGGACGAGAAAAAGTCTGTTTATCTTTATCTCTGGTATCTCGAAGCCTTGGGTGGAGATTGGGACCGAGTGGGATTGATCCGGAAAAATTTTCCTTCCCTGGGAGAAATGATGCCGATTTACGATTATCTAGTCAGCAAATCCAGCGACCAAATAGTTAGATACGCCAACCAAAAACAGAGGAATTCTTTCTTGGAAAATTTAAACAAGCCGGAAAATTTGGAAAAGGAAAAGCGAAGAGTGAATGCCACTTTATTCGTGGGGAGCGGTGAAAACACCCTGGAAAAAATCAAAGTCTCCCCCTACCAAAATGACGACGCAAAGTGGGAAGACGGGATTCCCGAGCCTTTGGATCCGCCGAAAGATACCACCCAGGGCGACGGGACGGTCACAGTAAAAAGCGGCGGCGGCGGCGCGATCACCAAAAATATTATTACCATGGGCGCTTCCCATGATCAATTGCTGGTCGTTGGCAACAAGCCGATTTTTGACCAGTTGAAAGTCAAGGCAAAGTTTCCGCTTTTAACCAAGATATTAGGCACGTTTCTGCTGACTACCTCGGGTCCCGTAGATACAATAATTAAAGACAGTTTGGGAAATATCCTGGACGCAGGCAGCGCCGGCGAGGACAGCGTGTTCCAGGAGCAAACGGTCGGGGGGCAAAAGCTTTCCTATTTGGGATTCCCTTTTGATGCCGGCTCCGGAAACGCCAAAAATCTGGAAATTCATTTTAAGGGAGAAGCGAAAGGCGATCTAAAAGCCGCGGCTTGGAACTTTCCCGACTCGGATAACTATGCCAAAGAGGAAATCGATTATCCGGTGACGAAGGGAGCCGAGATTAGCTATAATATTGAAGTGGACAACGACACTCTGTCCGCCTCTCCCCGTATTTCAATCAAAAATCTGATGGTAATGATTGACGGTTGGTATGGCAAGCAAAAAATCGGCGATTGGAAAACCCGCCGCGAGCTTATCAACCGGCTGGCCGAAGCCTACCAAGCCAGCTCGAACGGCCGCCCGGAAATCGCCCAGGAAAAGACTGCAAATGTCAACGGCAGTTTAATCGGTTTGGGACTAATTCAAAAAAATATTGTATTTTAAATAGACTAGTCCTTAAACTTTTAAAATAAAAACAAAATTATGCCAGGAAAAAGTCTCAAAATATTTATCGCGGCGGCGGTTTTTGTTGCGAGCCTTACGGCCGGCGCTTTAACCCCCGTTTTCAGCCTGTGTTCGCCCTTTCACCTGGTCGCGAGTGCCGAAACGATTGAAGTGCCCAACCCGCTCCAATACGACACGGTGGAAGACTTGTCCTCCCAAATCCGCTCTTATCTGCTACTAATTGTCGGGGGCATCGCCATCGTGATGATCGCGGTCGCCGGCATCATGTATATCGCCGGCGGGGCCATGGGCAACGACGGCTTGGTGGAAATGGGTAAGAAGGGAGTGATTGGGGCCATCGCCGGACTGGTGATTATCCTGGGCGCCAGCATGATTTTGAGCGAGGTCTATTTTATTGTGACCGGCAGCGAAGGAAGTTTTGACAACCTTTCCGCCTCGCAAATTCTGGTGCGGCTCATCAATTTTCTGCTGGCGATCATCGGCACCCTTTTCCTCATCAGCATGCTGATCGGGGGAATCTGGTACTTTTCCGCCGGGGCAGATGAAAGCAGAATCGAGCTGGGCCGGAAGACCGTCACCTATAGCATCATCGGCATCGGAATAGCTCTCGCGGCCATGGTGGTGCTGCGCCAGGTTGACCGGATAATCACGGGGAGCTAGTTTGTTATTAACCTCGCGAGCCTTGGAATTTATTTTTATATCCAGTTGAGAGGAATGATTATTTTTTGGACTGCGGCCCGATAGTCCTCGCTCAAAAAACAATCATTCCTCTCAACAAAGCTCTGCAAAATAAATTCTAATATTCGCTCGTCAAGCTTTAAAAATAAAAAATGGTAAACCTGGAAATTTATCGGATGGCCGGCGGTCCGCTGGCCTTGGCAAATGTTGATTTGAAAGACCAGCACGTGCTGGTGCGGGTGGATTTCAATTGCCCGGTGGAAAAAGGAGCGGTAACGAACAATTATCGGATCCAAGAATCGCTCAAAACTTTGAAATTTTTGAAAGAAAAGGGGGCCAAAAAAATCACTCTGGTCACCCATTTCAAAAGACCCAAGGGGGAATTTGACCCGGCTTTGAGTCTGGCGCCAGTCAAAGCGGAACTGGAAAAGCTTTGGGGCGAAAAAGTGGAGTGCCCGCCGTATGACGCGGACTTTAAAAAATACGCCAATCTGGTTTTGAGTCGGGAGGCCCAAGTGGTACTTTGGGAAAATATCCGCTTCTGGCCGGGAGAAAAAGAAAATAACCCGGAATTCGCCCAAGCCTTGGTCGAGGGGCAGGATATTTACGTGAGTGAGGCCTTCAGCGCCTGCCACCGGGAGCACGCCTCCGTCACCGGAGCGGCCAAATTGCTGCCCGCCTATGCCGGTTTCCGGGTGGCCGAAGAGGCCCGGGAAAACTACCGTTTGACGCACGAACCGGGGAGTCCCAGCCTGGCCATCGTGGGCGGCGCCAAAATTGAAACCAAAATCCCGGTTTTACGTGCTTTGGCCAAAAACTATGACCGGATCATCCTGGGCGGCCGCGTCGCCATTGAGTATGAGGAGTTGGACAAAAAAGAGGATATCGAAACCCAAAAAGACGCCGCGCCGGAAGATTGGATGGAAAAAATTGAGCTGCCGACCGGCTATTTGGGAGCCGAGAAATTTGATATTGACGAAGCCAGCGCCCGGCGCTTCGCCGAGATGGTCAAACCGGCCAAGAAAATCATCTGGAACGGGCCGGTGGGAAAATTTGAGGAGACGGAATTCCGCAAGGGCAGCGAGATAATCGCGAGGGCAGTGGCGGAAAATAAAGAAGCCTTGCGCCTCATCGGCGGAGGGGACACGGCCGAGCTGCTGGAAGAACTGGGCCTCCAAACTGAAGTCGGCTTCGTCTCCACCGGCGGCGGCGCCATGCTCGAATACATCGCCCGAGACACCCTCCCGGGACTGGAAGTGCTGCAATACTAATAATTTTTTGCTCCAATGAATCCAAGTGAAAAACTAAATGAAGGAGGGGTAGAAAACAATTCAATCTCTTTTTCTGAAAGTAAACAAAAGAGAGAAAGAATGCTTCAGAGTAAGGAAATAATGGGGGAAAAATTTTTTGGACGGGAAGAAATTGAAAAAGCTTTTCAAGTAAAAGTAACTCCCGAAATAATTCCCATGATTCCTTTCGAAAAAGCTGATCTGGAAAAAGCCAAAGAGCTCGGGCAATACCTTATTTTGCGAATAAATCAAGCCCCCAACGGTGAACCGTTGACTATTGCCAAAATCAACGAATTATTAAGAGGAAAGTTAAATGACGGCGGCAAAACACTCTTACACGGCAAGGACGGTAAGATTGAACCCAACTATCAATATGCCCGAGAAAAATTTTTAATAGGAGAAAGCCCCCGGCCGGCTTGGGCCTTGGTTGGCCAAGAGATAGTCCCTGATTCCTCGGGAAAAGATTATTTATCCCAAACTGAAGTTATTGTTGATTACTCAAGAAATCATATATTCAAAGGATTGCCAATTTCTCCTGAATTTCAAGCCGCTATAGCAGAATTCGAAAAAGAAAAAGAGGCAATTCGGACAATATTAAAATCCGATTGGAAAGCAGCAGCCGAGCGATTGGCTAATTTACCGATAAACAAGCTTGCCCGGCTAACCCCGGTTGAGTTATTTTACGATCTAATCGTATATTTTCAAAACAAAGGAAAAAGATTGCTGTCTGATAATCCTAGATTCGCTTGGACTGGGGGGACCGCGGCAAACGGCGAATTGGTGAGAGGAGGATATTTCACTGCCAACGGAGTAAGCTTTTCAACTTGGGGACCTGATGGTTCCGATAGTTATACTGGAGCATTATTTTCCCGAACAGCTAAATAAAATTAGGCATGGAAAATACAGGAAAATCTTTCCGAATAAAAATCGTGGCGCTGGCGATTACCTCGTTGATTGTTTTTTTAGAATTTAACGGAATACTGTACTTTCTGGCGACTTCCTATTTTGAAAAAAACAATATCCAAAATTCTTCCGAACTCACCCAACCGGAAAAGATTTCCACGTCCGAGGCCAACAAACTGATCCAAAACTTACTAAAATGGGCGAGTAAGGGTAAAATTGCATTTTATGATTCGGGGGATGCAGTCAACGTGGCGCAGGTAATTCAAAAAGGCGCCAAGGGAGCTATCAGCAGCAGCGAAATGAACACCCTCACTAAGGCTACCCGGGTACTATCTGAAACACCCGAAGGACAGCAAGCTTTGGAAGAAGCCGGGATTTCATTAAACGGGAAAAAAATCCAACAAGGGCACAGCGTATATGAAGATACGGTCGCCGCTTCAGAAAATAAAACAGTCAAAATAAACGATTCGGAAATCCCAATCGTCAACAAAGATCAATTCCAGGCTGGTGAAGCGAAATATCTGCCCGCGCTTGACGACGTTCAAAAACAGCAAATTCATGAATCCTCCTTGGAATTGGCCAAATGGGCCCAAGAAAGCGTTCCCGGGGATGGAGTCTTGGGGGGATCTTTTATCCCTTCGGTTTTGGCCAACGCGCAAAAAATAGAAGTCCTGAATGCGGCCGGTGAGGTGCAAAGAACTGTTGAATTAACCGAAAGCGCGAAAAACTCTTTTTTGAACGCAATAACTCGAAACCCAAAAGATGTGGACATTATTATTCAAAGTTCTTCTAAAGAGGCGGCCAACCTTACCTCGAGAGACATCCCGGTTAGCGAACTTCCCGAAAAAGCACGTGGTGCTTTTACTTCCGAGCAGGAAACTTTTAAACTTGATGTTATTCCTATTGATAGATTAGAGTCACGTTGGAGAGTCACCACCTCCAACGGAGATATTCGCGAGATCCCCGCTATCGATGAAGCAATTGCCGCCAAGACGCTCTATGCTCCAACATCAAATGTTATTGGTAACAACACGCTGAAATATAACTCCGATTTCGAAAACCTCTGGAACGTCGCTAAATCCTCGGGTTATTCCGATGAAGAGCTTTATGCCAAAAGCAAAGATGCTTTTAAAAAATATCTTGAAACCAACGACTCGACCGAGTTGGCAAAAAACGTAGACGGCTTGTTGAATCGGAACTCAATTTCTCCCCAGCTCAAGGATTGGCTTGGAAAATTAAGGGAGGACCCAGAAGTTTTTCCGGAAAAAATTGCCCGAGAGGCCGAATCGTTATCCAAAACCAGTGAAGTTGATTTAAATAAAGTTGCCGCGATGGCAGCAATCGGGTGGGGAGAAAACGATTCTGACGATCCTGCTGTTCCAGAAGCTGCGTTAAGCGATAGAGAACAAATGGCAAGCATTCCCTATACTCCTGGCCAAGAATTGGCTGCACCGACCGACAGCGATTTTGCTGGCGTGGCTAATCTTTCTGAACAATCTCCCAGCTGGTCCATTCCTTCAATGTCTTGGGATACCGGCATGAATTTGGCTAACAACATTTTGGAATCGGGCACAATTTATACCCCATTGGGAGTGGCCGCCCTATTTGGTACTGCCGCCGCGGCTCCTTTTGTGACCCCCGCCGCTCTTACCGCCGGGGCGGTTGCCGGAGTAACATTGATGGCAGTCGACGGCATTAAGAAAATGTACGATGATCCTTCAATGCTGAAACAATTACCTGGCAATCTGGAAGATGACGCCCAAACTGTTTACAACGGAATTAAAAATTGGATCACTAATCCACCAGCAACAGATCTAACTGAACAGACCCTGCAAATCCCTTCTGATGCCGGCGGAAACGGGAGCTTGGTCGCCAACAATGTCGGCGGGGACAGGGCAGCGGCCATCCCTTTGGTCTACAGCCCCACCCAAGATCAGCGGGACTCAATTCTTTCTTTTGAGAAAACAATTGATCAGAGCGACTTTATGAAAGGGCCGGGATATTACGACAATTTAAAAAAAGCTTATGGAGACTATAAAGATTCTGTTAAAAATCTGGCGGACGAAAAACTGCTCGGCCTTGTCAAAAGCCCCGACCCGGAAGAAGTTTCAAGTCTTACAAGAAATAATCTTTTGAAGAGCGATTTTTTTAATGCGGCCCAAGAAGCGGGTATACCGATAGACCAGGCGCGGAAAGTGGCGGACGATCTGGTTGCCCAAGCCCAACTTGGCCAGCAAGCTTGGCCGGAAACTGCCGCCACCTCGGGTAGTAATGATGGACAAAGAGCGGCTTATGAGGGCAACCGAGGAGTCCCTGAATATCCTGACTACTGGGGCACTTGGGATACTGCCGAAAACGAGAAAAAAGTGCCCTGGAATCCCTTGCCTTCTCCTGATACTGCGCCGCCGGTTCCGGACAAGATTGCCAACCAAACTTTGCCGCCGGTTTTGGACGTGCCCTTTGGCCAGCAAGATTACCCGACCGAGCCGCTACCAGCGTATGACAAATACTTGAGCGGTAATGGAACGATGGAAAGACCTTTTGAATTCAAAGATTCCGAGGAAGCCTACGGGATTATTGACAGAATATCCGACATTGATCCGAGGACTGGCGAAGCAAAACTAAAAGACGGCTGGGAAAACGACCCTGCTATGAAGGGCTGGCATGGAAACTTCAAACTTACCAAGGAGCAGATGGTTGATGCTAAAGTGAAATTGGGCAAACTGGACCCGACGGATGCTGAAAAATTCAAAAAAGACAGCAACGTAACGCTTCCAAACGGGACGGGTATCCAAGAAAACAAAACTAATAGAAACTACACTACTGACCAGAATCCGGACAGTCAAAATTCTAGCGAAACGGGCAATGAAGTAAATTCCAAAGAAGTGACTATAGTCAAGGATTAACGCTTAAAACAAAGATGTGGTCACGCCGCCATTTG